>WNGG01003975.1_pt1 | contig 26199 bp, 20 predicted proteins | sample 5400661 | NCBI WGS metagenome assembly WNGG01 (sample SAMN13153372, study PRJNA577476) | soil metagenome | isolation source: 100 cm soil or saprolite under Garry oak tree replicate 1 | place: USA:California | collected 2016-06-15
CGGCGGTATAGGTCCGGCCAGCGACGCTGAAGGACATGGACATGCCGTTCGTTTCAAGATCGGAGGCGTGTGCCAGGGTGATCTCCACGCCAGTGGCCCGGCTGGCGACAACGCGGGTGACGACACTTTGCACCCGTACCGCGTGGGAATGTCCGTGGTAGGTGAGCCGGGCCTGTTGCTTGCCACCCCAGCTACCCGGCCGCATCTCCTCCAGCTTCGCAACCGCGGACGGGCTATGCACGGATCCGTTCAAGGTAATATCTCGCCCATTGTCGGAAACGCTGTGAGCGCGGAAGATGACCTCGCCGAGCTTGACCCAGGGCGAGAGGTCCTCCGCCGCGATATCACGCAGCCGGGCTGTCACCGACTCGGCAAGATCATCTGCGTGCTCGTACCGGCCAGTCGTGTGAAAGAGCCTGACCTCCTCAACGAAGGTCAGCTGGTCGCCCTGGAAGTCCTCCCGGACGTCCACCCAGACACTGACACGAAGACCCGCCCGCTCCGCCTCGCGATACTCCGTATGGGTAGCAGACAGCCGCGTAGGAAGGAGCTTGCCGTAGTTCCGGCCGAGGATGCCAAGGTAGATGCTGCCGGAAGCGACCTCCGCGAGGTACGCGCTCTCCGCGTCGTCGTCACGACCTCCGAAGTCCTCGAACCAGACCGGGCGCGCTCCCGCTCGCTGGACGGCATCCGCAACCGCGCGCCGTTCCTCGCTAAGGCCGGCCATGACCGAAGAAATGAAGACACGCTGGTCACCAGCCCAAGCCATGAAGTCTTGATCACTGGGACGGGCCGCGGCGGCCGCAGAGTCAATCGTCAAGCCCATGTTCCCAATTGTCCTGCAAGACTGCGACAGTCCCGGCAGACCCGCCGGTAGACATCCGAACCAAGGACCACGACCTCCGGCCGACGGCAATCAGTGAGTGTCTGACGCCGGATCTGGAGCGCATGAGCATACATCTTCGATTTGCGGCATTACCTTTTGCCGAGCACGGACTAGGCCGGCAAGACCTACGGCCGGATCTGGCCGTCCTTGCCACGCACGCGACGAGGCACCTCCTCATAGGCATCCGGAGCCTCGACGGGGCGCAACCTCGCCGCGCGGACCGTCACGACCTTGTGCCGGTGCCGGGCAGGATCGCCGGTCGACTGGACCCACGACACCCACGCCCACCCCAAGCCGTCCGTCTCGTTCAGCTCCCAGGCCAGCAGGTGCCCAACGGCCCCGGTGGACAGCTCTACCAGCGGCGGCGACCAGGGCTTGCCAGACTCCCCCATTCGTCCAGTATGCGAATATGCATTCGATATGTCGAGACCGCCAGTTGCCTGTCCTGCGGCAGCTGCGGGCAACCGCCGTGCCCGAATGTGGCCAGTGCGCCTGCGAGGATCCAAGAGTCATGGCTGGCGAGCGCATGTGCGACCGCTGCTACCTCATGCTTCCACCGAAGGCGTACCCAGCAGCGAGTTCCACGACCTGCACGGAATGCTCCTGAGGACTGACCGAGCTTGCGGGATGATTCCGGTCCGGGACGGACCTTGCTGCGCGCCGTGCTGCCTCCACGCCTGAGGCGGCATAGTCGGCGGACGAGGCAGCGCGTTGGCGGTTCGAACAGGCGAGGCTGACGTCGATGTAGCGGACCCTTGCCTGGTCACGATCGCATCGGTGGACAAGCCGCCGTGCCAAACGCGCGGATGATCATAATCCACCGGCGTGTCGCAAGAAGCGCGGTGCGGTCGAGGTTGTCGGCAACCGATGCCGCGGCGGCTGCGAGGATGGCTGCACGGCGAGGCGCCGCAAGCCAACCGGCTCTGCGAGAGCCTATTTCCGCGCCAAGGACACGCTCGCCGTTGCTGCGCAGCACCTATTCCTCGGAGCGCGCTGGAACCACGCCCCGCCGTAAGCGGCAGTCGGCATCAGTGAATCATCTGGTTTTGGTCGCGTCCGGCTGGTCCTTCCACGGGTAGGTTGCCCAGGCCGTATCGAGGACTGTGTTCCGGGTACGGGCATGTCCGGTGAAGGCGCTGAGCACCGACCAGCCGGCCTTCTCCGGATCCGTCAGGTGATCAAGCAGCAGTCGGCCGACTGACGCGTCCGAGACCGTCACAATGTGCTCAAGCTCGAGAGCGCTGCAGACCCTGAAGGGAATGTCGCATGCTGGCAGGTATCCCGCGGTGAAGGGCGTGTTCACAGTGTGGAACGGCTCCATGGTCACGATCAGGCCCAGCATGCGGCGATCGGGCGGCACGTCCTCGAACCCCGCATGGCGGCTGCGGACGAGAGCTGCCGAGGTGTTCAGCTGCTCGACAGCGTGACCGAGCATCCGCCCGAGTGTTTCGGCAACTCCGCTGTCGGCGAGCCGCACCGGTTCGGTCGGGCGCGTGGACTTGACCTCAACGAGCACGACGCAGTCATCGAAGATCGCGAACCAGTCGACGCTCCTTTCTCCCTTTCTCCGGCCATAGGCAATCTCAGGAAGCACCGTCACGTCCGGCAGGAGTTCGAGCTGGCGGCCGACGTAGATCTCGAAGAGTTCGCCGAGGTCGGCAGCGAACCGGGTGCCCCACTCGTTCAACCCGGTGTAGTAGATCCCAAGCGGGCTCGCCTTGCGCACAATGAAGCCGGGGACGGGTATGAGCAGGGTATCCGCCAGCTCAGCGACTACCGGACGGCTTGACAACGGGTTAAACCCAAATCGCCGGTATTGTGGATCCGGAACACCTGTTCGCTTCTCGGCTGCTTGCTGCAGGTCCCGCAGTTGCCCAGGCGTCGCGGTGTACTGGTTCTCGATCACTCGACGCAGGATGTCGGCTGGCACCTCACGTGTGATCTCCTCCAGCTGAGGCTGAGTCAGCCACCCAAGACCGAAGGTGCCTGCATTCTTCAGTGCCCCCGTGTGCAGAAGGATCGCGACGGCGACGTACTCCTGGAGCGTGCATCCGAATAGGCGCTGAGGCCAGCCCGGGCTCGCCACCTCCAGAGGCTTGCGCGGTGTGGTCTGCTCAAAGAGCGCCACAGGGCGAGAAAGATCATTGAAGACCGACTGCTGGAAGGTTAGCTGTTCTCCCGCCACGCGCAGGAGAAAGTGCGCGATCGCGCCCTCCCTACCGCGCCCGAGTTCAGGGTCACTGAGCGCTTGGTATGCTGCGCAGCACGCTCGCAGATCGCCCTCCGTCGCTGACTTGCGATTGAAGTCCGTTCCGTAGATGAGGCTGGCACGGGCAACCTCCGCCAGGACCCACGGCGCGTAAATCGCCGAATCCCGCTTGAAGTACTTCTCCTCATCAGCGAAGACCGCACCGTAACGCGCTACCAGCGGAACCAGGCTCGCTGGCGTGTACCGACGAACACGCTGCACGAACTCCAGGTCCCGCACGGGCCGGTTGTAAATGTATGGTGCCCGCGATGGTGCAGGCCGACGCGGGGGCTGAGCGCGCTTGCGCCGTCTCGAAGCTGACACGGACAGTAACATATCTGCTAATCCCGGTGACCCAATCTGCTCTAGCCTCGAAGCGGGTAGGTCAAGTGCCCGATGGCTGTCCTGTCCGCTTGAAGGTGAGGCATGGCGGGCTTCTTACCTGCGTGCCTCAGATTGGGCGGAACTCTGAGCGTGCGGTTTGTCCCGTTGATCATGAGGCATCTCGGCTAGCCGGCCTGGCGACGTTGCCGGGCGGCTGGCCGTCGCGAGGGGGCCGGGCGGCGCGGGATAGGCGGGGGGTATGGCCCGGTGTCGTCGGTGCCGGCGCGGGCGCGTTCGAGGTCGCGGCGGATCCAGAACAGGGACCGGGGGTAGCCGTTTTCGTGGTGCCCGGTGGTGACGCGGCAGCGGAATTCGTGGTGGAACCGCTGGTTGTCGGCTGGTTTGCGGGACAGGACGATGGCGCGCCAGTGAGGGCTGGCGAGGATCGCGGTGAAGGCCACGGTCTCGGGGTAGGTCACGGCGTTGCTGACCGCTTCTTCGGCGCTGGCTTGCGCGCGGACGCGGGCGGTGCGGGCCTCGCGCTGGGAGCTGTATCCGGGGGTGGTGCTCATGGTGAGCCACAGGCTGAACGCGTCGCGGGCGGCTGGCCGGCCGCGGCTGCGCACGATCCGCTGGTGGCGGATCTGGGCGTGCACGATGTCGGGGTGCGAGCCCAGGTCGAGCTGGTGCGATGGCTGGTCGTTGCCCTCGCCGATCCACAGCTGGTGCCGCACGCAGACGCAGGCGTCGTGGGCGGCCCAGACCCGGGCGGTCCCGGGGTCCGCGCCGGCGGAGGCCGCGCAGCGCCGGCAGGGCGGGCGGATGTCGTTAATGAACTCCCTGGGCGTGGGACTGGTGCCGTCGAGGGCGGTGGTGCCGGCGGCCTGGTGATGGAAGAGCTCGGGGATGGCGTGGCGCAGCACCGTGGCGAGGTAGCCGGTGAGCGCGGCGAGCTGGTCCAGTCCATCGAGGTCATCGTCGTAGAGGTGGGCTATCTCGTCGAGGTCGTCGAAGCTGAGACTGTTGGCGGCAGCGAGACGGGCCAGGTAGGACTCATATGTTTCGTGGCGCAGCGGAGCGGGGGTGCGGGGCAGCCGCCGGGGCAGCGGCGGCCAGCGCGGGGTCATCCGGTGGCGCGGCGGCCGGTGGTCGCGGACTCGGCGGCGTAATCGAGCGCAATCGTGTCGAGCAGCGGCCGGGTGATGGCCTCGCTGCCGTCCAGGATCGCGCTGATCGCCGCGGCGCGGATGAGGTGGGACAGGCTGCCGCCTGCCATTCGGTGTTGCAGGGGAACGCGCTGGTGCGGATCAGCGTGCACCGCCCGGCGAGCTGCTTGCCGCGCATGCCGGTGAACAGGCCGCAGCGTTCGACGTTGATGCCGGCGTAGACGAAGGTGGCGGGCAGGTGCTCGGTGAAGTACTTCAGGTGATCCGACAGGTCCTCGCCGGCGATGGTGGCCAGGTTCATGTTGTGGATCTCATCGACGAGCACCAGGTCGACCCGGGCGTCGATCATCACGTGGCAGACCGCGTCGGTGATGTCGGTGGTGTTGTCGCGGCGGGTGACCATGGGCAGGCCGAGGAACCGGGCGAACTCCATGGCCAGCTTGCGCGGCGAGCCCTTGGGCGGGGTGGTGACGTAGACGACCGGGATCCGGTCGCTGCCCGGGTAGCGGGCCCGGATCCGCAGCTCGTGGGTGCGGCCGAGCTGCTTGACCGCGGTGGTCTTGCCGGTGGTCCAGTCCCCGGACACGATCAGCCCGCGGCGGGCGCTGATCTCCCGCTGGTTGAGCAGGGTCAGCAGCCGGCCCTGATGGCTGACCTGCCGCACCGCGGACGTCGAGACCACCACCAGCTCGGAGTGGTAACGGCAGCGGGCCTCGTCATAAAGGACCCGGTCGGCGCCGGGCAGCGCCGTCCACGCTGTGTCCTCCAGTAAGTCGAAGGCGGCCGCGTCGGCGTCGACGAACCGCCGCCACCCGGTCAGGGTCGTGGTCGGGTCGCGGCGCTCGCCGGCCTGGCTCGCCGGAACGTTCACCACCACTGCTGCGCCTCCTTCCGGGCGTCGAACACCCCGAGCGGGATCACCTCGGCCAGGTCGCTGTCGTCCCCGGCGGGAAGATCGCGGGATTCCCCGGCGGGCCCCTGCTGGCCAGCAGTTTCCGGGCGTGCTGCCAGGCCAGTTCGCCGAACGGCGCCGGGCTGGTTTTCAGGTGCGTCCACGGCACGGTGATCCATCCGCCGTCGTGGTGATTGCGCACCCAGATCCGGGTCACGTCGTAAGGGTCGTGGTGAACCTCCCACAGTCCTTTTTTCGCGGTGATCCCCGAATGCTGGCGGCGATAGGGGTTGAGCGCCTTGCCGTCATAGGTCCGGCGGCCGAGCCTGATCCCGTAGGAATTGATGACCCGCCACGTCACCGGCAGCAGCTCGATGTAGTCCTCTGCCGACAGCGGCACGGCGACGTACCCGGCTGTCTCGACCAGCGCCGCGTATTTCTCGTTCGGTGTCAGCGCCGCGCCCGGGGCCAGCGGATCCCGCAGCCCGTCATGGGGGCGGTTCTGCCACACCGCGACAATCCACTCATCGAGCAGTTCCTGCAGCTCCACGACCGGCCAGGCAGCCTCCTGGTCTGCGTGCTCGCCGCGGTGCTCCACGCTGTTGCCGACATATCCGGCGACGTACTGGGCGAACAGCGAGCCGGCGGAATTGAAGCTGGTCTCGACCGTGCCTTTCTCCCATGGCGAGCCCTTATGAGTGGGCTGGATGCTGATGCCCATCGCCCGGCACGCGTTGCGGAACGTCTGCGACATGTAAACCATGCCGTGGTCGCAGACGATCGTCTCCGGCACGATCACCGGCCGCGCGGCCGCGTGCGCCAGCCGCTGGTCGATCCCGGCAAGCCGGCCGTGCGGGAGCACCGAGCGGGACATCCGCAGCGCATCGGGCCAGCCCGGCCGCATGGGCTCGGGAGTCAGGGTGCGGGCCAGCAGCAGCGCCGCATCAACGGCCTTCGTCGCCGGCCTCAGCACCGCCGCGGTGATCGTCCGGGTCGCCAGGTCGATCATCCATGTCAGCTCGGCCCGGTCCAGCAGGCCGTTATCGAGCACCACCCGCACATCCAGCGGCGTGGTGTCGACCTGCATCCACTCACCCGGGCGGGCCGCGCTGACCGTCCCGAACGGGCCGGCTGGCTGCCGGGCCAGCGACCGGCGGGTCCGCGCCGACCCGAACGTGTGCTTGCCTTGCGAGACCCGCTCCGCCAGCCGGTAGAACGTCGTCCTGGCCGGCATGACCGAGGCGTCCAGGCCATGAGTCTCGGCCAGGATCTGCCCGGCCCGCCGCCGCAGCCGTCCCCGTGTTCCCGTGGACTTGCCGGTTTCCTCGCTCACCGCCTGGCGGACCGCGTCGACCACGCGGGGATCGACCCGGCCGCCCGGCGCAGCCGGCCGGGCGGACCGGCGGTCGACCAGCCCCCACACTCCCTCGGTCTCATACTCCCGGCGCAGCCGCTGGAATGTGCTGAGCCCGGCCTGGTGACCGGCCGCTGACAGCTCCGCGATCTTGGCGATCTCCCGCTGCCGCATCGAACGGGTAGCAGGGTCGTACTCAGGCCGGGGGACAGCACCCGGGCCGGACTCTGGCCGCAGCCCGGTGATGACCTCAAGAATATGCTGCTCCCACCAGCGCGCCTGCCCGGCAACGGCGGCCGGCAGCTGACTCAGCAGCCCATCCGGCGGCAGCCGGGCCGGCCGCCGCCGCGTGATCAGCTCGAAAGCCGGGTCCGCGAGCAGCCGCGCCAGCGGCACCACCGACTCGGTCCCGGTGACATCCGCCAGCCGGACCGCTGCTGCCGCCACCGCGATCACAGTGTGAGACCCGTTCCCGAGCCGGACCTCATCACCGGGCTTCAGCATCCCCGGCCGGGACACCGTCACGACGTCCCCCCGGCCACGGCGATCACCGATGAGGCACCCAGCCGGGAACCGGCCAGGTCAGCTGCCAGAACACCGGACCACAACAGGTGAAACAGCACCGGCAGCACCGCGACCGGGTCGCCTGCCGCCCGCGCGCCCGGCAGCAGCGGACCAGGCGCAGCGAACACCTCAGCCAGCCGGGCTGCCAGGTCGCTGCGCAGGCACCGCGGATGCCGGTAACCAGCCAGCCACCGCAGGTTCGCCGCGAGCACCAGGTCCAGCGCGCCAACGCGCTGGTACGACCAGCCGACCGATGCGCACACGCCCGCGGTCGCCGCGAACACCGCCGCGTCCTTCTGCCCGACCCGGTCATCCGGGCGGACGTCGATCACCACCGCGGATCCGTCGCGCTGTCGAGCGAAGAAATCCGGGACATGCCGCAGCATCCGCTCCCCGGGGCTGCCAAGCAGCAGCCGGAACGGCTGGGAGGAAAAAGCTACCGCCACCGGATCGAAGTCCAGCATCATCACGTGGTCGCGTTCGAGCCACGACTCATACCCGACATGATCGCAAGTTGTCGCCGCCCACCACAGACCCGGAAAGTGCCGCTGCCCAGGCCGCGAAGGAAACGAACGCACCGGCGGCACATGCTCGAACCGCACGTTCCAGCACCGATCAAGCGGCTCACGGCGCTTCGACCCGCCCGGCCCGGCAAAAACTAAGCTGGCGTCACCGACGCTAACCCCGGCAACCGCCGCACCAGCGGTAACGGCCACGGCCACACCACCCAGGTCCGCAATCCCTGCCTGAGCACGACCATAACCAGCCATGCCTCAGATCAAGCGGGACGACACGCCGAATGCCTCAGACCCGGCGGGACTACCTCAGATCAGACGGGAACAGCAGCCCAGCCGCCGGCTATGCCTCAGATGAAGCGGGACAACACCCCGGATACCTCAGACCAGACGGGACTACCTCAGATCAATCGGGATCGGACAATGCCGCGCTCCAGGGCCAAATCCCACGGACGAACCGCGGACAAGCAGTCAAAAGGCCTGACCGCCATCTCGGCGATCAGGCCTCTGACCTGCTTTTCCTGGTAGCGGGGGCGGGATTTGAACCCGCGACCTCTGGGTTATGAGCCCAGCGAGCTACCGAACTGCTCCACCCCGCGTCGCTGTCGCTTAACTTTAGGGGCGCGCGCAGCCCGAGGCAAATCGCCACGTCAGCCGCCGCGAGCCGGTAGGCAAGGCAGCCAGCCGCGTCAGGTGCCGACCGACGGCGCGGTGGGCGCGGCCAGCCAGATCACCTCATGCAGCCGGACTGGCGCCGTCGGCGGCTGGGTCAGCTCATGCGATTCCTGGGCGGTCCGCAGGTCGAGCACCTTCACGGCGCGCGAGCCATACGGCGCAAGCTCCGCCGGGCGGCCGCCAAGCAGCACGGGCCGCCGTCCGGCGTCGGAGATCCCGGCCAGCACGCCCCGGACATTCGCCGCGGAAGCGTCCGACATCCATCCAGCCGGAACGCCGCACATGCCCCTGATCACCTGCGTGAACTGCTGAGCGACATGCCGGTCGACTATTACCACGGACGAGCCGCTGCCGATGGCCTCGCACAGTGTCCGGACCGCGGCCGCCTCGCCCGCGCCTGTGCGCTTCAGCGCCGGCCCGTCAGCGACCGGCCGCAGCGAGCCTGCCCTGCCCGAGTGAGTGAGCCCCGCGCCGAACGTCGTCACCACGGTCGGCACCAGCAACGCCGCCACGCAGCAGGCCCCGGCCAGCGACCAGGCCGCCAGCCCGGCATCGCGCTCCCGGGCCCGGCCCACCAGCCACGCCGATGCCCAGATCGCGCACAAGATCAGGCCGGGCAGGACCACCGGCACCAGCCGGCGGCTCGCCCACGGCTGATCGGGCAGGGTGCCGGGACGCCACAGCACGGCAGCCGCCCCCCACAAGATGACCGCCAGCGGCAGCGCCCAGTTGCGCGCCGCCCCCGTCGGGTCCCGCCAGGTCAGCAGCGCGCGGACGGCCCGGCGGGCGAGCAGCGCCAGGCCGAGCCCGCCGAGCAGCACCGCGGGCGCGCCCGCATACCAGATGACCCAGTACAAGGTGTCCTCGGCGTACAGCCTGGCCGGATCGACCGGCAGGTGCTGCATCCGCTGCAGCCCGGCGACGAAGGCGGCCGTGGCGGCATTCGGGTGCCCGTGCACGAGCTGCACGTACGGCCGGACCGCCAGGCCCGCCAGCCCGGCCGCGCACGCCACGCCGGCGACTTCGGGCAGCCACCGTACCGGCCGCATCCCGGCAACCTTCCGCAGCCGCCGGCGCACCCGCACCGGACGCAGCAGCAGCACCACGGCCGCCGTCGCCACGGCCAGCCCGGCGGCGGCGAGCCCGACCAGCTCAAGCGGCCGGGCGATCGTGTCCATGTACGGGCGTGACTCCAGATACCCGCCCGCGAGGCCGTAGCAGATACCGACGATCAGACCGATGGTAAACGGGGCCAACTGTGCCCGTCGCCTGCCCGCCAGCAGCATGCCTGCGAACGGAATCACCGGGAGCAGGTAAAGGAGCGCCGTCGCCTGCGCGAGCACGGTCAGGCCCAGCGCGAGCCCGGCGAGTGCCGCAAGCACGCGGGCCGGCGTCAGCCAGCGCGGCAAGCCTCGCGGCATCGCTTCGGCGCCCGCGCCCCCGCCGGACCGCTCCACCGTGAGCGAGTCGATGAGCAGGCACAACCCTCCGATCAGCAGCACCTGCACCAGCGGCTCGCTGAACGCGGACCTGCTGGTGTACTGCTCGGGCAGGGTGAAGGCGAGCACGAGCGCGCCAGCCGGGGCCCACTGCGGGCCGGCCAGCCGGCCGACTAGCCCGCCGAACGCGAGCACGGCGAGCGCGCCGAGGATCGCATTCATGGCAGCGCCCGTGCCCAGCCCGTGAATCCACAGGCCTCCCGCGACCAGCATCGGCAGGCCGGGCATCGACGATGGCGTGACCTGGCCGCCGTGCGGGAAGAAGCCGATGCTGGACGAGGAGAGCCCGGTATGCGGCCCGCCGAACGCGGCGAGGGACCGCGGGATGGCGAGCGCGCCGTGCTGGGCGATCCAGTAGCCCGCCTGGAAGGAAACACCGGGATCGCGGGTGACGATGACCGACGGCGAGCTGACGGCCAGTTGCCAGGCGGCGAACCCAGCGGCGACCGCGGCCGTGCCGGCCAGGCCCCACCAGGCCATCCAGCGCCGCCGCTGACTGGGCCCCGGCAGCTGGCGCGGCCACCGGCCGGGCACTCGCCCGAGCCCGTTGATGACGAGCAGGACGGCCAGCGGCACGCAGATCAGCAGCATGGCCGCGGGCACGAACGCCCCGCTAAGCAGCAGCGGCAGCCCGGGCACGAGCCATGCCATCACCAGGATCGCCGGCAGCGCCGTGAGCCGGGCGAACGTGACCCCGCCGGGGGGCAGGCGAAGACCGCGGGCGGTACGGCCGAGACGGCCGCCTGCTGCGCCGAGCCAGGTGCGTCTGGCTGTCGGCGCGGCGCGGGGCGGGGTGGCGGAAGGCGCCTTCGCCGCGCCGGCGTCACCCGCGCCGATTTCGCTGGTGTCGTCGCTGCCAGCGACGCCGATTTCGTTGGTGTCGTCGCTGCCACGAACGCCGATTTCCTTGGTGACGGCGCCGTCATGGGCATCGGAACTGTCGGCCGGACGATCTCCAGTGCGCACGGACCTACTGTAGATGCGCCGTGCCTGCGCATACCCGCACCGACTACTCGCGAGCCTCGCGTGATCGGCGATACGGACGATTCATCCCGGTAGAACCGCATAATATTGCCTGCACGGGTAGCGACAAATAGCGCGCGTGGCGTAGCTAGGATGACTGCCCGGAGGAGCGATGAGCCGCTACGACGATGTGGGTGGCGCCGACGGGCCAGCAGCAATACGCGGCCCGCGCGGTCGCTCCCGTCGGCATCTGCGCCGACGCATCGCCGCATGGGTCTCGATCAGCCTGACCGCCGTCCTCGTCATCGCGACGCTCGGCGCCTACGTGGAGTACCGGAACGTGGTGGACAGCATCCACCATGTCAGCATCACCGGCCTCGGCAAGCGCCCGCCCAAGTACACCAACGCGCTGAACGTCCTGGTGATCGGCTCCGACAGCCGCAAGGGCAGGAACAAGCGGTTCGGCGCGCAACTGGCCGACGGGCCGCAGCGCTCGGACACGGTCATGCTGCTGCATCTCTCCCCCGGCCGGCATCGCGCCACGGTGATCAGCTTCCCCCGTGACTCCACGGTGCCGGTCTTCGCCTGCGCTTCCCGCGGGCCCGGCTCACCCGGGCAGGTCGCCGCGCCCGGCAGCGTCGAGCAGATCAACACGACATTCGCCAACGGCGGTCCAGCCTGCCTGTGGAAGACCGTGGAGCAGACGACCGGCATCCGCATCGACCATTTCATCGAGATGAACTTCACCGGTTTCATTCATGTCGTCAACGACATCGGCGGGGTCTATGTCTGCCTGCCCTTCGCCGTGGACAACGTGAATTCGGGCCTGCACCTGTCGGCCGGGCGGCATCACGTCGGCGGGCAGCAGGCGCTGGCCTTCTGGCGGACCCGTGAGAACGTCGGCGAGGGCTCTGACCTGCAGCGGATCCAGCGCGACCAGTTCCTGATGGCGTCGCTGCTCCAGGGAGTCGAGCATTCGGACATTCTCGGCAGCCCGACGACGATGCTGTCCGTTGTGAAGGACATCGCCGACGCGATGACCACGGACATGGACACCCCCAGCCTGCTGCAGACCGCCGAGAGCGTGAAGGGACTGTCCACCAACTCGGTGCAGTTCATCCAGGTGCCCTCGGGGACGGCGCCGGTGAATCCCAACTGGGTGACCTGGACACCGCAGGCATCGGACCTGTTCGCCGCCATCGCGCACGACCGGACGCTGCCCAAGGCGGGCAAGAAGGCAACCACGCCGACGGTCACCCCCGTGCTCGAGGCCAGCCCGTCCCAGGTGGAGGTGCAGGTCCTGAACGGGTCCGGCGTGTCCGGCGTCGCTAGCACCGCGGCGTCCAGCCTGACCAGCCTCGGCTTCCATGTGGTCGGCACGGGCGACGCGACCAGCTTCGGTTACACGAACTCGGTCATCAAGTACGCCAGCCCCGCCGACAAGCCGGCGGTCAAGACGCTGCGGTACCAGCTCAGCGACGTGATCGCGCAGCAGGACTCCAGCCTGTCCCCGGGAACCCTGGAGCTGATCATCGGCTCGGACTACCAGGGCCTGCGGACGTCACCGTCACCGTCCGCATCCCCGGCGCCAGCGAAGCCGTCCGTCGGCAGCCTCGCGAAGAACTTCAACGGCATCAGGGGTAACGCGAGCTGCAGCAGCGACGGAGCCGCGTTCGCCGGGCCGAACAGCCCGTCGGTGCCCTGAGCTTTCCGGCCGCCGGCGGCCGGTCAGGCCGGGCCGCCGACCGGCACGAAAGGCCCCGGCCTCGCCTCCGCGGCACCGCCGCCCGGCCCTGCCGCCGGATCCTGCGCCCGTCGCCCGGCCAGCAGCGACACCTGCAGCCAGGCCAGCAGCGCGGCCGGGTAGATGAAGTACCCGAACCTGGTCGCGGGCGCCAGCAGGAACATCAGCGTGAGGCCGATGATCAGCCGCCATGCCGCGGCCGGGACGTCGCGCGGCGGCCGGACGACCAGGGACACGGCGATGGCCACGCCCGCCAGCACGAGCAGGGCGACCGCGATCACATGCCCGGCATGGCCGGTCTGGGCGATCATGTGCCCAGGCAGCGGGCTGGCCGCAGCCGACGTGATGTTGGCCAGGCCGAGCGGGAACAAGATCGTGTTGTCTACCAGCGCGGACGGCCAGAGCAGGGCGACCGGGCCGATCAGCGCGCCGGCCGCGACGACGGCCGCGACGAGGAAATGCAGCACCTGGCGCCGGCCATCGCGGACCCCGATCAGCACGGCGGCGACCACGATGACCGGCCAGGCGGTCGCCTTCGCCGCGGCGGCGACCCCGATCGCGAGCCCGGCGAGCACGTGCCGGGGCTGCTTCCAGAGCAGCGCGAGGCTCAGGCAGATGAGCGCCAGGATGGGCACGTCGGTGCCGCCGACGGCAAGCTCGAACGCGATCACCGGCGTCGCGGCGACGAACAGCGTCCAGCGGACGACATGCCGGGCGCCGGCTATGGCCAGCGCGAGGCCGAAGATGAGCAGGAACGCCAGCCCGAACCAGATCCGCGGATCGGTCATCGCGCCGGACCCGAAGACCGCGCGCGGCACCCCGAACAGCGACATCACCGGCAGGTAGGGATTGTAGGCGTTCGGATTGTGCACGGTGGCGAGCGTCGCGACGCTCTGATACGGCGAGTGCTGGTGGACAAGCTGGCCGGCTGACCGCTGGATGACGCTGACCTCGGGCTGCCGCCTGCCGGTGGCGGCATTCCAGAACAATGGCACCACGAGCGCGCCGATGACGCAGGCAAGCAGCGCCAGGTCAAGACCGCGCGAGCGCCAGGCAAGTACCGCGACGGCGGCTATCAGGTAGGCAACGGCGGCGACCACGCCCCAGCGCCGGTGCAGGTCGTTGTGGCTGAACAGCGCAACCCCGGCCGCGAAGATCGCGCAAGCCGTGAAGGCCGCGGCGGCCCACCGCCGCGGGATCGCCACGGGAGCCATCCACCGCGCCCACCGGCCCGATCCGATGCCCCCCGCCGGCGCCGCCCTCAGCCAGAGCATGGCCATCGACGACCCTCCACCGGAGAGATTCTAGTCCGGGCGCCCGGCCCGCCCCTTGAATAACGCCTGGGCAGCCCCCGCGCCCACGGGCAAACCAGCCTAATGTGACGCAAATCACACTCGCCGCCATGCGGCCGCTCAGATCACCGGCGGGCGTCCGGCCCGGGTCATCCGCCACACGGTCCGCAGCGAGATCGGCCGGCGCTCACCAGGATCGGCCCGCCAGCCCTCGGCGAACCCGGACAGCCATGCCCGCACGGCGCTGGCCGACCGGACCCGGATCAGCGTCATCGCCAGCCAGTCCAGCAGGTAGGCGCCTGCCAGCGGCCACGGCAGGTTCCGGCGGGCCAGCAGGACCCTGTTGCGCCCGTCCAGCCGGTGGAACTCCGCGTGCCGCGCGTTCGGCATGGCATGGTGGCACATCCGCGCGGCGGCGTCGTACTCCAGCCGGTAGCCGAGGTCCATCAGCCGCCAGGCCAGGTCCGTCTCCTCGTGCGCGTAGAAGAACTGCGCGGGCAGGCCTCCTGCCTCCAGGTACGCCGACCGCCGGATCGCGCACGCGCCGCCGGCGAAGGTAGTGACCTGGGACGACCGGCCCGGGTCGCCGGCGCGCAGCCGCGGCACGTGCCATCGCGCCCCCGGCCCGCCCGCCGGGTCGACCACCCGGAACGAGACAACGGCCAGCGCCGGGTCGGCGGCGAACCGCCCGGTGATGTACTCGCCCAGGCCGGCGTCGGGATACCAGCCGTCGTCGTCAAGGAACAGCACCACGTCGCCGGAGCAGGCGTGCACGCCCGCGTTGCGGCCGGCGGCCACGCCCACGTTCTCCGGCAGCCAGATCGTCAACACCCCGGCCGGCACCGGCGGCACGTCGGCGCCGTTGCCGACCACGACAAGGTCACCGCCGTCGGCGCGGACGGCCTCGGTGCTGGTGATCGCGCGGCTGAGCTCGGCCGGGCGGTTGCCCATCGTCAAGATGACACACGACAGCTTCACCCCCCGCTCCGCAGCCTGCCGGATGCCACAATCGCCGCGAGGTGCGCGACCACCATCAGCGCGGCGACAGCCAGGCACGCCAGCAGGAGCACCCGGGTGGCGAGCAGCCCGCCGCGGATCGCATCGGCGATCGCGGCCAGCAGGATCAGCAGCGACAACTCCACCGCATGGGTGATCCGGTGCACTCGCAGCACGCTGGCCAGCCGCCGGGCCAGCGCCAGGCCGGAGCCCGTCGGCTGCAGTGCGTCGTCGCCGTGCGCGGCGGGCAGGCCGGCCTTGGCCCTCGCGACCACCACGTTGTCGGTCTCCGCCTTCACGATCATGGCGAGCGCCGCGGCCGCCAGGCCCGCGCTGACGTACTGGCCCGAGTCCGTGAGCTGCCCCTGGGCGCGCAGGCCGAGCCCGATGAGCAACGCCGCCTCGCCCAGGTAGTGGCCGATCAGGTCAAGGAAGATGCCGGTCGCCGAGGTCCGGCCGCTCCACCGGGCGAGTTCGCCGTCCGAGCAGTCGAAGAGCAGGTATCCCTGGATGAGGACCGCGGCGGCGACGGCCGTGGCCACGCCGCCGAATGCGACCACCACCCCGGCGGCGATGCCGCAGCCGATGAATGCGCAGGTGACGGCGTTCGGCGACCAGCCGAGCCTGGCGAAGGCCCAGGTGGCGTACGGCGAGAGCCTGCGCATGTAGAGCCTGCCCGCCCAGTGCTCGTCGTTGAGCCGGTCGATGACCGACTGCGGCTGGCCCGCCGACCTGAGCTCAGCCAGCGATGGTCCCGGCATACTCCTCCACTCGGTCGGCTATCTCCTCCTCGGACATGGCCAGGCGCTCCAGGATCGTGTACCGGCCTGGCCGCGTCTGCGGCGCGTAGGCGACGGCCTTGACGAAGTCAGCGTGCGACATGCCCAGGTCGGCTGGCGTCCGCGGCAGGCCATGCCGGGCCAGGCAGGCCGAGATCTGCGCGGCCTTCTCGGTATCCCCGCGCAGGTGCGTGCAGAACAGCGTGCCGACGCCGGCCAGCTCGCCGTGGCTGCCGGTACCCGGGTACAGCTTGTTGATGGCGTGCATGATCTCGTGGTCGCCGCCGCTGGCGGGCCGGCTTGACCCGGCGACGGCCATCGCCATGCCGGACAGGATCAGCGACTCCGCCAGCACGGTGAGGAACTCATCGGACCGCGCTGAGCCCGGCTGGTGCAGCACCGCGTGGGCGGCGGACCTGGCCATCGCGGCGGCCAGGCCGTCCACCTGCTCGCCGACGTCGGCGGCGGCGAGCTCCCAGTCGGCGACGGCGGACAAGTCGCTCACCGCATCGCCGATCCCGGCAGTGGCCAGCGAGGCGGGCGCGCGGCGGACCCGGTCCAGGTCCACGATCACGGCCACCGGCATGACCACGCCGTACGACCCGTAGCCGGACTCGTGCTCGAGCGTGCTGATCGGCGAGGAGATGCCGTCGTGGGACAGGCTCGTGGTGACGGCCACCATCGGCATCCCGGCCATGTGCGCGGCGAACTTGGTGACGTCAATCGTCCGGCCGCCGCCGATGCCGACCACCGCCTCGTAGGCGCCGGCCCGCAGCCGCTGGCCGAGGTGGGCCGCGGCGGCGTGCGTGCCGTCCGGCACCCGGAAGATCTCGGCCGCCTCGAAATCAAGCTCGGCCGCGATGCTGTCTCCCTGGCCGGGCCCGACCGCCACGGCGACCCGGCCCTCGGCGGCGATCCTGCGGTCAGCGATCAGCCCGCCCAGGCTGGCGATGGCGCCGGGCCGGACGTCGATGACCAGCGGCGCGGCGAGCATCCTGGCCAGCAGCGGCATGGGCATCCTCCAAGATGGGGCAGGCCACCGGCGAGACTAGCAGCGGCCGGCGATCTCGCGTGCCCGGCGCAGATCGTCGTGGTTGTCGACTTCGACCCAGTCCACCGCGCCGATCGGCGCGACCCCGATCTCGCCGCCCCGGTCGGCCAGCTCCTGGTAGCCGTCCTCGTAATACAGGCCCGGATCGCGCCGCCAGGTCGCCTCAAGCGCGCTGGCCAGCGGCGCGGCCGCGGCGGCCGTGATGAGCGTCGCGCCGATGTACTCCCCGTACGCCTGGGCGGGGTCGAGCTGCTTGCTGATCCTGGCCAGCAGCCGCCGCGAATCGAGGGTGACCTTCATCTCCTCGTCGGCGAGCTGCTTGACGTCATCGACCGCGAGTATCACGCCCGCGCCGTTGGCGCTGCCGCTCCCGGCCGCGGCAAGCAGTGTCTTCTCCACGCTGACCGGGTGCACGGTGTCGCCGTTGACCAGCAGCGCGCCGCCGGCCAGGTACTCGCGGGCAAGCCACAGCGAGTAGGCGTTGTTCCAGTCGAGCGCCCGCTCGTTGGGCACGAGCGTGAGCGTCACCCCGTGCCTGCGCTCCAGGTCGGCGGCGCGATCGCGGACCACTCCGGCGGCGTGCCCGACGACGATCACAACCTCGCGCAGTCCGACGGCCGCCAGGTTGCGCAGCCCGATGTCCAGGATCGTCGTTTCTCCCGCCACCGGGAGGAGCGCCTTCGGCAGCGCGTCGGTATCCGGGCGGAGCCGACGCGAGGCGCCGGCCGCTAGGACTATGCCGATCACCGGCCGTCTCCCTCCGTGGCTGGCAGCCAGCTTCCCATGAATTCCTGCCAGATGAGCACACAAAGATAAGCCGCGAGCAAAAGGTAAGCGAACGTCGCCATGCCCAGCGCCGCGCCGAGCCCGGCCGCGACCATCCGGCCGTCCCAGCCCACGGCCGTGGCGGGGGACGGGTGACCAGCGAGATCCGCGTAGTGCAGGGCGGTCAGCGCGCAGACCGCGAAGATCAGCGTCGCCGGGACCCCGGTGGCGTCGCCGATCGCGGCGAGATAGGCGAACTGGCCGGCCTGCAGCAGCACGGGCACGAGCCAGTCAAGCCGCCCGTCGTGCGGGTGGCTGGAGCCGACCGCGGCAAGCAGCATCGCGACGACCGGAGCGAGCAGCAGGAAGCCGGGCAGGTTGCGCAGGCCGAGGACCGCGAGCACGGCCACGGCGGCCACCCCGGTCAGGGCCGGCGGCAGCGGCACAAGCTGGCCGCGGACCGGCAGGCCGATCTCGGTCGCGATCAGCCCGTCGTCGCGGCGGGCCAGGATGACCCGGGCGGCCCGGGCGCCGGGCGGGCGGTACCGGCTGCTGATGACCGCGTAGCCGAGCGCGACGACGGCCCAGCCGGCCAACCCGAGGAAGACGCCGCGGGCCCCGAAGACCGGCGCGGCCACGGCGATCAGCAGGACGCGGCCGCCGTAGGGCATGCCGAGCACCCGCCAGCCTGGGCCCCGGCGCGATGCGCCCGGCGGCCGGCCTGCCGGCGCCCGCCCGCCGCACGCGACGGCCAGCTGGCTGACCGAAACCATGATCACCGCTAAGGTCGCGAGCTGCCACATGCCCCAGCTGGCCAGCGGGCCGCCAGCCGCCAGGCCGCCAGCCGCCAGGCCGCCCGTGGCCAGGCCGGCGCACGTCCCGCACTCGGTCACGGCTGCGACCGCCCGGGCCAGCCGCCGGTCGCTGATAACCTTCGCCCGGGCGGCCCGTTCCCGCGCCGTCATGTCCGCGGCCCGCTGCGCGCCCATGTCCCCGGCCCGCTGCGCGCGGGGGGCATCAGCGGGCAGGCGGGCCAGCCGCCGCGCGGAGCGGCCGGCCAGGTAGCTGCCGCCCAGGGCGAGCACACCGGCAGCGATGCCCGGCCTGGTGCCCGCGGTGAACCACACCGCGGCGCACAGCCCGAGGGCCAGCGAGATGCCGGTCATCGAGTTTGGGGCCAGGGAGCGGGCGGCCGCCCAGCCGGCCACCCGGCGGGGCAGCTGGTCGACTGCCTCCGCAACGGTCACGCCCCACCTCCTCGGTCCCCGGCGCCCGGCGTCCCCGGGCGCCGAGGCTCGCCGCGCCCCGCAGGACCGGCAGAACTGGCAGCGGCCGCTGCCGGGAGCACGGTCGCTCCGGCGCTCCTGCGCGCACGGCAGGCCGGACCAGCACGGACCGCGGCGCGGTCACGCGTGCTGAGCCCTCAGCCCGAGCGATACCCAGCCCCGGCGGCGGCCATACCCGCCAGCGGCGGCCGCGTCAGGTTCCGCCTGCCCGCGGAGGAGTGCTTCGGCTGAGATGACGAGCCGGGTAAAGTCCGCTCATGCGCACGGTCGCCGTGGTGCTCGCCGCCGGATCCGGGCAGCGGTTCGGCGGCGGTCTGCCCAAGCAGCTGCGCACCCTGGCCGGCCGGACGCTGATCGAGCACTCGGTCGCCGCTTTCTGCGACAGTCCCGGCGTCGATGACGTCCTGGTCGTGACCAGCCCGGGGCTCACCGAGCGGATCGCCGCCCTGCTGGCGGACGGCGGCCGCTACGCCAAGGTGTCCGGCGTGATCGAGGGCGGCGCCACCCGGACGGACTCGACCAGGTGCGCGATCAGCGCGCTCGGCCCTGACGATTGTGACGTGCTGTTCCATGATGCGGCCCGGCCGCTGGTCGACCAGCAGACGATCGAGGCGTGCGTGCGGGCGCTGGCCACGGATCGCGCCGTCGGCGTCACGGTGCCCTCATCCGACACGATCGTCGAGGCCGCCGACGGCGTCATCACCCGGATGCCGCGCCGCGATATGCTGCTCCGCTGCCAGACGCCGCAGGGTTTCCGGCTGTCGGTGATCGCCGCTGCCTACCGGCTGGCGGCGGCCGACCCGGGCTTCGCCGAGGCGGTGCAGACCGATGACTGCGGCGTCGTGCTCCGTTACCTGCCGCAGGTCCCCATCCGGGCGGTGCCCGGCAGCGAGCGGAATATCAAGATCACCTACCCGGGCGACCTGGACATCGCCGAGCTCCTGGTCAAGCGTTAGCCGGCCGATCGGCCGCGGCGCGATCCGCCGGCCGGTCAGGGTCTGCGGCGGGCGTTGCCCGGCACCAGGCTGGCCGGGCTGGTGATGAAGCCGGCCCCCCAGCACATGTGCATGACGGCGAGCACCACGGGCAGCCGCGTCGCGACGCCGGCCGGCAGCCCGCGCGCTGCCCGGCCCGCTACCGCCACGACCCCGGCCAGGTACAGCAGCGGGACGGCGAACCCGGCGGCCGCGATCAGCGGCCAGCCGGTGCCGCCGGCCGCCAGCCCAGCCAGGCCGGCCAGGCCGGCCAGCGTTCCCGCCGCGACCGCCAGCAGCGCCGCGGGCGGCGCCAGGTAGCGCCGGCTGATCGTCCCCGCGTGCTGCCGGGCGACCACCCGGCGCCAGCGGCCGTAGTGGAAGTACTGCAGGCCGAGCGCCCGGACGGTGGCCCGCGGCCGGTAGGTGACCCGCAGGTCCGGCAGGAACCAGATCAGCCCGCCGGCCAGCCGGATCCGGTGGTTCATCTCCCAGTCCTCGGCCCGCAGGTATGTCTCGTCGTACCCGCCGACCTGCTCGATCGCGGCCCGCCGGTAGACGCCCAGGTAGACCGTGTCGGCCGGGCCAGGCTCGCCGCCGGTGTGCCACCGGGACGCGCCGACGCCGGCCGGCGAGGTCATCGCCCAGGCAACTGCCTGCTCGAACGGCGTCACGCCGGCCGCGGCCATGATGCCGCCGACGTTGTCGGCCCCGGTCTCCTCCAGGGCCCGCACGGCGGCACGTAGGTAACCGGGCGGCAGCACGCAGTGCCCGTCCACCCGCGCCACGACCGCGTATCTGGATGCCTTGATCGCCGCGTTAACGGCGCTCGGTATCCGCCCGCTGGGGTTGGGTACCACCGTGACACGGGAGTCGCCGGCAGCAATCCGTTTCGAAATCTCTTCGGTTCTGTCGTGCGACGGGCCCACCGCGAGCACAAGCTCCAGCTCGCCCGGGTAGTCCTGGCCGAACACCCCGCGGACCGATTCGGCCAGGTGCCTCTCCTCGTTCCTGACCGGCATCACCAGGGAGACTGCCGGGACGGTGCCGGGCGGCGCGAGCGGGCGCCGGGCGCGGTATCCGGCCTGGGACGTAGTGGAGTCGCTCATGTCGCTGGTCACGGTACCGCCCCGGAGCCGTGCCGTCACCCGGAAGCGCCAGCGTGCCGCGAAGCTCCTACAGCGCGGTGTCCTCCAGCATCTCGGTAACCAGGGCGGCGATCGGGGAGCGTTCCGAGCGGACCAGCGTGACGTGCGCGAACAGCGGGTGCCCCTTGAGCTTCTCGATCACCGCGACGACGCCGTCGTGCCGGCCGACGCGCAGGTTGTCCCGCTGCGCGATGTCGTGGGTGAGCACCACCCGCGATCCCGCGCCGATCCGGGAGAGCACGGTCAGCAGCACGCCGCGTTCCAGCGACTGCGCCTCGTCCACGATCACGAAGGAGTCGTGCAGCGACCTGCCGCGGATGTGGGTCAGCGGCAGCACCTCGAGCATGTCCCGGCTCATGACATGGTCGATGACGTCCTTCGACGCCACGGCGGACAGCGTGTCGAACACCGCTTGCGCCCACGGGCTCATCTTGTCCGCCTCGGAGCCGGGCAGGTAGCCGAGTTCCTGGCCGCCGACCGCGTACAGCGGGCGGAACACCACCAGCTTGCGGTGCTTCTTCTGCTCCATCACGGCCTCGAGCCCGGCGCACAGCGCGAGCGCCGACTTGCCGGTGCCCGCCCGGCCGCCGAGCGAGACGATTCCGATCTCCTGGTCGAGCAGCAGGTCGAGGGCGACCCGCTGCTCAGCGCTCCGGCCGCGCAGGCCGAAGACCTCGCGGTCGCCGCGGACCAGCCGCACCGACTTGTCCGGCTGCACCCGGCCGAGCGCGCTGCCCGCCCCGGAGACGCCGGAGATCAGCACGAGCCCGGTATGGCAGGGCAGGTCCCTGGCCGCGGCGCAGTCCAGCCGGCCTGTCTCGTACAGCTCGCTGATCTCCCCGGCCGTCACGTCGAGCTCGCGCATGCCGGTCCAGCCCGAGTCGGCGGGCAGCTCGGCGCCGTCACGTCGAGCTCGCGCATGCCGGTCCAGCCCGAGTCGGCGGGCAGCTCGGCGCGGTATTCCTGGGCGGTCAGGCCGATGGCGGCGGCCTTGACCCTGAGCGGGAGGTCCTTGCTGACCAGCACCACCGTTGCGCCCTCGGCGGCCAGGCTGCGCGCGACCGACAGGATCCTGGTGTCGTTGTCGCCGAGCCGGAACCCGGGCGGCAGCACCGCGGGATCGGCGTGATTCAGCTCGACCCGGACCGTACCGCCCTGGTCCCCGATCGGCAGCTCGGCGTCCAGCCGGCCGAAATCCACCCGCAGGTCATCCAGGATCCGGAGTGCCTGCCGGGCGAAGTAGCCGAGTTCCGGATGATGACGTTTGGCCTCGAGCTCGGTGATGACGACGATCGGGAGCACCACCTGGTGCTCGGCGAACCTGCCGATGGCAGCCGGATCGGCCAGCAGAACGCTGGTGTCGAGGACATACGTGCGACGTCCGGAAGCCGGCGGCGGCAAGCCAGGGCCCGCTGGCTCGCGGGCCTGACTGGCTCGGCCGGCGCGGCTGCTCGTGCCGCTGCGGCTGCCGGTACGGGTTCTGGTCGGCGCCTGCTGGCGGCGCGCTTGGGTATTGGCCACTCGCTCTCCCCTGGGCGCCGTGACCGGCGCCGCGTTCGGACACAGACGTGTCGGCGGGACCGGGACCGGCCAGCGATGGGCCGGGCGCCGGCCCTTCGCTCATCTCGCCTGCGTGCCAGGACGCGAAGCTCGAAGATCTCGAGGGCCTTCCCGTCGGGCGGCTACGCACCGCCCGTCAGTCCTGACGTTACCCCTGCCCGGCCACCGCCCGGAAGTACCGCAACAGCCTGTTAACATCCCGGACCCGCCGATCTACCTCCGCGGCACGGGTCGGTTCCGCGCTCCTGCCGCTCGCCCGGGGGCGTTGATCAGGAGCCGAACCGGCGGTGCCTGGCGGCGTAGGAGCGCAGCGCGCGGAGGAAGTCAACCCGGCGGAAGGCCGGCCAGTACGCGTCGCAGAAGTAGAACTCCGAGTAGGCGCTCTGCCAGAGCAGGAACCCGCCGAGCCGCTGCTCGCCCGAGGTCCTGATCACCAGGTCCGGGTCGGGCTGCCCCGCCGTATAGAGGTGCTCGGCGATGTGCTCGACGTTGAGCACCTCGGCGAGCTCCTCGATGGTCGTTCCCCTGGTCGCGTGCTCCTGCAGCAGCGAGCGCACCGCATCGGCTATCTCCCTGCGCCCGCCGTACCCGACGGCCACGTTGACCAGCAGGCCGGAGTTCATGCCCGTGGCTTCCGCCGCGTCCTTGAGCACCTGGGCGGTGTCGGCGGGCAGCAGGTCGAGCGCGCCCATCGGGTTCACGTGCCAGTTCTGCGCCACGAGCTCGCGGACGGTGCCTTCGATGATCCGCAGCAGCGGCTCGAGCTCGGCGGCCGGGCGGGCCAGGTTGTCGGTGGACAGCAGCCACAGGGTGACGACCTCGACGCCGCTTTCCTGGCACCACTGCAGCAGTTCGAAGATCTTGTCGGCGCCCTTCTGGTGGCCGCCGCTGACGTCGGAGAGCCCGGCCGAGCGCGCCCACCGGCGGTTGCCGTCGACCAGCACTCCCACGTGCCGGGGGATCACCTGTGGCGACAGGGACGCTTCAAGCCGGTGCTCGTAGAGCCGGTAGACGAGTCCGCGCAGTCCCATCCGGCACCTTCCTCGCTGCTGCCGGGCCGGCCGACGGCCGCGCCAGGCTGCTTCCCGGCAGCCGACGCTGCCCGGCGCCGGGCCCGGCCAGAGTCATGGCGCCCGGCTCTCCAGGCACCGTATCCAAGAATGTCATCAGTTCGGATGAGGTCAGCACGTCCGCGGCGTGCCGCGGGTCAGCCGCGAGAACCAAGGTATAAACGCAGAGCAGTTCGTCTATGACGGAACGTTACCTCGCTGGCCGCGGAAACGGCACCCCCCGCGTCGCAACGGTCGCGGGGGGTGCCGTGCACCTCAGTAGCGCGCACGGGCTGGGCGCGCGGGCCGGCCGGTCAGCGGATCGACTTGGTGATCGTCTCATCCAGGCCGGCGAACGAGGCGAGGAACTCCCTGCGCTCCTTCTTCAGCCTGCTGACCATCGCTTCGTACTCCCCGACCCGGCCCTGCCGCTGGTAGAGCCTGCGCGGCTGCAGGATCTCGACGTCGTCGACCCCCGGCAGGGACGCGGCGATCTCGTAGCCGAAGTCCGGGTCGGTCACCCATTTGATGGTGTCCTCGACGATGGCCTGGACGATCGCGGAGGAGTAGGGAATCGTCACCTTCTTCGACACCGCCTCGTCGGTGCCGCCGATCCGGCCGGTGTTGAGCACGAAGACCTTCAGCTCGTGGCTGTCGAGCAGCTCAAGAATCCGGTTGCCCATGTCGGCCATGTCCCGGGGGAAGAACGGGTTGGTGCCGGGCACACGGAGGAACTTGCCCTCTTCGTCCTTGCCGCCCGCCGAGGTGCCCGTCGTCTCGCCGAGCATGAAGTAAGCGGCGGCCTGCGCCCGGTCAAGGCGCGCCACGGCGGGGACGATGTTCTCGTTCCTGTTCAGGATCAGCAGGAACTCGGCGGCAGGCACGTCGTTGCCCGGCCACGGGTCAACGTAGGAGAACGGCCAGGTGGTCCGCCCGTTCTTGGTGTACGAGGTGTCGAAGAAGTCCACCTTGCCGTCGGCGTCCACGGACACGTTCTCCAGGTAGGCGTCCGGCTTGATGGTCGCGTTGTAGATCTGCGGCTCGTAGTCGGCGTTCAGCCCGAAGGTCTTCGCGAAGCAGCCGTTCTCGGTGGTGAAGACCTGCCCGCCTGGCATCAGCGCGATGAAGTCGTCCTGGGCGGGCTTGCTGCCGAGCTGCGTGGTGAAGGTCGTGGTGGTCTTGCCGGTGCCGGACAGGCCGACGATGAGGACGGTGGTGGGGATGCCGTTCACCGGGATGACCTTGCAGCCGGCGTGCAGCGCCAGCCCGCCGCGGTTGTAGACGATGTTGTTCCACATCCGCAGGCCGCCCTTCTTGGACTCACCGAAGTAGTCCGAGTTGAGCACGCGGGTGATGTTCTCGCGGAGGTCGACGGCGATGACCCGGTCGTCCGGGTAGCCGGGGGCCGGCAGGTTCGGCGTGTAGATGACGGTCGTGTCCGGCACCCAGGCGGCCGGGTCGTCGTCCCCGGCCGGGTAGTAGAGCTGCTTCTGCATGCCGGCTACGTTCGCGTTCGCGGCCTCCATGATCAGGCGCGCCCTGGTGCGGAACTCCGGGTCCGACCCGATGTAACCGTCGACCACCACCATGTCGGTGCCGGCGATGTAGGCGTCCTGGTCAGCGGCGATGCGGTCGTACTCCGCGCGGGAGATGGTCTGCTTGGTGGCATTCGTCGAATCATCGACGATGAAGGTCGACCGTGCGCTGCGGGAGTCGACCTTCGCCTTGACCGCCACGTTGCCGAATTCCGTGATCTGGCTGTTCGGCATTTTCTCCGTCAGCTCGCGGAGTCGCTCCGTCGTCGGATTCCACTCAACCGACGCGGCACTCACCTCATACACCACGACTTCTCCTCCTCCGGGCGCTTAAGCGGTCACTCCGTCCGAGCCAGCACCGCCGCGAGACAAGACGGACGGGCCCTGTGCTCGCGGGGATCTCGGGAGTGTACCCCGACAGCGAGGCGCCCAAATGCGCCCGGTACCTGCGGATTGGCCAGCGATGGTGGTATATGGGGACTCGCCGCGGCGCCCGTTCCGCGGGCAGGAGCTAGCCGGTGCGCGATCAGCGGGCCACCGAACGTAGCCAGGCTGGGTGAAGCCAAGGAAAGAGCGGCTGGCTTCCGGATAAAAGTCAGCCGCTACCGTTCCCGGCGGCTCGCTTCGCGCGCGGCGGCGACGATCTCGTTCACTGTGACCGATTCGCCCGCCCTGCGAGCTGAAGCCGGGCTTGCTCGGGATGCTGAGGACGTGGCCGGCCTGCGCGGCGGCGGTGCCCGCGGCAGCCGCGCCCGCCTCAGCCGGAGGCCGCCTCAGCCGGAGGCCGGCGCCCCGATCAGGACCCCGGCCCCGTGGTGCGCACCTGCTCGACCTTGCGCAGGGCTTCCCTGAGGTCAGTCAGCCAGGTGTCCTCATGCTCCCCGACCAGGCGGACGCACCATGCCAGCGCGTCGCTGCGGCTGCGTGCCACCCC
>WNGG01003519.1_pt1 | contig 26196 bp, 20 predicted proteins | sample 5400661 | NCBI WGS metagenome assembly WNGG01 (sample SAMN13153372, study PRJNA577476) | soil metagenome | isolation source: 100 cm soil or saprolite under Garry oak tree replicate 1 | place: USA:California | collected 2016-06-15
CTCAATGCAACAGTGCCTCTCCAGGTCCTTGGCGGCATCACCGCGGGCCAGCAGAATGAGCAGCTGGATCGAGCCGCACAACATCAGATAGGCGAACTTCGACAACACCAGGTGGCCTCCGAGTCGGTCAGCGGAGGCCTTAGTGAGTGTTTGGGAACTGGTTCGAGGTCGGTGGCTGCCGAGCGACGTGTTGTCGGTACGTCCGCAATGACCCATAGGTGACCAACAAAGAAGCTCCTGGTACGGACTTGGTGACCAAACCAGCCCGACCAGGAGCCTCCGATGCCGTTGTACCCGCTCGCGCCCCAGGCTGCCCAGCCAGCGCCCCACACCGCGGTGGCGACCTACCCGTCGTCCATGACCGACCAGGAATGGGCGATCATCCAACCGCTGCTTGCCCCACCCGCCCGGCCCCACGGCGGCCGTCCGCCCAGGCATTCCCTGCGCCTGATCGTGGACGCCATCCGCTACCTGGTCCGCGGCGGGATCGCCTGGCGGCTGCTGCCAGGCGACTTCCCGCCCTGGCAGACGGTCTACTGGTGGTTTGCCAAATGGCCGCCGACCACACCCTGGACCGCCTCCACGACACCCTCCGCGACCAGGTCCGCGTCGCCGCCGGCCGCAACCCGGCCCCGTCGGCGGCGATCATCGACTCGCAGTCGGTCCGCGCCGCCGACACCGTCCCCAAGCACAGCCGCGGCTGGGATGCCGGCAAGAAGGTCAACGGCCGCAAACGCCACCTGGCGGTGGACACCCTGGGGCTGCTGCTGGTGGTGTGGGTCACCGCCGCCTGTGTGCAAGACCGCGACGCCGCCCGGCCGCTGCTGTGGCGGCTGCGTGCCAGCTACCGCGGCATCCGCCGGGTGTGGGCCGACGGCGGCTATGCCGGCAAGCTGGTGGTCTGGGCCGCCACCATGCTGCATCTGGTGGTCGACGTCGTCCGCAAGCACCCTGGCCAGCGGACCTTCCAGGTGCTGCCGCGCCGTTGGGTGGTGGAGCGGACCTTTGCGTGGATCGCCAAGCACCGCCGCACTGTTCGGGACTACGAGCGGCTGCCCGCCCATCACGAGGCGATGGTCAAGTGGGCGATGATCGCGGTGATGACCCGACGCCTGGCCCGCAGGCGACGACCCGCACGGGCACTGGCCCAGGCCGCATGACAGTTCTCAAACACTCACTTAGACTACCGCGCCATGCTTCAGCAAACCGGCAGCTCAAAGACCCTGTCGGAGTTCGAGCACCCACGCCTGTTCTTGGCTGTCCGGATGACGCGGAGGGGCCGGGACGATCCGGCCCCTCCTGGCTTGGGTCGGTCAGGCGCTGACCATGCCGTGGGGGTCGAGGACGAACTTCTTCGCGGCGCCCTTGTCGAAGTCGGCGTATCCCTGGGGCGCCTGGTCCAGCGGGATCACGGTGGCGTTCACGTTGCGGGCGATCTGCACCTTGTCGTGCAGGATCGCCATCATCAGCCGCCGGTTGTAGCGCATCACCGGGCACTGCCCGGTGGTGAACGAGTGCGACTTCGCCCAGCCGAGCCCGATGCGGATGCCGAGCGTCCCGACCTTGGCGTCCTCTGTGGCCGCGCCGGGGTCGCCGGTCACGTACAGCCCGGGGATGCCGAGCTTGCCGGCGGAGCGGGTCAGGGTCATCAGCGAGTTGAGCACCGTGGCCGGCTGCTCGTGCTGCGACCCGTCGGCGCCGTGGCCGCGCGCCTCGAAGCCGACGCAGTCGACCGCGGCGTCCACCTCGGGGACGCCCAGGATCTGCTCGACCTGCTCGGGGAGGTTGTCGTGCTGGGAGAGGTCGATGGTCTCGCAGCCGAAGCTGGCGGCCTGCTGGAGCCGCTGAGGGTTCATGTCGCCGACGATCGTCACCGCGGCTCCCAGGAGCTGGCAGGAGGTGGCGCAGGCCAGGCCCACCGGCCCGGCGCCGGCCACGTACACGGTCGAGCCGGTGCCCACCCCGGCGGTGTAGGCGCCGTGGTAGCCGGTCGGGAAGATGTCGGAGAGCATCGCCAGGTCGCGGATCTTGGCCATTGCCTGGTCGCGGTCGGGGAACTTCAGCAGGTTCCAGTCGGCGTAGGGCACGGTCACGTAGCGGGCCTGGCCGCCCTTCCAGCCGCCCATGTCGACGTAGCCGTAGGCGGCGCCGTCCCTGGCCGGGTTGACGTTCTCGCAGACGCCGGTGTTGCCCGCCTTGCAGTTGCGACAGCGGCCACAGGCGATGTTGAACGGCACGCTGACGGCGGTGGTGCGGCCGCGCACCATGTGCTGGTCGGAACCACAGATGTTGGTGGCGATCACCCGCAGGATCACGCCGTGCTGGAGTGGGCGATGGCCCTGCTCCTCCAGCTCGAATTTCGGGTACTCGAGGTCCTGTACCTCGACCTTGCCCGGCCCGAGGTAGACGACTCCGCGGTTGGCGTCCGGCACGGCTGCCACCTCCGCTGGTGTTGGAAGGCCCCGTCCGGGACCTCCTCATGGCCGTTCGTCGGGGATCGGCAAGCGGACTGTGCGACACCACCCCCTCCGGTTGACGCCGGAAACCGCCAACCTACCCCCGAGGGGGGGCCAGCACAACAAGACAGGTGACAGGTGGGAGCTTTGCACCGTGCTTGCGCACGTGGTGGAATTTCTCGCAACAACTGCATCCGATCGACGCAGGGGTGCCTCCCACCGGCCCGGATGCCGGGAGGCAGCGAAGGGGGAAGCCGGTCAGAGTCCGGCGCTGTCGCGCAACTGTAGGTCGGTCGGCCGTGCGCCGGCGGCGCGCCTGGAGCGCAGGCGCGTGCCGCTCGCCAGACGGCTGGCCGGCGAGCCAGGATGCCCGCCCCGCGTTGCTCCGCAGACCTTCGCGTTTCTAAGGGGCGGGAGCCCGGGCGGCGCCCGACGTCGGCGTGACCCTCACCGAGGGTCCGGCGTCCACGAGAGCCCGGGAGGAGGACAAACCATCATGGGCGGCCGGATCAGGCTGATCGGTGCGCTCGCGCTCGCGCTGGGGCTGTTGCTGGTGGCCGCGCCGGCCATCGCGCAGGGCGATTCCAGCGTCGATCGCGCTCGCCAGTGGCTGGACCAGCAGCGCAAGCCAAACGGATCGTTCGACGACGGCGTCTTCAACCCGGTGGACCTCACCTCCAACGCGGTCATGGGCGAGCTGGCCGCCGGTTCGAGCCCGGCGCAGGCCACCCTGACGTGGCTGCGCGACTCGAGCGCGGCGGCCGCCTACGCCAAGAAGGGCCCTGGCGCCGCCGCCAAGCTGACGCTGGCGTTGGAGAGCGCGGGCGGCGACGCCGGCGGGCTGCTGACGACCATCGAGCAGACGGTCAGCGGCGGCACCTTCAAGGGGGCGGCCGGCGACTACGACGTCGCGCTCGCCGTGCTGGCGCTGCGCGGCGGCGGCCGGGACGTGCCGGCGGCGATCCTCGACGGCCTGGTCGGCAAGCAGCAGCCAGACCGCGGCTGGGCGTTCGCCGTCGGCCAGCCGTCGGACACCAATACCACCGCGGTGGTGCTGATGGCGCTGGCCAGGTCGGGCCGTGGCGACTCCGCCGCCGCCCGCGGCGGCGTCGGCTTCCTCGACGGCCAGCAGTTCGACTCCGCCGGGTGGGGCTATGACAAGCGCAGCAAGGACATCAAGTCGATGGACGCCAACTCGACCGGGCTGGTCCTATCGGCGCTCAGCGCCCTCGGCATCGACCAGCAGGCCAAGGCCAAGGGCGGCGTGACCCCGCGCGAGGCGCTGCTGCGGCTGCAGGCGCCCGCCGGCGGGTTCGCCTTCGACCCTGGCAAGCTCAAGGCCGGGACCGCCGACCAGCTCGCCACCGCCCAGGCGCTGGTCGGTCTGGCCGGCAGGAGCCTGCCGGTCGAGCGGCCGGTCGCGGCCAAGTCGCCGGCCGCGCCGAACCACACTCTCCAGGTCGTGCTGGCGACCCTGGCCGGCGTGGCCGTGCTCGCCGCCGGCCTGGGCGTGCTGCTCGTCCGCCGCCGGTCATCATGACCCGCGGCTCCGGGCGGTTGGCGCGGCCCGCCCGGACGGGGCCGCCGGCGGTGTTGCTGGCGGTGTTGCTGGCGGTGTTGCTGGCGGTGATTCTCGCGGCCGCCCCTGGAGCGGGCACACCGGCGTGGGCCGCGGAGGCTGGCGGGCGGGCGGCCCTGATCGTCGAGGTCGGGCAGACCGTGCGCCGGTTGTGTGTGGGCATCGCACGCCCGGCGGTCAGCGGCAAGGAGCTGGTCGAGGCCTCCGGGCTGGAGCAGCGCTGGGACGGCGGGGCCCTGTGCCGGTTGGCCGGCACCGGCCCGGCCGGCGGCGACTGCTTCGCCGAGTACCCGCGGTTCTGGGGCTTCTGGATCGGCGACGGTCGCGGCGGCTGGACCTGGTCGAGCGCTGGCGCCGCCAGCAGCACGGTCCGCGACGGCTCGGTGCAGGCATGGGTCTGGAGCGAAGGTCCCGACGAGTCCAGCCACCGGCGGCCGCCCGCCCTCAGGTTCGCGGACGTGTGCACCGCCGGCGGCGGCACGGCGGGGTCGGCCGGCGGGGGCGGCACGGCAGCGGGCGGCGGCACGGCGGGCGCCTCCACGGCCCCCGGTGCGGCCCGGTCGGGCGCCGGCGGCGCGGGCTGGGCGAGCGTTGCGGGCGGCGGTGCGGTGCTGCTGGCGGCGCTGGGACTGGTGGCCGTGGCCTGGCGGAGGCGGCGCCGGGCATGACCGGAGGCCGCGCCGTGGCGCCGCTGCACCCGTTGGCCTGGCTGGTGTGGCTGGTCGGCGCCGCCGGCGTGGCCGGCGCGCTCGGCAACCCCCTGTACCAGCTCCCGCTCCTCGGTGTGCTGGCGGCGGTCTACCTGGCCGGGCACGCCGACGCGCCGTGGGCGCGCGCCTTCCCGCTGTTCCTGCGCCTCGGCGTGATCGTGCTGGTGCTGCGGACCATCCTGGCGGGAGCCGGCGGCGACGCCACGCCGCCGGTGCTGTTCCGGCTTCCGCAGCTCCGCCTGCCCGGCGGGGTTGCCGCGCTCGGCGGGCCGGTGTCCGCCGGCGCGCTGGCGAGCGGCTTCCGCAACGGCCTGACGGTGCTGCTGCTGGTGGCTGCCTTCGGCGCGTTCAACGCCTGCGTCAGCCCGTCCCGGCTGCTGCGGCTGGTCCCCGGCTTCCTGTTCGAGGCGGGCCTGGTCGTCACGGTCGCGCTGGCGTTCGTGCCGCAGACGGTGATCGGCCTCAACCGCACCCTGGAGGCGCAACGGCTGCGCGGCCACCGCCTGCGCCGCCTGCGCGACCTCGGCCCGCTGCTGCTGCCGCTGCTGGCCGGCGGGCTGGAGCGCGCCCTCACGCTGGCCGAGGCGATGGAGGCGCGCGGCTACGGCCGCCACCGGCCAGGCGCCGGCCAGGGCCGCGGCGCCGCCGTGCTCGGGCTGGCCGGCCTGGTCGCCGCCGTGCTCGGGGGCTTCGCCCTGCTGGCGGGCAACGCGGCCTGGAGCGCCCGCGCCCTGCTGGGGATCGGCGCCGTGGCGGTGGCGGCCGCCTCCGCCGCCAGCAGCCGCCGCAGCGGGCGCACCCGCCACCGCCAGGAGCGCTGGCGGCGCGTGGACAGCGCGGTCGCCGTGGCCGCCGTGGCCGCGCTCGGCGTTGTGGTGGCCGCCAGACTCGCCGGGATCGGCGACCTCGGCTGGACCGGCGCCGCCCAGCTCGCCGCCCCCGGTTTCGCCTGGCTCCCGGCGCTGGGCCTGTTCGGCCTGGCCGCCCCGGTGGCCGTTGGAGCCCCGCGGGTGGTCCCCGATCCGGTGGCCGGGGGAGGCCCGCGATGATCCGCGTGGAACGGCTCAGCTTCGCCTATCCGGGCTCCGGCGGCCCCGCCCTGCGCGACGTCGACCTGCGCGTCGGCGAGGGCGAGCTGGTGCTGCTGGTGGGCAGCTCGGGCTCTGGGAAGTCAACCCTGCTGCGCTGCCTCAACGGGCTGGTCCCCCACTTCTCCGGCGGGACCTTCGCCGGGCGCGTCCAGGTCGCCGGCCGCGACACCCGGACGACCCAGCCGCGCGACCTGGCCGACGTGGTCGGGCTGGTCTTCCAGGACCCGGAGGCCCAGTCGGTGGCCGAGGCCACCAGCGACGAGATCGCCTTCGCCATGGAGAACCTGGAGCTTCCGCCGGCGGTGATGCGGCGCCGCCTGGAGGAGGTCCTCGACCTGCTCGACCTGGCGCCGCTCCGGGAGCGCCAGCTGACCTCGCTGTCCGGCGGCGAGCGCCAGCGGGTCGCGATCGCCGCGGTGCTGGCCGCCCAGCCGAGCGTGCTGCTGCTCGACGAGCCCACCAGCCAGCTCGACCCGCGCGGCGCCGAGGAGGTCCTCAGCGCGCTGGAGCGGCTGGTCCACGAGCTCGGCCTCACCGTGGTGCTCGCCGAGCACCGCCTCGAACGGGTCGCCGGCTTCGCCGACCGCGTGCTCTGCATGGACGCCGGACGCCTGGTCGGCGACGGCCCGCCGCGCGAGGTGCTCGGCAGCTCGCCGCTGGCCCCACCGGTGACCGCGCTCGGCCGGCTGGCGGGCTGGGCACCGCTGCCGCTGACCGTCCGCGAGGGCCGGCGGCAGGCCGGCCCGCTGCGGGAGCGGCTCGGCCCGGCGCCGCCCCCCGCCCGGCGGCGGGCGGCCGGCCGGCCGCTGCTGGAGCTCGACCGGCTGCGGGTCACCTATCCCGGACGCGAGGCGCTGCGCGGCGTGGACCTGGAGGTCGCCGGCGGCGAGGTGGTCGCGCTGATGGGCCGTAACGGCGCCGGCAAGACCACCCTGCTGCGCGCGGCCATGGGCCTGGTGGCCGCCGCCGGCGGGCGCGTGCGCCTCTGCGGCCGCCCGGTCGCCGGGCGGCGCACGGCCGAGCTGGCCCGGCAGGCCGGCTTCGTGCCGCAGGACCCCAGCGCCGCGCTGTTCGCCGAGACGGTCGAGCGCGAAGTGGCCTTCACCGCCCGCAACCACGGCCTGCCGCAGTCGGCGGTCGACGCCACCCTGGCGGATCTCCGCCTCCAGGACCTGCGCGAACGCCACCCCCGCGACCTCTCCGCCGGGCAGCGGCTGCTGGTGGCCCTGGCGGCCGTGCTGGTCGCCGGGCCCCGGGTGCTGCTGCTCGACGAGCCGACCAGAGGCCTGGACGCTCCCTCCAAGCAGCGGCTGGTCGAGCTGCTGGCCGCCCGCCGGGCGGCCGGCGCCGCCGTGGTGCTGGCCACCCACGACGTCGAGCTGGCCGCCAGGATCGCCGACCGGGTCGCCCTGCTCGCCGAGGGCGAGCTCGTCGCCAGCGGCCCGGTCGACCAGGTGCTGTCGGAGTCGACGGTGTTCTCGCCCCAGGTCGCGCGGGTGCTCGGCGGCCCCTGGCTGACCGTCGCGGAGGTCCGCGAAGCCCTGGAGGCCACGGCGTGAGACGCCAGCGAGCGGCACCGGCGGCGCTGCCCTCCGGGGGCGCGCGCGGCCGGCTCGTGCTGGCGGCGACCAGCCTGATCGGGCTCGCCGGGTTCACCTGGCCGCTGCTCTACGGCGCCAGGCGGGTGGGACCCGACAGCGCGCACGCGGCCGACGCACCCTGGCTGTTCGCGATCCTGGTGGCGCTGCTGCTGGCGATCGTGGCGGTGGAGCACGCCGCCGGCCGGATGAGCGCCAAGACCGTGGCGGTGCTGGCGGTGCTGGCCGCGCTCAACTCGGTGCTGCGGCTGCCCGGCGGGGTGGCCGGGTTCAACGCGCTGTGGTTCCTGTTGATCGTGTCCGCCCGCGCCTACGGCCCGACCTTCGGGTTCCTGCTCGGCTCCTTCACGCTGTGCTGCTCGGCGCTGGTGACCGGAGGGGTGGGACCGTGGCTGCCCTTCCAGATGCTTGCCGCCGGCTGGGTCGGGCTCGGGGTCGGGCTGCTGGAGCCGGTCCCGCGCGGCGGGCGCGCCGAGGTGCTGGCGCTGGCCGCCTACGGGGTCGCCGCGGCGGTCGTCTATGACCTGGTGATGGACCTGTGGTTCTGGCCGCTGGCGGTGGAGGGCCCGCTGGGCTTCGCGCCCGGGATCGGGCTCGGCGCCACCATCGGCCGCTTCCTCGCCTTCCACCTGGCCACCGCCCTCCCGTGGGACCTGACCGGCGCGATCGGCAACGCCGCCGTGCTGCTGGCCGTCGGCCGCCCGGCGCTGCGCACCCTGGAGCGGGCCGGGCGCCGCCTGCGCTTCCAGGCCGTGCCGGAACTGCTCGATCCCGACCGCCCCGGCGCCGGCGCGCCCTCCGCGGCGGGCCCGGCCGCCCCGCGGGTGGGGCCGCCGGAGCCGCGCTAGGCTGGGCGCGAGATGCCCATCCCCGCAGGCTCGACGGCCGCCCGTGCCGGGGCGCTGGCCGCCACGCTCGGCGTCGTGGCGGCGGCGGCCTGCTGGGGCATCTCCGCGATCATGGCCAAGGTCGCCTTCCAGCACGGCGTCCCTCCCGACCGCATGGCGCAGGCCCGCGCGGCGGTCGCGCTGCTGGCGTTGGCACCGCTGCTGGCGTGGCGCCGCCGCGACCTGCTGCGGCCGCCCGCCGGCACGCTGCCGCTGCTGCTCGGCTTCGGCGTCAGCGTCGCCGCCGTCAACTACGCCTACTACGTGGCCATCGACCACCTGGCCGTCGGCGTGGCCATCTCGCTGCAATACACCGCGCCGGTGCTGGTGCTCGGCTGGACCGTGCTGGTCGCCCGCGGCCGCGCCACGCGGCTGGCGTGGGTCGCGGCGGGTTGCACGCTGGCCGGGGCAGTGCTCGTCAGCCAGGCGCTCACCGGCTTCGGCGGGCTCGACGCGACCGGGCTCGCCGGCGGCGCCGCCTCGGCGGTGCTGTTCGCGGCCTACCTGCTGACCGCGGAGGCCGCCGGCCGCGCGGGCGCGCAGCCGGCCACGGTGCTGCTGTGGGGGTTCGTCGCGGCGGTGATCGCCTGGAGCCCGATCTCCCCCTGGTGGTCCTGGCCGTTCGCCGCCCTGCGCCAACCGTCGGTGCTGCTGGCCGTGATCGGGGTCGGGCTCGTCGGCACCCTGCTGCCCTTCTTCCTGGCGGTCGCCGCCGTGCGGGTCGTCTCGGCCGCGACCGCCGGCATCGCCGCCACCTTCGAGCCCGTGTTCGCCGCCACCTTCGCCTGGCTGCTGCTGGGCCAGCACCTGCGGCCTGTGCAGCTCGCCGGCGGCCTGCTGGTGGTCGCCGGCGTGGTCCTCGCCCAGCTCGCCCCACCTCGGCTCACCGCCCGAGTGGTGGATGGCGAAGCAACCCGAGAAGACGGAACCGACGGAGGTGGACCGCCCGTTGCAAGAGTGAGCGGGCCGGCCCGCGGGGTGGACGAAGCGCGTAGGCTGACCGCTCGGTTGGGCCGGGCGCAAGCGGTTCAAGGGGTGGGACGAGCGGACCGGCACGACTAAGGTAAGAGAGGACACGGCGACAGCCCCAAGCCCGGGAGCAACACGGTGAGCGACCACAACGAGGTCACCACGGGACGGACCCTCGACCAGGTGCCCGACCCGGACCCGCAGGAGACCAGCGACTGGCTGGACTCCCTGAGCGACGTTGTCCAGCGCGAGGGTCCGCACCGGGCCCGCTTCCTGCTGCGGAAGGTGCTCGAGCACGCCGGCGCGCTGGATGTCGGCCTGCCGGCGCTGACCTCGACCGACTACGTCAACACCATCCCCGCCGCCGCGGAGCCCCCGTTCCCCGGCGACGAGGAGCTGGAGCGGCGCCTGCTGTCGATCGTGCGATGGAACGCGGCGGCGATCGTTTCCCGTGCCAACAAGCCCGAGCTGTCGCTGGGCGGCCACATGGCCTCCTACGCGTCGGCGGCCGAGCTGTTCGAGGTCGGCTTCAACCATTTCTTCCGCGGCAAGGACGACGGCCCGGGCGACCAGGTCTTCTTCCAGGGCCACTCCTCCCCCGGCGTGTACGCGCGCGCGTTCCTCGAGGGCCGGCTCACGCAGGAGCAGCTCGACCGCTTCCGGCAGGAGGCCAGGCCGGGCGGGCTCTCGTCCTACCCGCATCCACGGCTCATGCCGGAGTTCTGGGAGTTCCCGACGGTATCGATGGGCCTCGGGGCGATCAACGCCATCTACCAGGCGCGCTTCAACAAGTACCTGGCCAGGCGTGGCATCGCCGACACCAGCGGGTCGCGGGTCTGGGCCTTTCTCGGCGACGGCGAGATGGACGAGCCGGAGGCGGTCGGCGCGCTCAGCGTCGCCTCCCGCGACGAGCTGGACAAGCTCACCTTCGTGATCAACTGCAACCTCCAGCGCCTGGACGGTCCGGTGCGCGGCAACGGCAAGATCATCCAGGAGCTGGAGGCGATCTTCCGGGGCGCCGGCTGGAACGTGGTCAAGGTGCTGTGGGGCCGGCTGTGGGACCCGCTGCTGGAGCGTGACACCTCCGGCGCGCTGGTGGCCAAGCTCAACTCGACGCCCGACGGCGAGTTCCAGACCCTGGCGGCGGAGGACGCGGCCTACGTCCGCGAGCACCTGTTCGGCTCCAAGCCGCTGCGCGACCTGATCGGCGACCTCTCGGACGAGGAGGTCGTGCGGCTGTCCCTGGACCGGGGCGGGCACGACCTGGGCAAGGTCCACGCCGCCTACCAGGCCGCGGTGACGCGACAGGGCCAGCCCACCGTGGTGATCGCCCAGACGATCAAGGGCCGCGGCCTGGGGCGCGAGTTCGAGGCGCGCAACGCGACCCACCAGATGAAGAAGTTCGTGCGCGGGACGCTGAACAGCTTCCGCGACCGTCTCGGCCTGGACATTCCCGACGAGGACCTTGCGGGCGGCTACCCGCCCTACCACCGCCCGCCGGAGGACTCCGACCTGCACCGCTACCTCATGGATCGGCGCCGCGAGCTGGGTGGCGCGGTGCCGCGCCGGGTGGTCCGGTCCAAGCCGCTGGAGCTTCCCGGCGACGAGTCCTACGCGAGGCTCAAGCAGGGCTCCGGCCGCCAGGAGGTGGCCACCACCATGGCGCTGGTGCGCCTGGTCAAGGACCTGCTGCGCCACGCCGACCTGGGAAAGCGGATCGTGCCGATCATCCCGGACGAGGCGCGGACCTTCGGGATGGACTCGCTGTTCCCCCAGCTGAAGATCTACTCGGTCAAGGGCATGAACTACGACGCCGTCGACCGCGAGCTGGTGCTCTCCTACAAGGAGGACGAGCACGGCCAGATCCTGCACGAGGGGATCACCGAGGCCGGCTCGATGAGCGAGTTCCACGCGGCGGGGTCGAGCTACGCGACCTTCGGCGAGCCGATGATCCCGCTGTACGTCTTCTACTCGATGTTCGGCTTCCAACGCACCGGCGACCTGGCCTGGAGCGCGGCCGACCAGCGCTGCAAGGGCTTCCTGATCGGCGCCACCGCGGGGCGGACCACCCTGAACGGCGAAGGGCTCCAGCACCAGGACGGCCATTCGCTGCTGCTGGCCAGCACCAATCCGGCGTGCGTGGCCTACGACCCCTCGTTCGCGTTCGAGATCCCGGTGATCGTCAAGGACGCGCTGGAGCGCATGTACGGCGAGCGGGCCGAGGACGTCTTCTACTACCTCACGGTCTACAACGAGCCGTCCGTGCAGCCGGCCATCCCGGGGGACCTCGACGAGGCGCTGATCGTCCAGGGCCTGTACCGCTACAAGACGGTCGAGGGCCACGCCCACCGGGCGCAGCTCGTCGCCAGCGGCAGCGCCATGCCGGCGGCGCTGCGCGCCAGCGAGCTGCTGGCCGCCGACTTCGACGTGGCCGCCGATGTGTGGAGCGCCCCCGGCTGGCAGCGGCTGCGGCAGGAGGCGCTGGAGTGCGAGGAGTGGAACCGCCTGCACCCGACGGGGGAGCAGCGCGTGCCGCTGGTGAACCGCACCTTCGCCGAGGTGGACGGGCCGATCGTTGCGGTGACCGATTTCATGCGGGCCGTTCCTGACCAGATCTCCCGCTGGGTGCCGCGGCCCTACACGATCCTGGGGACCGACGGGTTCGGCCGCTCGGACACCCGGGCGGCGCTGCGCCGGCACTTCAAGATCGACGCCGAGAACCTCACGGTCGCCGTGCTCCAGGAGCTGGCCCTGGCCGGCGAGGTCAAGCCCGAGCTGGTCGCCGACGCGATCAAGCGCTACGAGCTCGACCCGGAGGCCACCACCGAGGTCCCCTGAGCGGAGCCACCGACCACCACCAGGTCGATCGAGCGCGGGTCGGCGCCGTCGCCGTCGACCAGCCCGGCGGCAAGCACCTCCGCCTTGAACGCCGGCGTGCCCAGCACCAGCGCGTGCGCTCCGGCGAACCCCTCGCGGCGCAGCAGCACCGCCAGCGCCGCCCCGGTGGTGAGCACCTCCTCGGGGGCCGTCGGGATGCCGACTTTCTCGAGCCGCCGCGCGTAGCCGGCGCGGTCCTGGCGGGGGTCGTCGGTGAGGAACCCGATCCGGCAGCCGCGCGCCCGCAGGGTCGCCACCGCCTCGGGCGAGCCGGGCACGACGTCCGGCCACACGTAGACCGTCCCGTCAAGATCGAGCAGGACGACCTCGAAGCGGTCGGCGGGCGCACCGCGCACTCTGCTGCGCATCGGCGGACCCTACGACGAGGCCGGCGCCGGCGCGTCCTTGGGCGAGGAGTCGACGAATGGCGGTCTGGTTACCCGCACGGCACCGCGCTTGCCGCGGACGTCGACCTCCAGCTCGGTCCCCGGCTCGGTCCGCCCGCGCTCCACGTACGCGAGCGCGATCCCGTGCCGCAGGCTCGGCGAGAAGGTCCCGCTGGTCACCTCTCCGACCCGCTGGTCGCCGGCCAGCACGGCCATGCCGTGCCGCGGGATCAGCCGATCGGTCGAGACCAGCCCGACCAGCAGGCGACGCGTGCCCGCCGCCTTGCGCTCCACCAGCGCGTCGTGGCCGCGGAAGTCGGGCTTGCCCATGGCGACTGCCCAGCCCACCCGCGCCTCGAAGGGGTCGGTCTGGGGGGAGATGTCGTTGCCGTGCAGCGGGTAGCCCATCTCCAGCCGCAGGGTGTCGCGGGCCCCGAGCCCCGCCGGCACGGCCCCGAGCGGCTCGCCCCGCCCGAACAGCTCGTCCCAGAGCTTGGCCGCCAGATCCCCGGCGACCAGCAGCTCGTAACCGCGCTCGCCGGTATAACCGGTGCGGGACAGCCACAGCGGCTCCCCGGCGTAGGTCACCGGGGCGGCGCGCATGTATGCGAGCTCCGCGACCTCGGCGGGGAACAGGCCGCCCACCAGCTCGGGCGCGCGGGGCCCCTGCACCGCCAGCACGGCCACGTCCGGCCGGGGCACCACCTGCACCTCCCCGCCGTCCAGCGCCCCTGCCGAGGCGCGCACCGCGTCGGCGACCTTCGGCCAGTTGGCGGCGTTGGGGACCAGCAGGTAGCCCTCCGCGGTCCAGTAGGCGATCAGGTCGTCGACGATCGTGCCCTCGTCGGTGAGGCACAGCGTGTACTGGGCGGCGCCGAGCGTATCGAGGCGGTCCAGGTCGCCCGAGAGGGCGTGCTGGAGGGCGGCGCGGGCACCCGGGCCGCCCACCTCGACCTTGCCGAGGTGGGTGAGATCGAAGATGCCGACGGCCTCGCGGACGGCGCGGTGCTCGCTGAGCGTGCCGGCGTACTCGATGGGCATCTCCCAGCCGGCGAACGGGCCCATCTTGGCGCCGAGCCGACGGTGGACGGCATCCAGCGGGGAGCGCTTGCGCTCCTCCGCGGCAGCTTGGGTCACTCGCTCTCCTTGGGCGGCGTGGCGGGACGTGGCCGCGGGGTCCGCGCGGGCGGCCGGGAGGTGCGCACCGGCGGCGGGCCCTCGCTCTGGAGCCGACGGTCGGTGCGGCCCTCCGCCTTCATCCTGGCGTTGTAGGCGCGCATCCGCTCCGGGTAGCCGACGATCTGCACGTCGTAGACGGGCAGTCCCAGCTCGCGGGCGACCCGCTGGATCACCTTGGGCGAGCCGACCCGGCGGCGCGTCCACTCCCCGTCGGTCGCGACCGCCACCGCGGTGGTGTCGGTGACCATCGTCTCGGGCTCCACGAAGAACTCCACGCCCTCGCGCGTGCGCGCGAACGAGCGGAGCGCGTCGAGGTCGTCCGGGGTCGCCTCGCGGTCCATGGAGGCCACCCGGCTGCCGCGGGTGCGCCGGATACGGAACGCGTCGAGAAAGCTCACTTGCCTGCCTTGTGCACGATCGAGAGTACTTGCTTGGACAGCTCGATATGGGGTAGATCGGTCGATTCCGCCACACCCCGGACGCTCCAGCGGACCAGGTCCCGCATGGAGACGATGCCGATCAGCCCCTGCTCGGAGATGACCGGCAGGTGCCGGACCCCGGCCCGGACCATCTCGCCGGCGGCCTCCTCGACGGGGGCGTCGGGCCCGATGGTGATCACGTCGTCGGTGAGCGCCTCGTGCGCCGCGACGTTCTTGGGGTCCTCGCCGGAGCCGACCACGCCCAGGATGTCCCGCTCCGTGAGGATGCCGAGGACGCGGTCGTCCTCCAGCACGATGACCGACCCGATCTTCCTCGAGCGCATCAGGCTCGCCACGTCGGCCACGTTGTACTCGGGGCCGACGGTGACGAGGTCCTTGCTCATGATCTCAGAGACCTCCATCGAGGCAGTCCTCCCCTACTGCGTGTGCAAGAACCTTTCGGTCGGGTGATCCTGGCGCGGTTCCCCGTTCCATGTGGGGGGAGCTCGCTCCCCCCACGGCCCCCCAAGAGCGCCTGTGCCACTGGACCGAGCGTACCGTACGGTAACTCATCGGGACCATCGTTTGCCCACCCTGCGGCAGGGCATCCCGTCCGTGGCCGTCCAGCACCCCCAAGGCTAGACTGCGCCCGGTAAGCCTGGAATCAAAAGGAGCCGATGACATGCCCTCGAACTCCTACGACCTGGTGATCCTGGGAGGCGGCACCGGAGGGTATTCGGCCGCGCTCCGAGGCGCCGGTCTCGGCCTGAAGGTCGCCCTCGTCGAAAAGGACAAGGTGGGCGGGACCTGCCTGCATCGCGGCTGCATCCCGACCAAGGCGCTGCTGCATGCCGGCGAGCTGGCCGACGGGGTGCGCGAGGCGGCGGAGCGCTGGGGCGTGAAGGCCGCGATCGAGTCGATCGATTACTCCGCCACCGTGGCCAACCGCGAGGACATCGTCACCAGGAACTTCAAGGGCCTGGAGAGCCACCTCAAGAAGGAGAAGGTCGCGGTCGTTTCGGGCAACGGCAAGGTGATCGGGCCCCGCCAGGTGGACGTCGAGGGCATCGGCCGGCTCACCGCCGAGCGGGCGCTGGTGCTGGCCTCCGGCTCGACGCCCAAGTCGCTGCCCAGCCTGGAGATCGATGGCCGCAGGGTGATCACCTCGGACGACGCGCTGGCGCTGGACTACCTGCCGAAGTCGGTGATCGTGCTGGGGGCCGGCGCGGTCGGTGTCGAGTTCGCGTCGTTCTGGCGGTCGATGGGCGCCGAGGTCACGGTCGTGGAGATCCTTCCCGGTCTGGTCCCGCTCGAGGACGAGGACATCCAGCGGGAGCTGGGCCGCGCCTTCCGCCGCCGCGGCATCGACGCGATGGTGGACACCAAGCTCGAGGACACCAAGGTCGCCGAGGACCAGGTCACCATCACCGTCACCAACCAGGGCAAGGCCAGCGAGATCTCGGCCGAGCTGCTGCTGGTGGCCACCGGCCGCGGGCCGGTGAGCGACGGGCTCGGCTACCAGGAGATCGGCGTCCAGCTCGACCGCGGCTACGTGACGCCGGCCAACTGGGACACCCTGGAGACGGCCGCGGCCGGCGTGTACGCGGTCGGCGACCTGCTGCCGCCGCCGTCGCTGGCGCTGGCGCATGCGTCCTTCGCCGAGGGCATGCTGGTCGCGGAGCTGGCGGCGGGGCTGCCCTCGCCCCCGATCGACTATGCCGGCGTCCCGAGGGTCACCTATTGCTCTCCCGAGGTGGCCAGCGTCGGGCTCACCGAGAAGCAGGCCCGCGACGCCGGCCACGAGGTCGTCACCAACCGTTTCCCCTTCAACGGGGTGGCTCGCGGCATGATGTACGGGCAGGGCGGGATCGTGAAGCTGGTCGCCGCCAAGGACGGCCCGGTGCTGGGCGTGCACCTGATCGGCGCCCGGGTGACCGAGCTGATCGCGGAGGCCATGCTGGTCTACAACTGGGAGGCGCTGCCGGCCGACGTGGCGCAGTTCATCCACCCGCACCCGACGCTGTCGGAGGCGGTCGGCGAGGCGTACCTGACGCTGGCGGGGCGCCCGCTGCATCAGGGCTGAGCGGTGACCCGGCGAGGGACGAAGCGGCGGCAGGCAAAGGGAGCGACGAGCGCGATGGCCGAACCGATCAAGATGCCGGAGCTGGGCGAGTCGATCACCGAGGGCACGATCACCCGCTGGCTCAAGCAGGAGGGCGACCAGGTCCAGGCCGACGAGCCCCTGTTCGAGGTCTCCACCGACAAGGTCGACACCGAGGTCCCCTCGCCGATCGCCGGGGTGCTCACCTCGATCAAGGTCCACGAGGACGAGACGGTCGCCGTCGGCACCGAGCTGGCGGAGATCGAGCTGGCGGAGATCGAGCCGGCCGGCGCCAAGGGCTCCTCCGCCGCCGGCGACGGCCAGGCCGCCGCCCCGCCCGCGGAGGCGGAGGCTCCGGCGGAGACGCCGGCCGAGGCCGCGGAGGAGGTCGAGGAGGCCGAGCCCGAGGGTGCCGAAGCGGAGGCCGAGGGCGCCGAGGCGCCCGCCGGGGGGCAGGAGCCGGCCGAGGCGGAGGCGGCGGAGGCGGGGGGCGAGACGGTCACCGTGCGGATGCCGGAGCTGGGCGAGTCGATCACCGAGGGCACGATCACGCGCTGGCTCAAGCAGGAGGGCGACCAGGTCCAGGCCGACGAGCCCCTGTTCGAGGTCTCCACCGACAAGGTCGACACCGAGGTCCCCTCCCCCGTCGCCGGGCGGATCACCTCGATCAAGGTCCAGGAGGACCAGACCGTGGGCGTCGGCGCCGAGCTGGTCGAGATCGCCACAGGCGCCGGTGGCGGCGCCAGGCCGGCACGGCAGCCGGCACCGCCGGCGGGCAACGGCGGCGGAGCGGGCACCGTGCCCGAGGGGATGGTGGTGTCGCCGCTGGTGCGGCGGCTCGCCAGGGAGCACCGCATCGACCTCGGCCAGATCCGCGGCAGCGGCGCCGGCGGCCGCGTGCGCCGCGAGGACGTCGAGGCCTTCCTGGAGCGGCGCGGCGCGCAGCCGCCCGCGGCCAGCGCCGAGGCCCCTGCCCGCCAGGAGCCGGCCCGCGCCGAGGCGCCCGCCGCCGCGGCGCCGAGGCCGGTGGGCTCGCCCGGCCTCCAGGTCGCCGTGCCGCTGCCGACCGGTGTACGCGAGGAGGTCGTCAAGGCCACCCGGACGCGCCGCCTGATCGCCGAGCGCATGGTCACCTCCCTCCAGGTGAGCGCCCAGCTCACCGCGGCGGTGGAGGTGGACATGACCAAGGTGATGCGCCTCCGCGGGCAGGCCAAGGACGCCTTCAAGCAGCGCGAGGGCGTGTCGCTGTCGCCGCTGCCGTTCTGCGTCCAGGCGATGATCGCCGCGGTCAGGCAGTACCCCAACGTCAACTCGGCACTGGACGCCGACGGCAACCTGCACGTCTACAAGGACGTCAACCTCGGGGTCGCGGTCGACACGCCCAAGGGCCTGTTCGTGCCCGTGATCAAGCACGCCGACACGCTCAACCTTGCGGGGCTCGCCAGGGCCATCGCCGACGTGGCCGCCCGCACCCGCGACGGCAAGATCAGCCCGGACGAGCTGTCCGGCTCGACCATCACCGTGACCAACACCGGCAGCCGGGGCACCGTCTGGGACACCCCGATCATCAACCAGCCCAACGCGGCCGTCTTCGCCACGCCGGCGATCGTCCGCAGGCCGGTGGTGGTCGACGACCCGGACCTCGGCGAGGTCGTTGCGGTGCGGCACATGATGTACGCGATCCTGACCTACGACCACCGCATCATCGACGGCGCCGACGCCGCGCGCTACCTGACCAGGGTCAAGGAGGTCCTCGAGGAGGCCGACTTCTCCGCCGAGCTGGGACTGTCGTGATGGGCGCCGGCAGGCCACCGCTCTGGCTGGTGCGCGCCGGGCAGGTCCCCTACCGGCTCGCCTGGGCCTGGCAGCGCGAGCTGGTGGAGCGGCGCGTCGCCGACGAGATCCCCGACACGGTGCTGCTGCTGGAGCACCCACACGTCTACACGATCGGCAAGCGCGGCAGTGACGGGGACGTGCTCGCAAGCGAGGACTGGCTGCGGGCGCTTGGCGCCGAGGTGGTCCGCACCGAGCGCGGCGGCCAGGCCACCTACCACGGCCCTGGCCAGCTCGTCGGCTACCCGATCACCAGGCTGGACCGCACCAAGGGGGTCTGGCCGTTCATCGCCCGCGTCGAGGACGCGCTGGTGGAGGTGGCAGCCGACTTCGGCCTCCAGGCGCGCGGCGAGTTCGGCGCGCTCACCGGGGTGTGGGTCGGCGACGCCAAGCTGGTGGCGATCGGCATGCGCGTGTCGCGCGAGGTCACCAGCCACGGCTTCGCGCTGAACTGCTCGACGGACCTGTCGCGGTTCAACGCCATCGTCCCCTGCGGGATGCCGGACAAGGCCGCCTGCTCGCTGTCCAGCCTGCTCGACCGGACGGTCACCGTGGAGGAGGCCCTGCCGCTGGTCGAGCGCCGCCTGGCCGAGCGGCTCGAGCGCACGCCGAGCCTGGTCGACCTCGCTACCCTGGAGCTGGAAGCCGAAGCAGCCGAAAGCGATGCCAATGCCAGACTCTGAGCCGATCATCCCGCCGGGCGTGCGGACGCTGTCCGTGCTGCCGCGCACGCCGGCACCACCGCCGACCGAGGCGACCTTCGCCCGCAAGCCGTCCTGGCTCAAGGTCCGCGCCTCCTACGGCCCGAACTACCGCGAGCTCAAGGCGTTGATGCGCGGCGCCGAGCTGCACACCGTCTGCGAGGAGGCCGGCTGCCCCAACATCTTCGAGTGCTGGGAGGCGCGCGAGGCCACCTTCCTGATCGGCGGCGAGCACTGCACCCGTGCCTGCCCCTTCTGCCAGATCGCCAGCGGCAAGCCGGAGGGCTACGACACCGACGAGCCCCGCCGCGTCGCGCACGCGGTGGCGCGGATGGGCCTCAACTTCGCGGTCATCACCGGCGTCGCCCGCGACGACCTCGACGACGGCGGCGCCTGGCTGTTCGCCGAGTCGGTCCGCCAGGTGCGCGAGCTGCTGCCGACCTGCGGCGTCGAGGTCCTGATCCCCGACTTCCACGGCAGGGCCGAGGCGCTTCGGCAGGTCACCGACGCGCTGCCGGACGTGCTGGGGCACAACCTCGAGACGGTGCCGCGGCTCTACAAGCGCATCCGCCCCGGCTTCACCTACGCGGGCAGCCTGGAGCTGCTCGCCCGGGCCCGCGCCTGGCTCCCCGCCGGCCACGCCACCAAGTCCAACCTGATCCTCGGGATGGGCGAGGAGCGCGCCGAGGTCGAGGAGACCATGCGCCACCTGCGCGAGGTCGGCGTGGAGCTGCTCACCATCACCCAGTACCTCCAGCCGACCAGGCAGCACCTGAACCTCCAGCGCTTCGTCGAGCCGCGGGAGTTCGAGGAGCTGGGGCAGCTCGCGCTGTCGCTCGGCTTCACCCACGTGGAATCCGGCGCGCTGGTGCGCTCCAGCTACCACGCCGGCCAGATGCACCGCGCCGCCCACCTGGCCCCGCGGAGGCCGAGGCGCTGGAGAGCATCGGCATCGATCTGGAGGCGATCCGCCGCCGTGTCGAGGAGTCCTTCGGCGCCGGCGCGCTGGACCGCGGCGGTGCGCGACGGCGCGGCCACCTCCCTTTCACCAGGGAGGCCAAGAAGGCGCTGGAGCTGGGGCTGCGGGAGGCGATCGCGCTGCGCCACGACTCCATCGGCACCGAGCACCTCCTGCTCGGCCTGACCCGCGCCGCGGACGAGCCGGCCGCCGGCGTGCTGCACGCGCTCGAGGCGCCGCCGGCCTCGATCCGGGCCAGCGTACTGGCGAAGCTCCGCAAGGCCTCGTAGGCTCTGCCTCGTAACGGGCGCGAAACACTTCGGCAACCGGGCGGCAAACCCCCGTTGCTAGCGTCGTCCCCTGACCTCGGCAAGCCCCGGGGCAATTCCCCCCGGATACGAAGGAGGCATCCCGCGTGACGGATACGGTCAGCGACTCGGGTTCGACGGCTCGTCGATCCGGGGGTTCCAGGAGATCCAGGAGTCGGACATGCTCCTGTTCCCGGACCCGGCGACGGCCGTGCTCGACCCGTTCGCGCAGCACCCCACGCTGGTCCTGAACTGTTTCGTCGGTGACCCCGTGACCGGCGAGCCCTACACCCGCGACCCGCGCCACATCGCGCGCAAGGCCGAGGCCTACCTGGCGGGCAGCGGCATCGCCGAGACCTCCTACTGGGGCCCGGAGTGCGAGTTCTACATCTTCGACTCCGTGCGCTTCGACCAGAACCAGTTCTCCGCCTACCACTTCGTCGACGCGGTCGAGGGCGCCTGGAACTCCGGCGCCGAGGAGGGCGGCCGCAACCTCGGCTACAAGCCCCGCTACAAGGAGGGCTACTTCCCGGTCGCGCCCACCGACCACTACCAGGACCTGCGCAGCGAGATGGTCCTGGAGATGATCCGGGCGGGCATCGACATCGAGGTGCACCACCACGAGGTCGGCACCGCCGGGCAGGCCGAGATCGACATGCGCTTCGACACGCTGCTGCGCATGGCCGACAAGGTGATGCTCTACAAGTACATCGCCAAGAACGTCGCCCGGCGCTCCGGCAAGACGGTCACCTTCATGCCCAAGCCGATCTTCGAGGACAACGGCTCGGGCATGCACACCCACCAGAGCCTGTGGAGCGGCGGCGAGCCGCTGTTCTACGACGAGTCGGGCTACGCCGGGCTGTCGGACACGGCCCGCTGGTACATCGGCGGCCTGCTGACCCACGCGCCGGCGCTGACCGCGCTGACCAACCCGACCACCAACAGCTACCGGCGGCTGGTGCCGGGCTACGAGGCGCCTGTCAACCTGGTGTACTCGCAGCGCAACCGGTCGGCCGCCGCCCGGATCCCGCTGTACTCGCGCAGCCCCAGGGCCAAGCGGGTCGAGTTCCGGGTCCCCGACCCGTCCTGCAACCCGTACCTGGCGTTCGCGGCCATGCTGATGGCCGGCCTGGACGGGGTCCGCAACAAGATCGAGCCCTTCGGCCCGCTCGACAAGGACCTCTACGAGCTGCCGCCCGAGGAGCTGGCCGCTGTGCCGCAGGTCCCCGGCTCGCTGGACGAGGCGCTCGACGCGCTGGAGAAGGACCACGCCTTCATGCTCGAGGGCGACGTCTTCACCCCCGACGTGGTCGAGACCTGGATCGGCTACAAGCGCGAGCGCGAGGTCGACGCGATCCGCCTGCGCCCGCACCCGTGGGAGTTCCACCTCTACTACGACATCTAGACCCAGCACCACCATGAATCAGGGAGGGCGCATGCAGCGCCCTCCCTGATTCATGTGTCCCCGAGCCGCCGGCCGGTCAGCCGAGCGCGAGCGCGGAGGCGACCTCGCCGGCCAGGCCGGCGTTGGCCTCCAGCAGCGCGAGGTTGGCGGCCAGGCTGCGCCCGCCGGTGCGGCGGTGCAGCCAGTCCAGCTCGAAGGGCGTCCGCGCCTTGCCGACCACGCCGGCGTTGCGCGCCGCCGAGGCGCCCTCGGCGGACAGCTCGGCCAGCTCGTCGGGGTCCATGGCGGCCGCCGCCGGTGGGTTCTGGACCAGCACCAGCGCACCGGTGGACTCCAGCGCGCGCCGGACCCGCAGCAGCTCGACCACCTCGCCGACGTTGTTCACCACGTGCTCCAGCGGCAGCCTGCCGCGCGCCAGGAACCCGGGCAGGCGGTCGGTGCGGTAGCCGACCACCAGCACCCCCCAGGTCTCCAGCCATTCCAGGGTGGCGGCCCCGTCGGCCACGTGCTTTGGCCCCGAGCACACCACCACCGCTCTGGAGCGGGCGAGCTGGGGCAGGTCGGCGGACACGTCCGCGGTGCCGAAGTGGATCCCGCCGATCCCGCCGGTGGCCATCACCTCGATGCCCACGCGCTCGGCGGCGAACACCGTGGCGGACACGGTGGTGGCGCCGTCGAGCTTGCGGGTCACGACATAGGGAAGGTCGCGGACGGTGACCTTCCAGGTGGCCCGGCGGGAGGCCAGCGCCCGCACCTGGTCGGTGTCGGCGCCGACGACGATGCGGCCGCCGATGACCCCGACGACGGCGGGCTCGGCGCCGGACTTGGAGACGGCCACGGACTGGGCTTCGGCGGATTCGAGATTGGCTGGTGACGGCAGGCCCTGGGCGAGGACGCTGGACTCCAGGGCGACCACGGCGCTTGCGGTGACGATCCGGTCGGCGACGACGATGGGTCGATCCATTTGGTGCGTTGCTCCCACGCTCGGTTGCACAGGGATCCGGAGAGGGATCGCAAGAGGGCTGCGTCAAGAGTATCCCGTCGCCCGCCGGCCGGGGAGCCATCCAGCGGACGAACCGGCGGCGCTCAGCGCTCGCCCCAGAAGCGCGCCATCACCACCCGGCGGGCGCGGCGGGTGGCGCGGCGATAGGCCTCCAGCAGCCGCTGCCGGCCGCCGACGGGCTCCCCCATCGCCTCGGCGAGCCGCTCCAGCACCAGCGGATCGGTCGGCAGCGAGTCCGCGGGACGCCCGGTGACCAGGAACCCGAGGTTGCGCAGGCGCAGGCAGAGCCGGTAGGCGTCAGTCAGCCAGCCGGCCTCGACGGCGGTGAGCGCGCCCACGGCTTCCAGCGCCCCAATGGCCGGCAGCGTGCCGGGCGAGCGCACCTCCGGCCGCGCGGCGCCGAGCTGGAGCTGGAGGAGCTGCACGGTCCACTCGACGTCGGCCAGCCCGCCCGGCCCGAGCTTGAGGTGCAGACGGGGGTCGGCGCCGGCCGGCAGCCGCTCGGACTCGACCCTGGCCTTGACGCGACGCACGGCGGCGACCATCCCAGGGGCGGGCCGCTCGGGATAGACGCGGCGGGCGGCCTCCGCGTGGAAGCGCTCGCCCAGCTCGCGGCTCCCGGCGACCGGCCGCAGCCGGATCATCGCCTGGCGCTCCCACGGCTCCGCCCAGCGGTCCCAGTAGGCGAGGTAGCTGTCAAGACTGCGCGACAGCGGTCCGTTGCGGCCCTCCGGCCGCAGGCCGAGGTCGACGCGGAAGGCGGTGCCCTCCGGGGTGACCGCGCCGAGCCCGGCGACCAGCTCGCGCACCACCGCCTCGGCGAGCCGCGCCGCCCGCTCCGCCGGGACTCCGCCGGCGGGCGCGTGGCAGACCATCACGTCGAGGTCGGACACGTAGTTCAGCTCCGCCCCGCCGAGCTTGCCCATGCCGAGCACGGCCAGCTCGACCTGGGGCCTGCCCGGCGCGGCCGCCCGCACCGCGACCTCCAGCGCCGCCTCCAGGCACGCCTCGGCGACGGCGGTCAGCTCGGCGCCGACCCGCTCCACCGGGTCCCCGGCAGCCAGGTCGCGCACGGCGACGCGCAGCAGCTCGCGGCGGCGGAAGCGGCGCAGCGCGTCGAAGGCGGCCGCCGGCTGCTCGTGGTGGGCGACCAGCGCCAGCGCCTCGTCGCGGAGCTCGGCCGGGTCGCGGGCGGGGCCGGGGCCGCCCTCATGCGCCATGGCGGTGAGCAGCTCCGGGTGCCTGGCGAGCAGGTCGCCGAGCAGCCGCGAGGTGCCGAGCACGGTGCACACCAGCTCGGCCACTGACGGGTTGTCCCGCAGCGTGCCGAAGAACGCGTCCCGGTGGCCGAGCCGCTCGGCGACCACCCGCAGCGCCGTCAGGCCGCCGTCGGGGTCGGGCGTGTCCGCCAGCCAGGTGAGCATCACCGGCAGCATCGCCCGCAGCAGCGTCGCCCGCCTGGTCAGGCCCGCGGTGAGCGCGCGCAGGTGGGCCATTGCCCGGTCGGGGTTGGCGAAGCCGAGCGCGGCCAGCCGCTCGGCCGCGTTGGAGGGGTCCAGCCCGGAGGGCACCGCCCCGAAGACCTCCAGCAGCGGCCGGTAGAAGAGCTTCTCGTGCAGGCCGCGGACGGTGGCGGCGTGGCGGCGGCGGTCGGCTTCGAAGCGCTCCAGCGCGCCCTCCCGAGGGCTTCGCACCGGGGGGCTAACGCTCGGCTCTGCGTGGCTGCTGTGGTCCCACGGTCGGGGCCTCGCTCCCCCGCCCCCCGGACCCCCCTCGTGGTAGCCCATGGTGCGGGCCAGCCAGCGGCGCTCGGCCTCCCCGGCCGGGATGGTGTGGGTGCGGCGCTCGTCGGTCAGCTGGAGGCGGTGCTCCACGGTGCGCAGGAACCGGTAGGCGTCGGCGAGCTGCGCGGCATCGGCCCGGCCCACGAAGCCGGCGGCCGTCAGCCGCTCCAGCGCCACCAGGGTGGTGCCGGAGCGCAGCGCCGGGTCGTGGCGGCCGTGCACGAGCTGCAGGAGCTGCACCGCGAACTCGATGTCGCGCAGCCCGCCGGGGCCGAGCTTGACCTGCAGCTCGCCGCCGGCACGGGCGGCCCGCGAGGACTCCACCCTGGCCTTCATGTGGCGGACCGCCGCGACGGTCGCCGGGTCGAAGCGCTCCGGGTAGACGCGCCTGGCGGCCTCGGCGACGAAGCGCTCCCCCAGGCGGCGGTCGCCGGCGGCGGGGCGGACCTTGATCAGCGCCTGCAGCTCCCAGGGCTCGGCCCAGCGGTCCCAGTACGCGAGGTAACTGCCGAGCGTCCTGGTGAGCGGCCCGTTACGGCCCTCCGGGCGCAGGTTGGGATCGACCTGGAAGCCGGGGCCCTCGGGGTTGGGGCCGCCGAGCCCGGCGATCAGCTCGCGCGCGATCGCGCCGGCGAGCTTGCCGGCCAGCTCGGCGTCGGCGCCGGTGGCCGGCTCGTGGCAGAACAGCACGTCGATGTCGGAGACGTAGTTCAGCTCGCGGCCGCCCAGCTTGCCCATGGCGAGCACGGCCAGGCTGACCGGCGGGTCGCCGGGCGCCGCCTGCGCGCGGGTGGCCAGCTCCAGGCCGGCCTGTAGGCAGGCGTCGGCGAGGTTGGCCAGCTCGGCCCCGACGCGGTCCACCGGCGCCCCGCCGTCCAGGTCCCGCACGGCCACGCGCAGCAGCTCGCGGCGGCGGAAGCGGCGCAGGCCCCGCCAGCCCGCCTCGATACCGGCCGAGGCGGGTGCCGCCGCCCGGGCCTGGCGGACCAGCTCGGCGCGGGGGCGCGGGGCGGCCAGCGCGCGGCCGTCGCCGAGGCGCTCCACCTCGTCGGGATGGGCGGCCAGCCAGCGGCCGAGCGAGCGGCTGGCGGCGACCACGGCGATCAGCCGGCGGCGCAGGGCGGGGCGGCGGCGCAGGCCGGCCGCGAACGCTCCAGGGTCCGAGGTGGCCTGGGCGATCGCCGCCAGCGCCCGGGTGGCCAGGGTGGGGTTGGCGCTGGCGGCCAGCCCCTCCAGCAGGCGGTGGCCGTTGGCGCCGGGCCGCGGCGGCCAGGCGCCGAGCGCCTCCAGCTCGACGGCCACCGACTCGGGGTCGTCGAACCCGAGCCGGACCAGCGTGGCGACCATGCCCTGCCCGGCCTACAGCAGCGGCAGGTAGCGCTCGCGCTCGAACGGCGAGACGTAGCGCTGGTACGCCTCCCAGTCGCGGCGCTTATTGCGCAGGAAGTACTCGAAGACGTGCTCGCCGAGCGCCTCGGCGACCAGCTCGGACCCCTCCATCGCCACCAGGGCCTCGTGCAGGTCGACCGGCAGCCGGCTGATGCCGGCGGCGCGCCGCTCCGCCTCGGTCATGTCGTAGAGGTTGTCACCGGCCTCCGGGGGCAGCTCGTACTCCTCCTCGATGCCCTTCATGCCGGCCGCCAGCAGCACCGCGAACGCCAGGTAGGGGTTGCCGGCGGGGTCGGGCAGGCGGACCTCGACGTCGACCCGGTCGGAGCGGTAGCCGCCGACCCGCACCATCGCCGAGCGGTTGCGCTGCGCCCAGCAGATGTAGGTGGGGGCGTCGAACCCGGACACCAGCCGCTTGTAGGAGTTGATCCACTGGTTGGTGACCGCCGTGTACTCGGGCGCGTGCACCAGCAGCCCGGCGATGAAGCAGCGGGCCGTCTTGGAGAGGTTGGCCTCCTGCCCCGGGTCGTGGAAGGCGTTGCGGTCGCCCTCGTACAGCGAGA
>WNGG01005780.1_pt1 | contig 26195 bp, 24 predicted proteins | sample 5400661 | NCBI WGS metagenome assembly WNGG01 (sample SAMN13153372, study PRJNA577476) | soil metagenome | isolation source: 100 cm soil or saprolite under Garry oak tree replicate 1 | place: USA:California | collected 2016-06-15
TCCCACGGGTGGGCTGGCCTTCGGCCTCGTCCAGGACCGTGACTGGTCGATCGGTCTCGCCCGGGCCTACAACGATTGGCTCTACAACGCCTACACGAAGCGCGACGGCCGGCTTCAGGGCATCGCGCTCTTGCCCATCCTGGACGTCGGCGCCGCGGTCACCGAGCTACGGCGCGTCGTGCGTGATCTCGGCATGCGAGGCGCCTTACTGCCCGCGGCGACCGTGCTGGGCAAGGCGTTCGGCCATCGCGACTTCGATCCCCTGTACGAGGAGGCGGAGCGCCTCGATGTGGCCCTCGCGTTCCACGGGGCGCCCAGCCGCGGGTTCGGCTTCGACTTCTTCGACTCCTTCATCAAGACCCACACGCTCGAGCACCCGTTCGCCATCCTCGTCCAGTTCACCAGCCTCATGTTCGACGGCGTCTTCGAGCGGTTCCCCCAACTCCGCGTCGCGTTCCTCGAGTGCGGCGCCGGCTGGGTGCCGTACATGATGGATCGCATGGACGACGAGTTCGAGAAGCGGGGCACGCGGTGGTGCCCGTTCCTCCGCCGGAAACCGAGCGAGTACGTCCGCGAGGGCAACATCTACTTCTCGTGCGAGGTCGAGGAGCGGACGCTGCCCTACGTCATCGAGCTGGTCGGCGAGGACCGGATCTTCTTCGCCTCCGACTTCCCGCACGAGCGGGCCCGGCCCGACTTCCTGCACGACATCCCGGAGTTCGCCGAGCGCACGGACCTGTCGGACCGGGTGAAGGAGAAGATCCTGCTGCACAACGCGCGGAGGTTCTACCGCCTCGACTAGCGAGACGGTGGTGGCCTCATCGCGCGTAAGCGAAAGGGGTTAGCGGCTCCTACGTCCGCTAACCCCTCGGTCAACGAATCCTCACGCCGCCGCCCGGATCACTCCTTCGGCACCAGGACGATCTCGATGCGGCGGTTCTTGGCCCGGCCTTCCGGCGTGGCGTTGTCGGCCACCGGCTTGAACTCCCCGAACGCGGCGGAGGAGAGGTTGGCCGGATCGACACCCTGCTTCTGGAGATAGCGGGCGATGTTGATCGCGCGCGCGGCCGAGAGCTCCCAGTTGGTCGGATAGCGCTGCGTCAGCGCGCCGATGATCGACTGGTTGTCCGAGTGCCCCTCGATGCGGATCGATTTGCCGGTCACCGGCTTGAGGACCTCGATGACCTTGCCGAGGACCACGAGCCCCTCGGGCTTCACTTCGGCCTTGCCCGAATCGAAGAGGATCGCCTCGACCATATTGAGGGTGAGCTTGCCCTTCAGCTCGGAAATCGTCACCTGGCCCTTGTCGATCTCGCCCTTCATCTTCGCCATGAGCTGCTCGTAGGTCGAGCTGACCTCGCGCACCTTCTCCTCGCGCGCCTTCTGCGAATCGGCGAGCTCCTGGGTGAGCCGGGTATTGTCGCTCTCGAGCGTGCCGACGCGCTGGCGCAGCTCCGCGATGGTCTTGCCGAGCTCGCCCGATTTCAGCGTGAGGTCGCCCTTGAGCTGCTCGTTGCGCTTGCCGGCCTCCGCGAGCTCACGCTTGAGGCGCGCGTTGTCTGCGTCGAGCGCGTCATAGCGCGTCTGGGCCGCCTGAACGGTCTTGGTGTACTCGCTCTTCGAAACGCATCCGGCGGCGCCGAGCGCAACGAGTGCGAACGCGGTGATCGCCACAACTGTTTTGCGCATTTGTGGTCTCCACGGTTGGGGAATCTGGCAAAGTTGCCAAAATCCATTATTGCAAAGGCCGCCCCTATCGACGAAAAACTACGTCCGGCCGTCCGCTTCACGGAAGCGTGGACCCCAGAGGCGCAACGATGTTGTTGACTTGCGCGTCGCTTGCATGACGTCGACCGCCACGAGCCCCGACGAACCCGCGCGACCATCATAAGCGCGCTGAGCGCGTTCGCCCGCGACCCGGAAGCCCCGAGCTCAGTGCATCGCGCCCGGCACTCCGCCGTCGATCACGAGCACCTGTCCGGTGACGGAGTCCGCCCGGCAGAACGTGACCACTTGCGCGGCGATGTCCTGAGCGCTGGCCACCCGCTCCAGCACCGCCTGGCTCCGCGCCGTCTGGACGACCTCGTCGGGCAGACGCTGGGCCATCCGCGTCCCTTCGACCAGTCCGGGCGCGACACAGTTGACCGATATTTCGGGGGCGAGCGCCACGGCGAGACAACGCGTGAGGTGGATCAATCCCGCCTTGCTGGCCGAGTACGCGATGCTGCTGCTCCTGGGGTACAGGCCGCCCACCGACGCGATGTTCACGATGCGGCCGGAACCATGCTTGCGGAGGTGCGGGGCGAACGCTCTCGCGAGCAGGTACGGGCCCCGCAGATTGGTGTCCATGATGCGATCCCAGACGTCAGCAGTCAGCGCCGCGAGATCGGAGAACGGGATGCCGATGTTCCACGCGGCGTTGTTGACCAGGATGTCCACGCGCCCAAGCCCGCCGACGACCGTATCGACGGCGGCGTCGATCGAGACAGGGTCGCACTGGTCGAGCTGGACGGCCAGGCTTCGCTTCCCGGCCGCCCGGACCGCGTCGATCGTCGCGGCGGCGCCCTGCTTGTGGCCGACGTAGGAGATGGCGACGTCAGCGCCAGCCTGCGCCAGGGCTCGGGCGATCGCGCCACCGATGTCACCGGAGCCCCCGGTGACGAGGGCGGTTTTACCTTCGAGATCCATGCCGCGCGCTCACACGGGCGGCCGGCGTGTGTGCCAGTCGGTGGCTCGCTGATAGGCGTGGCCGAGGCGCAGCACGGTCGCCTCCTCGAACGCCCGCCCGCTGAGCTGCAGCGAGAGCGGCAGCCCGGACGCCGACAGCCCGCACGGCAGCGCGAGCGTCGGCTGGCCGGTCAGGTTGAACGGCGGCATGTTGGTGCGTGGGAACGCGAGCTCCGGGTCGTACATCGTCTTGAACGTCGGCGCCGTCTTCGGCGTGGTCGGCGTGGCGAGCACGTCGACGGTCTTCATCACCTCCGCCACGTCCGCGCAGATCTGCATGCGCACGCGCTGCGCCTGCACGTACTCGGGCCCGGTGACGAGTGCGCCCGTCAGCAGGCGCTCGCGCAGCATCTCGCCGTAGAGCTCGGGGTGGAGGCGCAGGTCCTGCTCGTGGTAGGCGAAGGCTTCGGAGAGCATGATGAGCATGAACGAGCGCGAGAGGTTGAAGGCCGGGATCTGGAGATCGCGCACGTCGGCACCGAGCTTGCGGAGCGTGCCCAGCGCGTCCTCGAACGCCCGCACGTTGTCCGTGTCGGCGTCCTCGAAGAAGTAGTTCCGCGGCACGCCGATGCGGAGCCCGCGCACGTTGCCGTCGAGCGCCCCGACGTAGTCGTCCACCGGCCGCGTGCTCGACGCGGGATCGGCCGCGTCGTGCCCGGCGATCGCCTGGAGCAGGGACGCGCAGTCTTCCACCGTGCGCGCCATCGGGCCCGTGTGGTCGAGCGTCCAGGAGAGCGTCATCACGCCGGCGCGGCTGACGCGGCCATACGTCGGCTTCAGCCCGGTGATGCCGCAGAACACGGCCGGCCCGCGGATGGAGCCGCCCGTGTCGGAGCCGGTCGCGCCGTGCAGCAACCCGGCGGCCAGCGCGGCGCCGGAGCCGCTCGACGAGCCACCCGGGATGTGCTCGAGGTTCCACGGGTTGCGCGCGGGCTGGAAGCGGTGGCCGGGGAACTGGAGGCCGAAGGCGAACTCGTGGGTGATGAGCTTGCCGAGGAGCACGGTGCCGGCGTCCTGCCAGCGGCGGCCGACGGTCGAGTCGCTGTCGGGCACCCAGTCCGCGAAGAGCGCGGAGCCCCCCGTCGTGCGGATACCTTTCGTCAGGTAGATGTCCTTGTGGCCGACGGGGATGCCGAGCAGCGGCCGCTCGTCGCCGCGCCGCAGCGCATCCTCGGCGGCTCGCGCATCGGCGAGGGCGCGGTCCGGCGTCAGCGTCACGAACGCGTGCAGCGCGGGATCGAGCTTCTCGATGCGCGCCAGCAACGCGCGCGTCACTTCGACCGGGGACAGCTCGCGCTTGCGATAGCGCGCGCCCAGCTCACGGATGGTCGCGTAGGCGATCGCGTCACTCACGGCCGGCTCCGTGGCCGGTTCCGCCCTGGCCGGTTCCGACGTGAGGGCCAGCGGCGTCGAACGTCACGGCCGGCTCGAGCGGGCGGATCGTCCGCGAGTCGCGCGAGCGCAGCGGCGCCAGCGCCTCGCCCAGGAGCTTGCGCACCATGGCCAGGCGGTTCTCGGGGATGGTGATGCCGGCGGCCGCGATGCGGGCGCGCAGCTCCTCCATCGTCAGGTCGGGACGCTTCGGGTCGTTGGGCATGACGTCCTCCTGTGAGGCTCCCGCGATCTGTGGGTTCCCACGATAGCTCGGGCGGCGCGTTCGCCTCAGCGGCCGAGCGCGGCCACCGCCCGCTGATAGTACGTCAGGTCGTAGTACTTCTCCGCGGGCTCGACCTTGGCCCCGCCTCGCTCGATCTCGGCTCGCAGCGCGAGCACGTTGCGCAGGCCCTCGACGTTCAGGCGCGCGTCGGGGGTGAAACCGTCAGCCGGATCGATCGCGGTCTCGTATGACTTCGCGGCGATGTCGGCCGGCAGCTTGTAGCGCTCGGCGATGAACGCCGTGACGTCGGCCCTGTTGGCGGGCACCTGGATGAAGCGGAGCGCCTCGACGTAGCCACGGATGTAGCGCTCGAGCGTGTCACTGTTGGCCTGGGCCCACCGGCGCATGACGAACGCGCCCGTTCCCTGGTAGGGGCCGATCAGCTTGACGGCCGAGCCCAGGTTGCGAAAGCCGAGCTTCTCGGCCATGAGCGACGACGGCGGATTGAGCATCGAGCCCGCGTACTCACGGTGCTCGCGCATGAGCTGGAATCGCCGGATCGTCCCACCCGTCGGGGTGATCGTGTAGTCGCGCCCGGCCACCAGGCCGTTCTGCGCCAGGATCTTCTTGGCCACGAGCGCATACGCGGTGTTCGGCGCATCGACGATGAACTGCTGACCGCGCAGCTCCGCGATCGAGGTGATGTGTGGCTGGACGATCAACGAATTCATCGCGCTGTCCCCGCCCATCACGATGACGGCGTCGGCGCCCGCGGTGTCCACCATCGCCAGCGCGTTGTCCACGCCGGCCGCCGCGATCTCGAAGGCACCCTCGGCGAGGCCCTTGCGCAGCACGTCCGAGTCGGGCGTCTGCTCGATCTCGACGCGAAGGCCCTGCCTGGCGAAGAACCCCTTCGCCTGACCGGCGAAGATCGGCAGGTTCGAGAGCCCGCCGAAGAGCTTGACGCGCACGAGCGTCGGATCGGCGGCGGCTCCTCCACCGGCGACGAGCGCGAGCAGCGCGGCGGTCGATAGCACAGCCACGGCGGTTGCGACGATTCGTGTGTCCATGACGCGAGTCTCCGGCCCTATCCGCCTGAATCCAGCGGCATGGCGTTCCGAATGTCCTTCGGCAACAAGGCCTCGGCGATCGTCGGGAACATCAGGACCGACAGCAAGCCAGTGCCCACCAGGGCAGCCGCGATCTCGGGCTGCAGACGCCCGGTCGTCACCCCAATGTGAGTGATGGCGACCACCAGCGGCAACGCGGTCGCCGAGTACAGCGCGAAGGGCCACTGCTCACCGCGGCTGAGATCTTTGCGGTACAGGAGTACCGGGACACCGCGTACGACCAGGAGGAGGATCAGGAACATCGGCACCAGGAGCATCGTCTTCGGACTCTGCACGAGCGCACCCACGTCGAGGCTCATCCCGCTCACCACGAAGAAGAACGGCACCAGGAACCCGAAGCAGATTGCGTCCATCTTCTCGCGAAACGGCTTGCCCTGTTCGCCCCGACTGGCGAGACCGACGACCATGCCGGCCGCGAACCCACCCAGGACGGCCTCGAACCCGAATTCGAGCGACAGAGCCGCAAACGACGCCATGAGGAGGATCGAGAGACACACGGGGAGCTGCGTGCTCGAGTGCATGCTGCGTTCGAGCAGCTTCACCGCCCTCGGCGGCCTGAGCCCGAGCGCAACGAGCGCCGCCACGATGCAGACGGCCACGAAGGCGAACATGAAGACGGCCCCTTGCCACACGCCATACGCGGGCGTGAGCACCAGGGACACGGCGATCACGGGACCGAACTCCCCCGCCGCGCCGGCCGCAACCACGAAATTGCCGAAATGCGAATCGCCCCTCACGGTATCGCGCAAGATGGGCAGGAACGTCCCCAGCGCGGTGGTGCTCAGCACGAGTGCCGCCAGGATCGGTGTGTGAATGATGGCCAGCCAGTAGAGAAGGCCGGCCGCCGCCAGCCCCAGGCCAAGCGACAAGATCCAGCCGCGAAAGGCCAGCGACAGGGGCCGGCCCTTGACCCGCTCGAGGTCGAGCTCCATTCCCGCCATGAAAAACAGGGCGACCAGCCCGGAGTTCTCGAGAAACTCCAGCGAGGCCCCGGCGGTCGCGAGGCCCAGTCCATGTGGGCCGATGAGAATACCGAACGCGATCTCCCAGATGATGACCGGCACCCGAACGACGCCGAAGCGGATTTCTGCCAGCAGCGATGCCGCGACGGCAATCGCCATCACCATGAGCTTGGGATGACCGCCAAGGTGCACCGCGTTCCCCTGGCGTCAGGTCGAGAGCCCGAAGAGCGACGTCGCCCGGGTCGCGTCGAGCATGGCCCGCATGTCCTCGTCCGGCGGTCGACGCTCGAACCGGCTGGCGGCGTCGAGGAATTTGGGCAGCAGCTTGAGATCGCCCACCGTGTTGAGGAACACGCCGGGCACGCCCATGGCCCAGTGCACCGCGCGATCGATGTCCGCTTGCTCCTCGAGCGGCTGGTACCACGTCGTGTGCGTCCGCTCGGTCGTCGCCCACGGTCCGCGCGCGATCGACTTGATGACCTGGACGGCCGTGTTGCGCTCGCCGCAGATCCGGAGCACGTCCTCGAAGGTCCGCCGGTAGCGCTCGTCCTGGGCCATGAAGAAGTTGAACGGCAGCAGCACCGCGTCGAAGTCGAAGCGCGCGAGGCTCCGCTTGTGCATGGCGGCGATCGTCCAGCCGTGGCCCGTCACGCCGATGAAGCGGGCGAGGCCCTGCTGGCGAGCGTCGACCACGGCCTCCAGCACGCCGCCGGGGCCCATGGCCTGCTCCCAGTCGTCAGGATGCCCGAGGGAGTGGAGCTGGATCAGATCCACGTGGTCGACGCGCAGCCGATCGAGGGAGCGATGCAGGTCGTCGCGGGCCTCGCGAGCGCTGCGCGATCCGGTCTTGGTCGCGAGGAAGAAGTCGCGCCGGTGACGCGCCATCCACGGCCCGATGCGCAGCTCGGAATCGCCATACCGCGCGGCGGTGTCGATGTGATTCACGCCGAAGCGCAGCAGCACCTCCAGCGCGCGGTCGGCATCCGCCTGGTTGGCTCGGGCCAGCGCGGCGGCGCCGAACAGGGTCACGGAACTCTCGTGGCCGGTCCGTCCGAACGGTCGTCGTGCAATCATCGGGCACCCTCCGGTCGGACAATATACACGGCGTTACGAACGACGGTGTCGGCGGTGGCGGCGCTTACTTCCTCGAGTGAGCGAGATTGCGGGACCATCCGCCCGACAGCACGAAGCGAGGAAACGTCACCCACTGCTCGAAGAACAACCGGCCCACGACGTTCGCGGGCCCGGTGAAGGGCTCCGGGGGCACGCGTTCGAGCTTGTGGCCACGGCCCTGAACGATCACCGAGACGACGATGCCGAGGACGGCCAGCGCGAGCAACCCGAGCGAGACCTTCACCACCGCGACGATCAGCAGCACGTTCGCCACGATGAACAGCGGGACGGCGACGATGTGCAGCAGCAGATTCGTCGTGTTCTGGTGATACCTCGCATATCCCTGCCACTGCCACGTGAGGAGCTGGCCGACGGTCATCGCGGTCCTCGCCCGCTACACCGCGACGCCCTGCCGCGTCTCGGCGAAATGCGGCATGACGTCGGTCGCGAATCGTTCCATCGCGCGGAGCGTGTCGCGATGGTTCAGGTGGCCGAAGTTGAAGTAGAGGATGACCTCCGACACGCCGCCGGCCTCGCACTTCTTCAGCAGCTCGATGCAGTGCTCGGCGTCGCCGGTGACGATGCTGCGGTCGCCGAGCTGGCTCGGCTGCATCGATCGGAGCCGCTCGACGACGTCCACGAAGTAGGCGATGTGAGGCGGGGCCGTCTTCTTGTCACCCGGCAGCACGGGGATCACGTTGTGCAGGTAGTAGAGCAGGCGCTCCCGGGCGCGCTCCGCCTCGTCGTGGGTGTGGGCCACCGCGCAGAAGTAGCTGCACATGACCTTCGGGTCGGCCAGCCCGGCCGCGCGGGCCATGCGCTGGCTCTCGCGCGCCGCGTTCTCGACCGAGCCGAAGAGCATGGCCGCCGCGAACGGCGCGAAGATGGAGTTGACGCGCAGCCGCGCGGCCAGCTCCATCGACGGCTTGGAGAAGCAGGCCACGTATACCTCGGGGTGCGGCTGTTGCACCGGGCGCGGGAGAATCGTGAGCGGCCCCGGGGTCGAGTAGTACGTGCCGTGGAACTCGAACGGCGACTGCCGCCACGCCGCCATCATGTATTCCATCTGCTCGTCGAACACGGCGCGGCTGTCCGCGAACGACGCGCCGAAGGGCCCGTACTCGCCCGCGTCGTAGCCCCGGCCGGCCGAGAACACCGCCCGCCCGTGGCTCAGCACGTCGAGCAGGTTGAACTCCTCGACCACGCGCAGCGGATGGTTGAGCGGGAGCACGACCGTCGCGGGGCCCAGCTTGATCCGCTTCGTGCGGGCGGCCACGTGAGCGAGGAACATCGCCGGCGACGGGAGCACGCCGAAGCGCGCGAAGTGGTGCTCGGGGACCCACGCGCTGTTGTAGCCCATGGCCTCGGCTTCGACGCACTCCTCGGCCACCTCGAGCAGGAGCTGGTTGGGATCGCGTCGCTGGGCGCCATATCCCGGTGAGTTGTCGGTCAGCGTGAAGTATCCGAACTTCATCGTCGCCTCCTCACTTCGCCCACTTTCCGCGAAGCTCAGCGTACGGCGTCAGGGCCATGAAGGCCTCGGGGCTCCACTTCCAGAATTGCGTGGTGTTGGGAAAGGAGGCCATGGGCAGATTCTCGACGGCGCCACCTCGCTGCTCCACCTTCAGGATGTGGACCGTGTGGACGACGTTCTGGAAGGCGTCGAAGCGCACCCGGCCGCGCGGTCCGTTGAACTCCACGGCCTTCAGCGCGGCGAGGAACGCGGCTTGATCCTCGACGTTCCCCTTCACGGCCTCGAGCGCTCGCGCGATGGCCTGCGCGCCCACGTAGCCCTGCTCGGCCATGTCGACGGCCGGGCGCTTGTACTTCGCGGCGTACGCCTCCATGAAGCGCTTGTTCTCCGGCGTGTCCACGGCGGGAACCCAGTGAATGGCGCTGACGATCCCCACGGCGGGCTCGCCGATCTTGGACAGCACGTCGCCCTGGGTGAGGCCCTTGCCGATGAGAGGGATCTTGCCCTTCAGGCCGTACTCCTCGTACTGCTTCACGAAGCGGATCGCGTCGACGCCGGCGAAGAACGTCGCCACCACGTCGGCATCGCGCCGGATCTGGCTGAGGAACGGCGCGAAATCCGCATTGCCGAACGGCGGGTAGATCTCCTGGATCACCTGACCACCCGCCTCGGTGAACGTCCGCGCGATGCCGCCCATGTGCTCGTACGCGGCGACGAAGTCGGCGCCCATCAGGACCATCTTTCGATAGCCCTGCTTGTACGCCCATTCCCCGAGCGGATGGGACGAGTCGCTGTTGGAGAAGGACGTCCGGAAGATGTAGGGGCTCCGCTGCCGCTGGGTGAGGCCGTCGGCGCCCGCGTTCATCACCACCAGCGGCGTCTTCTGGGCGATCACGTACGGCCGGAGCGCATACGCCACCGGCGAGGCGATGACGCCGCCCAGCAGGTGGACCTTGTCGTGCTCCACCAGCTTCCGCGCCTTGGTCAGGCCTTCGTCGGGCTTGGAGCTGGCCTTGGTCTCGAGGATCAGCTCGACGGGGCGGCCCCCGGCCTTGTTGCCGACCTCGCCCCAGTAGAGCAGGAACCCGTCGCGCAGATCGATGCCGAGCTGAGCCAGCGGCCCCTTGTCGGGATAGATGAAGCCGATCTTGATCGGGCCGGGAGACTGAGCCGCGGCCGGCGTTCGCGACGCCAGCCCGCCCGAGGCCACCAGCACCACGAGCGCGGTCAACACGCCGAAGGTGACGCGGCTCATCGTCAGCACCGCCATGATCGTCCTCCCGCTGCGGCGTTCGATCGCCCGCATCGTAAAGGATCGCGCCGCCCTCCGCGAGCCGCCTTGACAGTGGGCCCGCCGTGGATAGCATGACGAACGAACGTTAGGTAGGTATGAGCGCCGCCCTCGTCGCCACCGCTCCGGAACGGGCCGCCTCCGCACGCATCCTGCGCGCGGCGACCGCGCTCTTCCGCGCGCGGGGCTATCACGGCAGCTCGATGCGGACGCTGGCCCGCGGGCTGCGGATGGAGCCGGCCAGCCTCTACTACCACTTCCCGTCGAAGCAGGACATCCTGTTCGCCATCCTCGACCGCACGCTCGACGACCTGCTCGACGGCCTCCGGCACGCGGTGACGGCGGCCGACGACGACCGCGCGCGACTGCAGGCGGCCGTGCGCTTCCACGTGCTCTTCCACGTGCGCCGGCGCCAGGAAGCGTTCTTGAGCCACAGCGAGCTGCGCTCGCTGACACCGGCCAACCTGCGCCGCGTGATCGCCAAGCGCGACGAATACGAGCACGTGGTCCGCGGCCTGCTCGCCGCCGGCGTCCGCGCCGGCGTCTTCCAGGTGGCCGACGTGAAGCTGACCGCCATGGCCATCCTCACCATGTGCACGGGCGTGGCGGCGTGGTTCTCGGAGGGCGGGCGCCTGGCTCCCGAGTCCATCGCCGACCGCTACGTCGAGATGATCTTGCGCAGCGTCGACCGGCGCGCGAAAGGACTCCGCTCATGACGTTCACGACCCTCCGCTACGACGTCCAGGACGGCATCGCCACCGTCACCCTCGACCGTCCCGAGAAGAACAACGCGATCTCCATGGAGATGCGGGCGGACTTCCGGGCGCTGGCCGACGAGCTCTACACCAACGAGTCGGTGCGGGTGGCGATCATCACCGGCGGCGGCAAGGCGTTCAGCGTCGGGGCCGACGTCTCCACGTTCGAGACGGACTGGAACACGCCCGTCTTCCGCGCCAACACGCGGCTGCTCACCAACTTCTTCAACGAGCTGGAGGCGCTCGAGAAGCCGGTGATCGCGGCGATCAACGGCACCTGCGTGGGCGGCGGTCTCGAGCTGGCCATGGCGTGCGACCTGAGAGTGGCGGCGCGCTCGGCCCGCTTCGGGCTGCCCGAGAACAACCTCGGCCTGATCCCCGGCGTGGGCGGCTGCTCGCGGCTGGTCAAGCTCGTCGGCTTCGGGCGAGCCAAGGAGCTGGTGCTGACGGGCGAGATCATCACCGCCGAGGACGCCCTCCGTCACGGCCTGGTCAACCGCGTGGTCGACGACGGCGCGCTCTCGGCCGAGGCGCGAGCGCTGGCCGAGCGGCTGCGCGGCAAGGCGCCGCAGGCGCTCGGCATCGCCAAGCGCGTGCTCCAGAACTGCGTGAGCGCGGACCTCCAGACGGGCCGGACCATCGAGAGCTTCGGCCAGTCGATCCTGATCAAGACGAAGGACCACCGCGAAGGCGTCACGGCCTTCCGCGAGAAGCGCCGCCCGAAGTTCGAGGGGCGGTAGGAGACCGTCATGGACACACCGTTCACCGACAAGATCGAGTCGGCCGACGTGGCGAAGATGCCCGCCGAGTACCAGACGCTGCTCAAGCGCGTCCTCGCCATCCAGGCCGATTGCGAGATTGGCGGGCCGCATCTCTACGTGCGCAGCATCCTGCCGGACGCGCCGACGAAGGTCGATCGGCTCATCGTGGCGCGCACGGCCGCCGAGGAGGCCGATCACTATCGAAAGGTCGCCCGGCTCGCCGGCGAGGTCGGCGAGGACGTCTCCGCGCTCCTCAGCCGCCCCAACCGGGAGCGCTACGTCAACGCGTTCCGCGGAACCATCACGAGCTGGGAAGATTTCGCGGTGTTCGGCTTTTTGATCGACCGGGTGGGACGCTACCAGCTCGAGGAGTTCATCGGCTGTAGCTACGCCCCGCTGGAGCGGTTGCTGCCCGACGTGATCAACGAGGAGCTGGGGCACATCGACTACGGCCACACCAAGACCGCCGAGTTCGCGGCGCGTGGCGGCCGTGACAAGGAACGGATCCAGGGCGTGATCGACGCCTGGTATCCGAAGGCCCTCGACATGTTCGGCAACACGGGCTCGCGGCGCTCGGAGCGCTATCGTCACTGGGGCCTCAAGCGCCGGACCAACGCCCAGGCGCGCGAGGAGTACATGCGAGAGGTCGATCCGCTGATCAGGGCGATGGGCCTGACGGTGCCCGATCCGACCGTCGGCCGCGAGTTCGTATGAACGCGCGCGCCCTCGACGAGCACCTGGAGGCGATGGTCCTGGCGCTCCATGCCGCGGTCAACCGCGCGATGCCCCACGTCAAGGACGACCCGGCGCTCGTGGATCAGGCGCTCCGCGACTGCGAGGAGATCCTGGAGGTCATCCTCGACGGCGACGTGGCGGGTTGGCTCGCGTGAACATCGTCGTCTGCGCCAAGATCGTCCCGCTCGCCTCGGTGACGATCCAGATCGATCCCGCCACGAAGCGGATCATCAGGACGGGCGTCAGCCAGGAGCTGGACCCTCAGGCCGCCAAGGCCGTCGAAGAAGCGCTGCGTCTCGCCGACCGGCATGGCGGATCGGTGACGCTCGTCGTCATGGGAGGCGAGGACGCGACGGTCGGCATCCGGAGCGCGCTGGCCATGGGCGCCACCGCCGCCGTACATCTCTCGGACCCGGCGCTGGCAGGCTCCGATGCGCTCGGCACGTCGAAAGCGCTGGCGGCGGCGATCAGGAAGACGCCGTTCGACCTCGTGCTGTGCGCGACGGAGTCGAGTGACAGCTATACCGGCCTCGTGCCCGGACAACTCGCCCAGCTCCTCGGCATTCCTCCGCTGACGTTCGCGACGGCGCTGACCGTGGACGGCAACGTCGTGACGATCAAGCGCCAGAGCGAGGGCGGCTACGACACGGTCTCGGCCGAGCTTCCTGCGCTGGTGACGGTGACCACCGGGATCAACGAGCCGCGCTATCCCACGCTGAAGGGCATCATGGGCGCGAAGAAGAAAGAGATCCGGAAGTACACCGCCGCCGATCTCGGCCTCGGGCCGGGCGACGTCGGCCCGGCCGGAGCTCGCGAGCGCGTGCTCACCGTGGGCCGCCCGCCTGCGCGGCCACCGGGCCGGACCATCAAGGACGAGGGCGACGGCGGAAAACAGATCGCCGAGTTCCTCGTCGGCCTGAAGCTCGTGTGAGCGGCGCGCAGCCATGGCCGACCTGATCTGGGTCTACGCCGAAGTCGTCGACGGAAAGATCTCGCGGGCCACGCTCGAGCTGCTCTCGAAGGCCGCGGAGCTCGGCACCGCCGAAGCGGTCCTGCTCGGGCCGGGTCCCGACGACGCGATCACCACGCTGTCCCAGCACGGCGCGAGCAAGGTCTACCGCTCCGACGACGCGATCTATCGCGATCACCCGACGTTGCCGGCCGTGGAAACGATCGCGGCCCTCATCGCCAGCCATCGGCCGGCGGTCATGCTCTTGGGGGCCGCGACGTGGCGGCCACGCTGTCGGCGAAGCTCGATTGCGGCGCGCTGACCGACGTCGGCGACCTCACGCTGACGGGCGGCGCGATCGAGGCGACGATTCCGGCTCTCGGCGGGAGCTATCAGAACACCGCCACGCTGACCGGGTCGGGCACCAAGCTCGTCCTGGTCCGCCCGAAGGCGTTCGAGATGAAGCCGCGGGCCGTGTCCGCCACCGTCGAGGAGGTCGCGGCGCCGCGCGATGCGGCGCTCAGAAAGATCCGCGTGGTGGAGCGCATGACGGTGAAGCGCGAGGGCCCGCAGCTCGAGGATTCCCGCGTCATCGTCTCGGGCGGCCGGGGCCTCAAGGCGCCCGAGCGCTTCGCGATGCTCCAGGAGCTGGCTGAGCTCCTCGGCGGCGCCGTCGGCGCGACGCGCGCGGCGGTCGACGCCGCGTGGGTGCCCTACGCGCTCCAGATCGGCCAGACCGGCAAGACCGTGAAGCCCGACCTCTACCTCGCGTGCGGCATCTCGGGCGCGATCCAGCACCTGGCCGGCATGAAGGGATCGAAGACGATCGTGGCCATCAACACCGACGCCGACGCGCCGATCTTCCAGGTGGCGGATCTCGGCGTCGTCGGCGACGTGTTCAAGGTCGTCCCCCAGCTCATCGAGGAGCTCAAGAAGCGCAAGGGAGCGTGAACCGGCGCCGTGATACCCTCCATTGCGCGAAGGATCTCAGACGCGGAGGAGCACCTCATGCGATACGGACTCATCTCCGGCGACAACCACATCGACCTCACCTACTGCCCGCCCGATCTCTGGTCCTCCCAGGCGCCGGCGAAGTGGAAGCTCCTCGCGCCGCGGGTCGAGGAGCTGGAGGACGGGCTCCACTGGTTCGTGGAAGGACAGGACCAGGGGATGTGGAACGGCGTGGGGCCGCGCTTCCTGAAGTATCAGCCGGGGGTCTTTCGCCACATCGACGAGATGAAGGCCGTCGGCTTCGAGTGGGACAGCCGGCGCGGCGCCCAGCCCCGGCCGACCACGCCCGAGCTGAGGCTGGCCGACATGGATCGCGACGGCCTCGACGCCGAGATCATCTACGGCTGCCTGTTGATCAACGACCTGATCGACAACCGTGAGCTCGCCGCGTGGGCCAACACGGTCTACAACGACTGGGCCGTCGATTTCGCCAAGCGCTCCGATCCCAATCGCACGTTCCCGCTCGCGATCATCCCGAACAACAACCCGAAGGCGGCCGCCGCCGAGGTGCGCCGGTGCGCCGGGATGGGTCTGAAGGGCGGCGATCTCGCGTTCAAGCGCATGAGCCTGCCGCTCTACCATCGTGACTGGTTCCCGCTCTGGGAAGCGGCGGCCGAGTGCCGGTTCCCGATCTCCTTCCACTCGACGGGCTTCAAGGGGCTGCGGGCTCCCGACACACCGGCGATGGAGCAAGAGTGCCTGGTCGAGTGGCGCCTGGTGCGCTCGGCGCTGTTCCAGCTCGACGGCATGGAGGTCCTGGTGTCGCTGATCGCCTCCGGGGCCTGCGAGAAATACCCGGAGTTCAAGTTCATCCTCGGCGAGTCGGGCGTCACCTGGCTCCCCTACGTCTTCGACCGCCTGGACACCGAGTACGACGACCGGGCGCGCGCCCTCAACTTCTCCATGAAGCCCAGCGACTACTTCCGCCGCCAGGGCTACACCACGTATCAACAAGATCAGTACCTGGAGCCGATCATCCCGATCGTGGGCGAGGACAACATCATCTGGGGCGCGGACTATCCGCACCCCGACTGCATCTGGCCGAACTCGCAGAAGACGCTCGACGCCAACCTGAGCGGGGTGTCGGCGAGCGTGCGGCGCAAGATCACCTGCGACAACGTCATCAAGCTGTACGGGCTGAAGTAAGCCGGACGGAGGGTTGGCCATGGACTTCGGTGTCGTGATCTTTCCGACCGAGTACACGATCCGCCCCGACGAGATCGCGCGTGCCCTCGAGGAGCGCGGCTTCGAGTCGGTGTGGTTCCCGGAGCACACGCACATCCCGGCGAGCCGGCGCAGCCCGTGGCCCGGCGGCGCGGCCCTGCCGAAGGAGTACTGGCACAGCTACGACCCGTTCGTCGCCCTCACGGCGGCCGCCACGGTGACGACGAAGCTCCGCCTCGGCACCGGCATCTGCCTGGTCGTCGAGCGCGATCCCATCGTCACGGCCAAGGAAGTCGCGACGCTCGACCGGATTTCGAATGGGCGCGTCCTCTTCGGGATCGGCGGCGGCTGGAACGCCGAGGAGATGGAGAACCACGGCACCGACTTCAAGAAGCGCTGGCGCGTGCTGCGCGAGCGGGTGCTGGCGATGAAGGAGATCTGGACGAAGGAAGAGGCCGAGTTCCACGGCGAGTTCGTCCGCTTCGACAAGATCTGGTCTCACCCGAAGCCCGTGCAGAAGCCGCACCCGCCGGTCATCATGGGCGGCGACGGGCCGAAGACGTTCGATCGCGTCATCGAGTTCGGCAACGGGTGGATGCCGATCTCACGTCCCGGTCAGAATCCCGTCGCGAAGATCCCGGTGCTCCGCCAGCAGGCCGAGAAGGCGGGGCGCGATCCGAAGTCGATCTCGATCAGCCTCTTCTTCGCCAAGCCCGACAAGGCGGCACTCGACGCGCTGAGGACGGCCGGCGTCGATCGCGCGATCTTCGGCCTGCCCTCGGAGGGTCGCGACGCGATCCTGCCGAAGCTCGACGCCTTCGCCCAGCTCATCCACTGAGCTTCCCCGCGACGCGAGGGAGCGCGCTCGGGACTAACCTCCCGGGCCGCGCTCCATCGAGTACGGCTGCCAGCGGATGAGCCCGGTCTTCTCGAGCACCGACGGGTTCACGCAGCTCCGTGGCCAGCGGCCACTGAGCACGAGCGCGATCTCCTGCCCCACGCGCCGGCGCCGCTCCGGATCCATCCGCGCCGAGGCCGAGGCCACGTGAGGCGAGAGGATCACGTTGTCCATGCGCAGCAGCGGGTTGTCCGGCTTGGGCGGCTCCTGCTCGAGCACGTCCAGCCCGGCGGCGGCGATCCAGCCTTCCTGGAGCGCGCGGATCAACGCCGGCTCGTCCACCGTGGGGCCGCGGCCGGTGTTGACGAAGATCGCCTCCGGCTTCATCTGCCGGAAGTGGTGCTCGGTCAGCAAGTGATGGGCGTCGGCGGTGGCCGGCGCGTGCATCGAGACGATGTCGGACCGCTGCAGCAGCTCGGTGAGCCCGACCGGCTCGACGCCGTGGCCCGTGATCACCAGCTCCTCGATGTACGGGTCGTAGGCGATCAGGCGCAGGCCGAAAGCCCGGGCGCGCACGGCGACGGCGCGGGCGACGTGACCGAAGGCCACGAACCCGAGCGTCTGGCCCATGAGCCTCGGGAACCGCGACAGCAGCGGGCGGCCTTCCTTCCAGCGGCCGTCGCGGACCATCCGATCCATCGTGGTGAGCCGGCGGAACGTGGCCAGGATCAGCATCATGGCGTGGTCGGCGACTTCCTCGATGAAGGTGTCGGGAACGTTGGTGACCGGGATCCCGCGCGCGGTGGCGGCGGCCACGTCGACCGTGTCGGCCCCGACGCTTCCGAGCGCGATCACCTTGCACCGCTGCAGGCCCTCGATGATTTTGCGGGTCAGCGGGCGGCCCTTGGCGATGAGCGCGTCGGCGTCGCGCGCCGCCGCGATGAACTCGTCCTCGCTCTGCCCGGTCACCTCGACGATCTCGGCGTCGAGGGCGCCGAGCGCCTCCATCTCGAGCTTGTAACCGCCGCCGGATACGCCGAAGCTCGCCGTTGCTGCGTGCTGGGTGACGATCTTGAATCTGCCCACGCTGGCCCTCCTCGGGAGAATGGCCGGCATGGTAGCACGCCGTGCGGCCTCGCAGCCCGGAGCCCGGCTCCAAGTTCGGGCTTGACTCTCGGTGCGTCCACGCGTATCCGGTGAGGTCATCCCGACGATGACTCACCTATAAAGGAGGCCGCATGAGCGAGCGGATCCGGCTCGTGGTCGATGGCAAGCCCGCCGAGATCGACGCTGACCCGGCCATGCCATTGCTCTACGCCCTGCGCGACGACCTGGGGATGGCCAATCCGAAGTTCGGCTGTGGCCTGGCCCAGTGCGGCGCCTGCACCGTGCACGTCGATGGGCAACCCACGCGCTCGTGCGTCACGCCGGTCAGTGCCGTCCAGGGCAAGAAGGTCACGACCATCGCCGGCCTCGGCACGCCGGAACGGCCCCATCCGCTCCAGCAAGCGTTCGTCGCCGAGCAGGTCCCGCAGTGCGGCTATTGTTTGTCGGGCTGGATGATGACCGCCGCCGCGCTGCTCCGCGACAAGCCGAAGCCGAGCGACCGTCAGATCCGTAACGCGCTGGCCGGGCTCAAGTGTCGCTGCGGAACGCACATGGCGATCCTGCGCGCGATCAAGCGCGCCGCCGCCGGAACGATGGCGTAGGGGCCGGCCATGGACCTCACCCACACCTCGCGACGCGATTTCCTGAAGGCCAGCGGCGCCCTCGTCGTCAGCGTGATGATCCCCGGTACTGTTCCCATCGCCCGCGCCCAGACGAGCGGTGTCGGCGACGGCAAGCCGCCGTTGCTGCCCGACGAGCTCGATTCCTGGATCGCCATTCTTCCCGACGGGAACGTCACGGCGTTCTTCGGCAAGATGGACATGGGCCAGGGCGTCGACGTGGCCATCGGCCAGATCGTCGCCGAGGAGCTCGACGTGCGCTTCGAGCGGGTGAACGTCGTGATGGGCGACACCGCCTTCACGTGCAACCAGGGCGGCGCCTCCGGCTCGACCGGCATTCAGAACGGCGCGCTGACCCTCCGCTACGCCGCGGCCGAGGCCCGGCGCCTGCTGCTCGAGCGCGCGGCCGAGAAGCTCGGCGTGCCCGCGGAGAAGCTCGCGGTGAAGGAGGGCGTCGTCTCCGTGATCGGCGAGAGCCAGCGCACGACGACGTACGGCGAGCTCATCGGTGGCCAGCACTTCCATCACAAGCTCGAGTGGAACAAGCGCTACGGCAACCCGCTGCTGGCCAAGGGCCAGGCCACGCCGAAGAAGGCCGCCGAGTACAAGATCGTCGGACGGTCGATTCCGCAGAAAATCGTCGCCCGCAAGATCTACGGCTCGCTGCAGTACGTCACCGACGTCAAGGTGGACGGCATGCTCCACGCGCGCGTCATCCGCCCGCCCTCGGCGGGCTGCGGCCCGGTCGCCATCGACGAGTCGTCGATCAGCGACATTCCCGGCGCTCGCGTCGTGCGTGAAAAGGACATCGTCGCCGTCGTCGCCGAGCACGAGTGGGACGCCGTGCGGGCCGCGCGCGCGCTGAAGGTCACGTGGGCGCCGCCCTGCGCGCCGTTTCCCGAGATGGCGAGCCTCTACGACCACATCCGTCAGGCCAAGGCGACGGGCGCCCAGGTGCCGATCAAGAAGGGCGATGTCGACGATGCGCTCAAGACCGCGTCACGCGTGGTCGAGGCCGAGTACGAGTGGCCGTTCCAGTCGCACGCCAGCATGGGCCCGGCCTGCGCGGTGGCCGACGTGCGCGCCGATCGGGCCACGCTGTGGACGGGCACGCAGAAGCCGCACTTCGCGCGTGACGGCATCGCCAAGCTGGTCGGCCTGCCTCCAGAAAAGGTTCACGCGATCTGGGTCCCCGGCCCCGGGTCCTACGGCCGCAACGACGCCGGCGACGCCGCCCACGACGCGGCGCTGCTCTCCAAGCTCACCGGCAAGCCCGTCCGCGTTCAGTACATGCGCAACGACGCGACCGGCTGGGATCCGAAGGGACCGGCGGGCGTCTATCGCGGCCGCGCCGGCCTCGATGCGCAGGGCAACGTCGTCGCCTACGACTTCTTCGCCCGGGGCTTCACGCGGCAAGACGTGGCGACGAACGAGGGCGATCCCAAGGACACGCTGGCCGGCCAGCTCACCGGCGTGCCGCCCCGGCCGACGGTCATCTTCCAGGTGCCGGCCGAGGCGTACGAGTTCCCCAACAAGCGCTGCGGTTGGGAGTGCATCCCGCCGCTCCTCGACCGCGGCTCGCCGCTCCGCACCGGGCACCTGCGCGATCCGCTCGGGCCCGAGACCCACTTCGCCAGCGAGTCGTTCATCGACGAGATCGCTCACGCCGCCGGCGTGGATCCGGTTGCCTTCCGGTTGAAGTACGTGAAGGACCCGCGTCACGTCGCCGTGATCAAGGCGGCGGCCGACCGGGCCGGCTGGAGCAAGCGCACCTATCCGAGCCTGCGCCGCGGCAAGGGCCCCGTGATGATCGGCCGCGGCTTCTCCTACACCGAGCGCAACGGCACCATCGTGGCCGTGGTCGCCGAGGTCGAGGTGAATCGCTCGAGCGGCCGTGTCTGGGCCCGGCAGCTCACGGTGGCCCACGACTGCGGGCTGATCATCAACCCCAGGGGGCTCCGGCTGACGATCGAGGGCAACGTCGTTCAGGCGCTGTCCCGCACGCTGTTCGAGGAGGTCCAGTTCGATCGCGATCAGGTGCTGAGCGTCGACTGGGCGAGCTATCCGATCCTCGAGATACAAGACGCGCCGGAGCGCGTCGACATCGTGCTCCTCGACCACCCCACGATGCCCGCCTCCGGGGCCGGCGAGCCGTCCACGCGCACCGTGCCGGCCGCCGTCGCCAACGCCTTCTTCGACGCCACCGGTGTGCGCATGCGGCGCGTGCCGCTCACGCCCGAGCGCGTCAAGGCCGCGCTGGCCGCGGGAGGCACGAACCGATGAGCACGCGACGGCTCACGATCGTCGTCGTCACGGGGTTCGCGGTCGTGCTCCTGCTCGCCGGCTCCACGTCGCATCCCGCCGGCGCTCAGGCCACTGCCGCCGCGTTGACCGGGCGGGTGACCTCCGCCGCCGACGGGCCGCTGGCCGGCGTGCTCGTCAGCGCGCGGAAGGCCGGCTCGACCGTGACGGTCACGGTGGTGAGCGACGAGCAGGGCCGCTATCGGTTTCCACCATCGAAGCTCACGCCCGGCAAGCACGCGCTGACGATCCGAGCCGCGGGCTACGAGCTGGTCGCCCCGGTGGAGGTCGACGTCACCGCTCAGCCCGCGGCGAGCGCCGACCTCGAGCTCCGCCCGGCGAGGGATCTCGCGGCCCAGCTCACGAACGCGGAGTGGATGCTGAGCGCGGCGGGGACGCCGCAGCAGAAGGACTCGCTCCTGAACTGCGTCGGCTGCCACACGCTCGAGCGCATCATGCGCTCCTCGCACGACGCGGCCGGCTTCGTCCAGCACGTGCTGCCGCGCATGGGGAAGTACGCGAACCAGAGCACGCCGCTCCATCCCCAGCTCCGGCTCGCCGAGCGCCAGCTCGAGATGCGGGGCGAGGAGCGCGAGCGCTTCCGCCGCGAGCAGGCCGAGTTCCTCGCCTCGATCAACCTGAGCTCGGCGCCGCGCTGGGAGTACGCGTTGAAGACGCTCCCCCGCCCGGTCGGGCGCGGGACGCGCGTCGTCATCACGGAGTACGACCTGCCGCGGCCGACCATCGAGCCGCACGACGTCATCGTGGATCCCGACGGCATCGCCTGGTACTCGAACTTCGGCGAGCAGACGCTGGGCAAGCTCGACCCGCGCACGGGCGCGGTCACGGAGTTCCCGATGCCCGAGCTGAAGCCGGGCTTCCCGACCGGCGCGCTCTCCGTGCGCTTCGACCGCAACCAGAACCTCTGGTTCGGCATGATGTACCAGGGCGCGATCGCGAAGCTCGACCGCAAGACCGAGAAGCTCGAGACGTTTCGCCTGCCGCCCGAGGTCAACAAGGACAACACGCAGGTCAACATGACGAGTCCCTTGAACGCCGGCGTGGACGGCAAGGTCTGGGCCCAGAACAACGGCTTCGCGGGCGTGCACCGCCTCGATCTGGCGTCGGGCAAGTTCGAGACGTTCGAGCCGTTCAAGGACGGGCCGAAGGGACAGAACCACAACGTCTACGACGTCATCTCCGACTCCAAGAACAACGCGTTCTTCACTGACTTCGCCCAGCAGCACATCGGACGCATCGACGCCAGGACCGGGAAGGTCGCGCTCTTCGCGACGCCGACGCCGCGCTCGGCCCCGCGCCGGGGCATGATGGACGGCCAGGACCGCCTCTGGTTCGGCGAGTACCGCGGCAACCGGATCGCCATGTTCGACACGCGCACGGAGACGTTCCAGGAGTGGCCCGCGCCGACGCCGTGGTCGGCGCCCTACGACGTCGCCTACGACAAGCACGGCGAGGCGTGGACGGGCTCCATGCTGACCGATCGCATTCTGAGGCTCGACCCGAAGACCGGCCAGTTCACCGAATATCTGCTCCCCCGGCCGACGAACATCCGCCGGGTGTTCGTCGACAGCAGGACGACACCGGTGACGTTCTGGGTGGGGAGCAATCACGGCGCTTCCATCATCAAGCTGGAGCCGCTGGACTAATTGCATGGGGGGCCACGAAAGGGCCCCCCAAGCCCCCCAAACTTAGCTCGGGAGATTGATTGATGCGTGTTCTGCTCGTCCATCCGAGTCCACTCATGTACTCGGAGGTGTATCTGAAGCTGGAGCCGCTCGGGCTCGAGCGCGTGGCCCAGGCGCTGCGCGCCGCCGGCCACGAGGTGCGCCTCCTCGACCTCCAGATCTTCAGCCACAAGGACTACGTCCGTGAGCTGGACACCTTCAAGCCGCGCGCGGTCGGCTTCTCGCTGAACTACCTGGCCAACGTCCCCGAGGTGCTCGACCTGGCCGTGGCCACGCGCAGCCGGCGGCCGGAGACCTTCATCTTCGCCGGCGGCCACAGCGCGTCGTTCATCACCGGGGAGTTGCTCGAGCACGCGGCCGGCGCGCTCGACTGCATCGTGCGCGGCGAGGGCGAGATCACCGCGCCGCGCGTGCTCGAAGCGCTGGGCGACCCGCGCCTCGACACGGTGCCGGGTGTGGTGACCCGCACGGGCGCCGGCCCGGCCGCCACGATGCTGGAAGACCTCGACCGGTTTCCGCCCGCCCGCGACCTGACGCGCCACCGGCGGCGCTACTTCATCGGCGTGCTCGACCCGTGCGCCTCGGCCGAGTTCACGCGCGGCTGTCCGTGGGACTGCTCGTTCTGCAGCGCCTGGACCTTCTACGGGCGCAGCTACCGGAAGGCCTCGGCCGAAGGCGCCGCCGAGGACCTGGCGCGCATCGCCGAGCCCAACGTGTTCCTGGTGGACGACGTCGCCTTCATCCACCCCGAGCACGGCTTCGCCATCGGCCAGGAGATCGAGCGGCGCGGGATCAAGAAGGAGTACTACCTGGAGACGCGCTGCGACGTGCTCGTCAAGAACCGCGAGGTCTTCGCGTACTGGAAGCGTCTCGGCCTCCGCTACATGTTCCTCGGGCTGGAGGCGCTCGACGAGGAAGGGCTCAAGCTCCATCGAAAGCGCGTGACGCCGGGCGAGAACTTCCAGGCACTCGAGATCGCGCGCGAGCTGGACTTCACCGTGGCCATCAACATCATCGCCGATCCCGACTGGGACGAGCGGCGCTTCGACATCGTGCGCGAGTGGGCGCTGAGCGTGCCCGAGATCGTGCACCTGACCGTCAACACGCCGTATCCGGGCACCGAGAGCTGGCTGACCGAGTCACGCCGACTGACGAGCCTCGACTACCGGCTGTTCGACGTGCAGCACGCCGTGCTGCCGACGACGCTTCCCCTGCGGGCGTTCTACGAGGAGCTGGTGAAGACGCAGGGCATCCTGAACCGCAAGCACCTCGGCCTCAAAGCGCTTCGCGGTGCCGCCGGCATCGTGGCCGGGCACCTGATGCGCGGCCAGACCAACTTCGTCCGCAGCCTGTTCAAGTGGAACAGCGTCTACCATCCCGACCGCCAGTCCGGCGATCACGCCCGCCCCGTGAAGTATGCGATGAAGCCGCCCGCCCTCGTGCCCAACCCGCGGCCGCGGGGCCGCCAGCTCTACGTCCATCAGCCGATGGGACGGTCGGCGTAGCCGTCATCACGGCAGGCTGCCCTGACTCCTGGGCCGACTGCCCTGAGTCCTGTGCAGTCGAACGATGCGATCTGCGGCAGTCTGCCCACGATGTCTGCGTTTCCTGAACGCCTGCTCTGAGCTCCCGGCGCCGTCGCCTCTGGCGCGTCCCGTGCACCCGAAGTGCAAGCGATGGCCATTCGCGCGAGGTTGCTCATCCTCCCGCTGCTCGCCGCGAGCTTCACTCCGTCGAGCACGTCAGTGCCGGCCGGCTCGACGCGCTACGTCAGTAACACGGATCCGACGTGCGGCGGTCACGCGCCGTGCTACACGACGATCCAGGCGGCTGTCAGCGCCGCGCTCCCCGGCGAGAACATCCTGATCCAGCGCGGGAGCTACATCGAGCAGGTCTCCATCCAGGGCAAGAACAACACCGCGGCGGCCACCGAAGCCGCTCGCATCGTGATCCAGGCCGACCCGGACGCTCCCGTCGGGAGCGTCGTGCTCCGCGGTGCCGTCGCGACGTGTACGAACGGTCATGCCATCCGCTTCCAGCAGTCGAAGTTCGTCACGGTTCGCGGCCTGACGATCACCGACGCCGGTGGCTCCGCCATTTCCCTCGTGGGCGGCAACAACCAGAATCTGGCCATCGTCCTCGAGCGGCTGCGGATCTTCGGCAACGGATCGTCGGAGTGCAACGGCGGTATCACGATCGCGCGGGGCAACGCCGGTACCCTGGTCGTGAACAGCCTGATCTACGCGAACGGCCGCAACGGCATCGCCACCCTCGATGCCGACGGCGGACCGCACGCCGTCGTCAACAACACCATCTACGACAACGGCTGGAACGGAATCAGCGTGACACGCAACCACGACGTGCTCGTGGTCAACAACGCGATCACGGGGAACGGCGTGGCGGCCGGTACGACGGGCGGACGCTTTGGCGTGACCCGCGAGGCGTCGAGCGCTCCGGATCCGGTTGGCATCCTGCTCCTGCACAATCTGATCTGCGGTAACAGGCTCGGCGAGATCGATGGCCGCGAGCTCGACGTCACCGACCGCGGGAATCTGACGCCGACCGGCACCGAAGGACTCGGCGTCATCGCCAGCCCGGGCTGCGACAGTCCCGCCACGACGTATGCGCGCCTGGCCGGAGCCGACGGTCGGATCGACACCGGCGACGACGACGTCACGCCGAGCGACAACTCACCGCTCGTCGACCACGGCGTCGACCCGCGCATCGCGGTTCTCTATCCCTATCTCAGCGCCGTGCTCGAAGCCGACTTCTTCGGCAACGCCGCGCGGCCACGCGCCGGCACGCCCACGGGCCTCGTCAAGTTCGACATCGGCGCCGTCGAGCTTCAGGACACTCGAGCTCCCGTCACTACGTTCCTGCAGCCGTCGCCTGGCGCCTACCTCCGTCAGACGGTCACCGTGCAGGCTCAAGCCACTGATAACGGTAGTGGCATCTCAAGCGTGGCATTGACGGCCGACACACGAGCGCTGGTCGCGAATTCCGTTCCTCCGCCACCGTCGGCGGGGGTGACGGCGACGGCGTCGTGGGTCACGACCAGTGTCGGAGACGGGGCCCACACGCTGGCCGCCACCGCCGTCGATCGTTCGGGGAATCGCGCGGTGGCGACCCGCCTCGTCATCGTCGACAACACGCCGCCCGTCTGTGAGATCTCCAGCGGCCCCAGTGGCACCACGTCAGCCCCAACCGCCGCGTTCACGTTCAGAGCGAGCGACAACCTCACAGCGATTGGCAATCTCGTTTTCGCCTGGAGGGTCGACAGCGGGGCGTTCAGCGCCTTCTCCCCTGCCACGACGGCGACGTTGAGCGGGCTCACCAGCGGCGCACACACGTTCGAAGTGAAAGCACGCGATCAGGCCGGGAACGAGAGCACCGTGATCTCGCGAAACTTCACCGTGTCCACCCTTCAGGTCACGATCACGTCGCCAAGCGACGGCGCGACCGTGCCGGCGGGACCGTTGCTGGTACAGGGGACAGTGGAGAGCGGCGGAGCGGAAGTCGGTGTGGCGGTGAATGGCGTCCCCGCGGCGCTCCAAGGTAGTGCTTTTTCCGCCCTCGTTTCCGTCGGGCCTGATACCGGTGCGTTGACCGCCTCGGCTACAGCGGTGGCTGGGGCTACTGCCATGCAGAGTATTGCCATCACCGTTTCGAGTACAGCGGCCCCAGCCTCAGACCTTCTCGTGACGCCTCAAGCAGGGCTTGCGCCGCTGACGGTCAGCTTTTCGCTTCCGGCCCGCGCGCCCGTGGGCGTGGTCGCCGACTTCAACGGCGACGGCGCCATCGACTTCACCGGTGCGATGCTCGATGGTCAATCGTTCACATACATTCAGCCAGGAATCTACCTTCCAACGGTTACGTTCACCGATGACCATGGGGGTCGGGTCACCGCTAGCACGATCGTACAGGTGTACGACCGAGCCAGCCTCGACGTATTCT
>WNGG01004644.1_pt1 | contig 26186 bp, 19 predicted proteins | sample 5400661 | NCBI WGS metagenome assembly WNGG01 (sample SAMN13153372, study PRJNA577476) | soil metagenome | isolation source: 100 cm soil or saprolite under Garry oak tree replicate 1 | place: USA:California | collected 2016-06-15
CGGCACAAGAATCGGTCCTCGCGCTCCAGGAAAGACTGGTGAACGAGCAGAAGCTCGTTCACGTCATCGACCGCATTCACTCGGCGAAGACCCTCGACTCCATCTTCATCGAGGTCCAGGGTGAGATCCTCGCATTCCTCAACGCCGACCGCATGACGCTCTACGCCGTCGACCTGGACCGCAAGGAGATCTACTCCAAGTACCTGGCGCTCGACTCGGTGAAGGAAATCCGCCTCGCGATCAGCGACAGGTCGATCTCGGGGTTCGTGGCTCTGAGCGGCAAGACCGTCAACATCGCCGACGCCTACGACAAGGCCGAGCTCGCGCGGGTCTCGCCGGTGCTCGGCTTCGACAGCTCGTTCGACAAGCGGACCGGGTTCCGCACGACCCAGATCCTCGCCATCCCGATCCTGCACGAGTCGAAGACGGTGGTCGGCGTGCTGCAGCTGCTCAACAAGAAGCAGGGCTCCCGGTTCACGAAGGAGGACGAGGCCAACGCCGCGCGCATCGCCAAGACGCTGGCGATCGCGTTCCACAACCAGAACCAGCTCACGCAGCAGCGACGCGGGACCAAGTTCGACTATCTCATCTCGCAGGGGCTCGTGAACCCAGACGAGGTCAACGCCGCCATCACGGAGGCGCGCAGGCGCCAGACCGACGTCGAGACGATCCTGCTCGACCAGTACAAGGTCCCGGAGGGCGAGCTGGGCACGTCGCTCTCGCAGTACTTCAAGATCCCGTACATCGAGTTCAGCGACCAGATCATCCCGCCGCAGGACATCATGCGGGAGCTCAAGCTCGACTACCTGAAGCGGAACCTCTGGATGCCGCTGCGACGCGAGGACAACGCCATTCTCGTCCTCGTGGACAACCCCCAGGATCTCCAGAAGGTCGACTCGATCAGCGCCGCGCTTGGCCACCAGAACATCAAGCTGGCGATCGGGCTGCGAAAAGACATCGAGAAGTTCCTCGCGGTGGCGAGCGGCGAGGGGTCGTCCAAGGACTCGATCGGCTCCATCCTCACCGACCTCGGCACCGAGGTGACGGCGAGCGTCGACACCGACGTGACCTCGGGTGAAGTGGACGAGAACGACAGCGCCGTCATCCGGCTCGCGAACCAGATCATCAATGACGGCTACAAGGCGCGCGCGTCGGACATCCACGTCGAGCCGTACGGCGCGCAGAAGGACGTGGTCATCCGGTTCCGCATCGACGGCTCGTGCCGTGAGTACCAGAAGATCCCCGGCGCCTACCGGCGCGCGCTCGCGGCCCGGCTCAAGATCATGTCGCAGCTCGACATCGCCGAGCGCCGCAAGCCGCAGGACGGCAAGATCCGCTTCAGGCTGCCCGACGCGCGCGAGATCGAGCTCCGCGTCGCCACCGTCCCCACCGCCGGCCAGGAAGAAGACGTGGTCATGCGTATCCTGGCGGCCAGCGAGCTGATCCCGATCGACAAGCTCGGCATGACCGAGCGCAACCTCGCCGAGATGAAGGCGGCGGCGGCGAAGCCGTACGGCTTGATCCTCTGCGTCGGCCCCACCGGCTCGGGCAAGACGACGACGCTCCACTCGGTGCTCGGCCACATCAACAAGCCGGAGCGCAAGATCTGGACCGCCGAGGATCCGGTCGAGATCACGCAGTACGGGCTCCGCCAGGTCCAGGTGCAGCCCAAGATCGGCCTCACCTTTGCCATGGCGATGCGGTCCTTCCTCCGGGCCGACCCGGACGTGATCATGGTCGGCGAGATGCGCGACGAGGAGACCGCCGCGACGGGCATCGAGGCGTCCCTCACCGGCCATCTCGTGCTGTCGACCCTGCACACGAACAGCTCGGTGGAGACGGTCATCCGCCTGCTCGACATGGGGCTGGACCCCTTCAACTTCGCCGACGCGCTGCTCTGCGTCCTCGCCCAGCGCCTCGTCAAGCGGATCTGCGTGGAGTGTCGGGAGGAATACCACCCGGAGCAGGACGAGTACGATCAGCTCGTGCGCGCCTACGGGGCCGACCAGTGGGAGAAGCTCGGCGCGAAATACGACGACAACTTCATCCTCTATCGTGGCAAGGGCTGCGGCGCCTGCAACAACTCCGGCTACCGGGGACGTGCGGGCATCCACGAGCTCCTGGTCGCGACCGATCAGATGAAGCGGCTCATCCAGACCAAGGCTCGCGTCGCCGAGATGCTCACGGTCGCCCGCGAGGGCGGGATGACGACCCTCGTGCAGGACGGCATCCTCAAGACTGCCGACGGCCTCACCGACTTCCAGCAGGTCAAGGCGGTCGCGATCAAGTAGCGCGCCGCGCCTCCGTCCGCGGCGTCACGTCGCGGAACGTCCGCCAGAGCAGCAGGTCGTAGACGAGCTTCAACCCCCCGCCGAGCACGAACGGCGCGCCGAGCGCGACCACCTGCATGACCCAGCCCGTCGCCGCGGGCGAGATCGCCTGCGCCACGGTGCGCGCGACGTTGGTCAGCGCCGCCGCCGCCTCGCGCTCGTGGTCCTCGACCAGCGCCATGACGTACGCCTGACGCGTCGGCACGTCCATCTGCGAGAGGAGATGCCGGGCGAGGAGGAACGCGACGGCGGCGGCCGGCGTCGTCGCCAGCCCGATCGCGATCAGCAGGAAGTTCGAGGCGACGTGCGACCAGACCATCGTCGGCAGGAGCCCGAACCGCCGCGCCGCGGGCACGGCGAGGAGCATCGACGCGCCCGTGAGGAGCTGGACCCCGAGGAAGACGGAGCCGAGCGCCGCGAGGTCGAGGCCGAAGCGCGTGTGCAGGTAGAAGGCGATCAGCGACTGGAGCGTGAATCCACCGGCGAACGAGTCGAGCGCGAAGAGCGCGGCGAGGCGCCGGATCAGCGGCGCCGACGTGAGGGGCGGGCGCGCGGCGGCCCCCGCCCGGGCGGGCTCGCGCGGGAGCCACAGGTAGGCGAGCGCCTGGACGGCGGCGCCCGCCAGAAACACGGCGAAGAGCGTCCGCGGATTGAAGGCGGCGACGACCGCGGCGCCGAATCCGGCGGCGACGTAGCCGAGCAGGTTGTAGACGCTCAGCGCGAGCGTGCGCCGCTCGGCCGCCACCGCGCGCGCGATGACCACCTGCTCGATCGCCAAAAATGGGCCCGTCTCGCCGGTACCGACGGCGACGTTGCCCAGCATCGTCGCGAGCACGATGAGCCAGGGCTCGCGCGTGGCCAGCAGGAGCAGCGCGGCCAGCGCCGAGAGGACCGCCAGGGCCATGAGCGCCGCGCGCCCGCCGAAGACCTCCGCCGGTCGGCGCACCGCCCACGTGAGGGCCGCGCTGCCGACGAGGGTGAACGTGACGGCCGCCCCCACGCCCGTCGCCCCCATGCCGAGGTCGCTCAGATAGACCGGTAGCAGGACGCCGAGGAAGCCATAGCAGAAGGTCCGCACCGTCTTGGCTCCCAGGACGGCGGCAACGGCGGCGGTCGGGAACCCGCGAGGCATGGCCCCTTGTCTCATGGATAAGGGGACTTGACAGATAGTCAACGGATGTTTAGTATGGTGGACCCAGAAAGGGAAGGTGTCCTGATGAACCCGGTGGAGCGCGTGCTCTTCGAAGAGGTCACCCATCTCCTCGACCGGATCGCGACCTCGGTCCCGGCGGGGAGCCTCAGCAACGCACAGTCGGCGAGCCCGGCGCTCAAGGCGCGGCTCGACGAAGCGGAGGCGCAGCTGGCGGCCGTCCGGGCCTCGATGCTGGAGGACTACGGGCGCTGGCGCCGCGCGCTCGAGGACGTCGAGAACCTCTGGGCGCTGGCGGCCTGGCGGTCAGCCGCGGCCGAAGAGGCGGGTGAGCAGTCCTCGCGTATCGCCGCTTGAGTCCATGGGGGGCTCCGGGCGCCCCCCAAGCCCCCCGTCGCCCACCCAGGCCGCGCGGGCGGCGTCGAAGCGCTGCCAGTAGTCGGGCAGCGACTTGGCGAGCGTCACCTGCACGGCGAGCAATCGTCCGACCTCGCCGTCCGCTTCAGCGGCGACGGGCACGCCCCGGGCGGGTGGCGACGCCAGCTCGCGCTCGAGCCTCGACAGAAACGCCAAGACCCCCCGCTCGAACTCGCGCCGGTCTGCCGCGTTGTCCGTTGCCGGCGGCGGCAGCCCGCGCGCGCGGCGCGCGGCCACCATCATTTCCAGGCATGCGTAGTCCACGGCCTCCTCGAGACGCTGGCGCACCTCGGCGTCGATGCGGGTCGCGAGCGGGTCGCGTGGCTCCGAGTCGCGGAAGGGCACGCTCAGCCGAGCATCTGCGCGAGCCCGGTCGCCAGCGGCAGTGGCTCGATCCCGAAGGCCGCGTAGAAGGGCCGCGCGTCACAGACGTTGTCCTCCTGGAGGACGAGGAGCTGCTCCGGTCCGATCGGAAATCCGGGCACGCGACTGAGCCACGCGATGAGGGCGGGCGGCACGAACACCTTGAACACGCGCCGTCGGCCGAGCGTCCGCCCGATCAGGTCGAGGAGCTGAACCACGGACACCGCGTCCGGCCCGCCGACCTCGAAGGTCTGCTTGACCGTCGCCTCGCGCGTGACGGCGCGCGCGAAGGCGCGCGCCACGTGCTCCACCGCCACCGGCTGCAGCCGCTGGCGACCCGTGCCGACGACCGGCACGAGGGGCAGCCGTCGAACCATGGCGGCGAGCGTCGAGAAGAAGTGATCGCCGCGGCCGTAGATCACCGAGGGGCGGAAGACGGTCCAGTGCAGGGCGCTCGCCCGCACCGCCTCCTCGGCCGTCCACTTCGTCCGGTGGTAGCGCGCCGAGGAGGACGCGCGCGCGCCGAGCGCGCTCATGTGAACGAAGCGCCGCACGCCCGCGCCCTCCGCGGCGTCGAGGACGTTGAGCGTCGCGCGCACGTGGAGTCGCTCGAAGGTGGCCTGCTCGGCGCGGTGCTCGCGGATCGCGCCGACGAGGTGGATGACGGCATCGCAGCCCGCCATGCCTTCCTCGAGGCTCTGCGGCGCCATGACGTCGCCCTCGACGCGCTCGAAGGCGGTGAGCCCGCGCAGCTCGGGTTCCGAGCCGCGGCGCACGAGACAGCGGACCCAGTGCCCCTCGGCGCACAGCGCCTGCACGACCGCGTGGCCGACGAAGCCGGTCGCGCCCGTCACGAAGACCCGGTGGACACCCGGCGTCACGCCCCAAGCATAGCAACCCCGGCGCGAGCGAGTGCTAAGATCGCGAGGTGGCCGTGGCGCGCGCGCTGCTGATCCTGCCGCTGCTGCTGTTCCTGGCCGGCCACGCCCGGGCTGGACTTCCGGAATCTCGGGCGGAAGTTCCTCCCGAGTTCCGCGACGTGGACGCCGCCGCGCGCGCGGCCGTCGAGTCGGGCGAGATTCCGGGCGCGGTGATCGTCGTCGGCCGCGGCGACGACGTCCTCCTCCAGCACGCGTGGGGCGCGCGGCGCGTGCTCCCCGGCGTGGCCCCGATGCGGGAGGACACGATCTTCGACATCGCCTCCCTCACGAAGCCGTTCGGCACCACGCTCGCGGTGATGGCCCTCGTCGAGCGCGGCACGATCTCGCTCGACGCGCCGCTCGGCCGTTACCTGAAGGAGTTCGACGACGCGGCGCACGCGCAGATCACGATCCGCCGCGTGCTCACGCACACCGCCGGCTTCCCCGCCACGCCGCCCAACGCGACCGTGCAGGGTGGCTTTCCCGTCGCCGCGCTGGCGCTCGCCCGGCTCCCGCTCGACTACCCGCCGGGGAGCGGCTTCCAGTACAGCGACACGGGCTTCATCCTGCTCGGCGAGGTCGTGCGCCGCGTGAGCGGTCAGCCCCTCGACCGGTACCTCGAGCGGACGTTCTGGAAGCCGCTGCGGCTCCGCAACACGTCGTTCCGTCCGGCCGCGTCGCTCAGGCCGCGGATCGCGCCGACGGAGTGGACCGAGGGCCGGCTGCTCTGGGGCGAGGTGCACGATCAGCGCGCGCGGCTCCTCGGCGGCGTCGCGGGCCACGCCGGGATCTTCTCGACCGCCGGCGACCTCGCGCGCCTCTGCCGGATGCTCGTCAACGAGGGCACGCTCGACGGCACGCGCGTGCTGCGCGCGACGACGATCCGGACGATGTGGCAACGCTCGACCGACGGCAACGGCACGCGCGCCCTCGGCTGGGACGTGAGCTCGAGCTTCGCGCGGGTCATGTCGCCGTTCTTCCCGCCGGACTCCGTCGGTCACACCGGCTTCACCGGCACCGCGGTCTGGATCGACCCTCCGAGCCGCGCCTGGATGCTCGTGCTCACGAACCGGGTGCATCCGAGCGGCGGCGGCGCCGCGCGCATCGGCGAGCTGCGCACGCGGGTCGCCGCGGCCGTCGGCGCGGTCCTGTTCCAGTCGCCGCTCCCGCTCGACACGGCCGCCGCGTCGCCCGCGGCGGACGCGCCGGCCGAGGCGCCGATACCGCGCCCCGGCGGCGTTCGGAGCGGGCTCGACGTGCTCGTCGGCCAGGGCTTCGCGCCGATCGCGGGTCACGCGGTCGGGCTCGTCACGAACCAGACGGGGATCGACGCGCGCGGCCGACGCGGCGCCGATCTGATCCACGCGGCGCCCAACGTCCGGCTTCAGGCGATCTTCTCGCCGGAGCACGGCCTCGGCGGCGACCTCAACGCCGACGTACCGCACGGGCGCGACACGCCGACAGGCAAGCCCGTCTGGAGCCTCTACGGACCCGCCCGGCGGCCGACGCCCGCGATGCTCAAGGACGTGACCCTGCTCGTCTTCGATGTCCAGGACGTCGGCGTGCGCTACTACACCTATCTCACGACGCTCGTGTACGTGATGGAGGAGGCGGCGCGCCAGGGGATCCCCCTCGTCGTTCTCGACCGGCCCAACCCGATCACGGGCCGGGTCGTCGAGGGGCCGGTGATGGACCCGGACCTCGGCTCGTTCACCGCGGCGCACACGATCCCGGTGCGGACCGGCATGACGATGGGCGAGTTCGCGCGCATGGTCGCGGCGGAGCGGCAGATCCCCGTCGCGCTCACCGTCATTCCGATGGAAGGCTGGGAGCGCTCGATCTGGTACGACGAGACGGGGCTCCCGTGGGCGAATCCGTCGCCCAACATCCGCTCGGTGACGCAGGCGCTGCTCTACTCGGGGATCGGTCTCCTCGAGGCGACGAACCTCTCCGTGGGACGCGGCACCGACCGGCCCTTCGAGGTCGTCGGCGCGCCGTGGATGGACGGCCCCGCGGTCGCGGGCGCGCTCGAGGCGCTCCGCCTGCCGGGCGTCGCCTTCGAGCCGGTGACGTTCACGCCGTCGGGGGACCGCTACGCGTGGACCCCGTGCAGCGGCGTGAGGATCCGGGTCACGGACCGCGAGGTGCTCCGGCCGGTGACGGTCGCGCTGGCGCTCGCGCGCGCGCTACGCGCGCGTCACCGTGACCAGTGGAGACCCGAGAGTGTCCAGAACCTCCTCGTGAACCGGTCGACCATGTGGGCCTTCCTGCGAGACGAGCCGCTCGACCGCCTGGTCATCTGGGCCGAGAAGGAGCGCAACAGCTTCTTGAACCGCCGCGCGTCGTACCTCATGTATCGTTGAACGCGCTGCGCGAGCTTCGTGCTGCCGAGCTTTGCACTACCGTGCGCGTTCCACCACGCGGAGGTTGGTCGGGAGATCGAGGCGGAGACGATCGCGGGCACCGGCGGGCACGGTGACGACGTCGGGATCGCCGTCGCTCACGAAGCGCTCCCCCGGGTTCCGGTCGAACCAGTCGAGCCAGTTGCGCAGCTCGCGTTCGAGCCCCTGGATGCGGGGTACCCGAGTCGCCTCGAAGGCGCGCCCAAAGGGTGACGGCGCCGCGCCGCCCGCCACCATCAAGATCGCGTCGTGCTGGTACGTCACGCCCTTGGCCGTGCCCGTGCGCGCCCACGCGACGTTCTTCGGATACGCGCCGTGCGGCAGTGCCAGCGTCCGCACCCGGTACTCGGGGACGTGCCGCTGGATGGACGCCTGCGCGTCGGCGATCTGCGCCCGCACAGTGCCCTCGGCGTACTTGGCCAGGTTCGCGTGCCAGAGCGTGTGATTGCCGATCTCGTAGCCATGCGCCGCGAGGAACTGCAGCTTCCGCGCCGCGTACTCGGGCTGGTTGAAGAGCCGGTTCGGCGGATCGGCGGCCGGCAGTACGAAGAAGGTCGCCGCACGGCCGAAGTCCGGCTTCTCGCGCGCGAACGCTTCGAGAATGCCGACGGCCGAGCGCGGGTCGATCTCGACGGTGCCGTTCTTCTCGACGTAGCGGAACTGTCCCGGTGACGAGTCGTCGAAGGTGAGGACGACGGGCGTCGTGCCGGCCGGCAGGTCGACCCGGCCGTCGAGCAGAGCGTTGAGGCTCACCAGGCGGTAGCCGCGCGCGTAGAGCGTCTCGAGGTCGCGCCGAAAGTTCTCGGGGGTACGGGTCCAGCGCTCCTCGGGCTCGTCGATCTTGTGGTACTCGAGGATCATCAGGCGGCCGAGCTCGTTCGGGGCCGGGGGCCCGGCGGCGGCGAACGACGCGACGATGAGCACCGCCGTCGCCAGCAGCAAGAGAACGAGGAGGAGTCTCATTTGGCGACGAGCGATCCCTTCGGCTGGAGCGCCGCGCCCGTGTAGTCGTTGCGCGGATTCCACAGCATCCAGCCGATGCCGCCGGCGTCGTCGGCGCCCTTGGTCTGGGCGCGAAGCTGCGGCACGCCGAAGACGCGCCGATCGAACGCGTAGTCGCGGAAGTCCTGCAGCCACGGCCGCACGACGGCGCGCGTGCCGGTGGCGCGCTTGCGGATCAGCCGCACGCTCTCGAAGACGACCTTGTAAGGATTCTCCACGGGGTTCCGGTAGCCGGGGATGCCGCGGTGGTAGCCGGAGGGGTAGACCATCGGCGAGACGACGTCGACGTGCGGCGCGAGCTCCTCGATCCGCTGGCCGATGTCCGTGTCGTTATCGTTGAACGCCGTGTAGCCGAAGACGTCGGCGGCGACGAAGGCGCCGGCCGCCCCCAGCTCGCGGCGCGCGCGTTCGAGGAAGCCCGCGATCGCCGGCAGTCGGCTCTCGCGCGTGTTGGCCCGGGCGTAGCGCGCCGCGGACAGGCGGCCGTCGGTCGGGAAGCGCACGTAGTCGAACTGCACCTCGTCGAAGCCGCGCGCGACGGCCTCGCGGCCGATGGCGATGTTGTAGTCCCAGACCTCCTCGCGGAACGGGTCCGTCCAGGCGAGCCGCTCGGTATCGAGCCACGGCCGGCCCGTGTCCGTGTCCATCACCGCCAGATCGGGTCTGTGGGTGGCGAGGATGTTGTCCTTGAAGGTGACGATGCGCGCGATCGTGTAGATGCCGCGCGCCTTCAGATTCCGCATGAGCGCGTCGAAGTCGCGCTGCGTCGCGGGCCCCTGGGCTCCCACCGCGCGTGCCAACTCGATCTCGGTCGGCCAGAGGATCCAGCCGCGGTCGCCCTTGACGTCGATCACCACGGCGTTCAGCTCGGTATGGGCGGCGAGCTCCAGGACGCGCCCGCGGATCGCGGCGTCGCCGACGCCGTAGTAGGAGAGGTACGCGGCTTTGATGACCTGCGGCCTCAGCGTGACTCGGAGCGGCCCGCGCGTCGCCGTGACGGCCGCCTTCGTGTAGCCCGGCATCTTTCGACGCGCCGGCGATGGGCCGTCGCTCGGCGTCGACGACGACGCCCGTAATGGTCGCCAGCTCTTTGGGCGGCTCAGCGTCGGCCGCCGGGCGGACCGCGCCCGGAGGCGTCGGGGGCAGCGACGCGATGACGATTCGGTCGGGGCGGGCATCCGCCGCGGCGAGCAGGACGGCGGGGGCCAGGATCGCGTAGCCGCCGAGGACCGCGAGCGCCAGGAGCATCAGCGCAAAGCCGCCGTCGAAGAGGTGTCGCGTCACGACCGGCGGCGATCCCGACATTGGTCGACTCCGAAATTAACTGTGAGACTCACGGCCTGCCAAGAAATATTTGCGTCGTTGCGGCGCGCGCGGCGCCACCCGTTACAATAACCGTGTTCATGGCCGCGTTCGGCTGCCAGCAATCCCAGAGTCGCACCCTCGAGATCAACAGTCGAGCCCTCCACTTTCTGGAAGCCGGGCCCTCCGGCGCGCCCGCCCTCTGCTTCCTCCACGGCGGCGCGGCCCACGCTCACTGGTTCGACGCCGTTCTGCCGCCGTTCGTTCCCGGCCACCACGTCGTCTCGCTCGACCAGCGGGGGCACGGACGGAGCGCCTGGGCCGTGCCGCCGGCGTACGCGACCGAGGACTTCGCCTCGGACCTCTTGGCCATCATGGACCGGCTCGGCTGGGAACGTACGGTCCTCGTCGGCCACTCCATGGGCGGCCACAACGCCATGGCCTTCTCCGCCTGGCACCCGGACCGGGTGCGCGCCCTCGTCATCGTGGACGCCCGGCCGACCATTCCGGTCGGGCGCCTCGATCGTATGCACGCGCGGGGCCGTCGGGGGCCGCGAGTCCATCCGACCCAAGACGCGGCCGTCGCCTCCTTCCGCCTCCTGCCGCGTGAGACTGTCGCCGACCCTCGGCTTCTCGCGCACTTGGCGCGCGAGGGGATGGTCCGGCGGAACAGCGGCTGGGCCTACCGCTTCGACCCGGCGTCCAACGCCGCCAGGGCCCCCGTGGACTGCTGGCCGCTGCTCCCTCGTGTCAAAGCGCCGACGCTAATTGTCAGTGGCGGGCTGTCGCCCGTGCTGCCGCGCGAGATGGCCGAGCAGGTGAGGGCGGCGATCCCCGGCGCCCGGCACGTCGAGATCCCCGGCGCCTATCACCACCTCGTGCTGGACAAGCCCGACCTCTTCAGTGCCGCCCTCGCCGACTTCCTGGGCGCGCTGGGCTGAGCCGGCCCCCCGGTAGTCAGTCGGCGACGCGCTCGACGCGGACCGCGCAGACCTTGTACTCGGGGATCTTCGACGCGGGATCGAAGGCGGCGTTGGTGAGGAAGTTCGCGGCCGACTCGCCGAGCTTCACGAACGGCACGAACAGCGCGCCCGCCTTGACCGCCTCCGTCACGCGCGCGTAGCCCGTCAGCTCGCCGCGGTGGATAGCGACCTCCAGCCTCGGCGCCAGCTCCATCAGTCCCTGCACGCGGCGGGTGAGCGTGCCGCCGTGCCAGTGATAGAGCAGCCGCCCCGTGTTCAACAGGAACGGGAAGTCGGGATCGGGCAGCTCGGCCGCCTCGACGATCTGGAGCGCCGGAATGAAGCGCGCGCGCCCGAGCGGGAAGGTCTCGGCGTAGAGATAGCGCGTGCCCGGATGCTCGGGCGTCGGACACGGCCACTGGATCCCGCCCTCACGATCCAGCCGCGCGTGCGAGAGACCGGCCAGGAACGGCGTGAGGCGCGCCATCTCCTGGAAGACCTCTGCCGCGCCCGGCCACTCGAACTGGCCGGACACGTCCACGCCCACGCGGCGCGCGATGCGCTTGGCCAGCTCGGCGGTGATCCACCAGTCGGGCCTGGCGTCGCCCGGCGGCGCCATCGCCGCGCGCACGCGCTGGACGCGCCGCTCCGAGTTCGTGAACGTGCCCTCCTTCTCGGCGAAGGCGGCGGCGGGCAGGAACACGTTCGCGCGCTCGGCGGTCTCGTGCATGAAGAGGTCCTGAACGACGAGGAAGTCGAGCTGACCGAGCGCCTTCTCGGCGTGATGCAGGTCGGGCTCGCTGAGGAGCGGATTCTCGCCGACGACGTACATCGCGCGCGTCTCGCCGTGGAGGCACCCTTCGACCATCTCGGTCACCACCCGGCCTGTCCCGGCCGGTGGCCTGACGCGCCACGCCCGCTCGAACTTGTCGAGCGTCTTGGCGTCGTACGACTGGTAGCCGGGAAGATTGGTCGGGATGCAGCCGGCGTCGCCGCAGCCCTGCACGTTGTTCTGGCCGCGGAGCGGCGAGATCCCGGAGCCGGGGAAGCCCATCTGACCCGCGACGAGCGAGAGGTTCAGCACGGCGTGGGCGTTGTGGATGCCGTTGACGTGCTGGGTGATCCCCATGCCCCAGACGAGGCAGGAGCCGCTAAAGGGCGGCTGTGCGTACCAGCGCGCGGCCTGGGCGATGTCGGCCGCCGGCACGCCCGTGACCCGCTCGGCGCGCTCGAGCGTGAACTCGGCGAGCGAGGCGCGCCACGCCTCGAAGCCTTCCGTGCGCTCGCTGACGAACCGCTTCGCGTCCAGCCCCTCGTCGAGGATCACGCGCGCCATCGCGTTGAAGAGCGTGACGTCGGTGCCCGGCCGCTGCTGGATCCACAGATCGGCCTGGTCGCAGAGATCCACGCGCTTGGGGTTCACGACGATGAGCCGCGCGCCCCGGCTCACCGCGCGGCGGAACCGGATCGCGATCACGGGATGGTTCGCCGAGGCGTCGGCGCCGACGACCATGACGCAGCCGGCCTCTTCATAGTCGACGTAGGAATTCGACGTCGCGCCCGAGCCCATCGAGACCAGCATGGCCTCCACGGACGGCGAGTGGCACAGGCGCGTGCAGTGGTCCACGTCGTTCGTGCCCATGACGACCCGGCAGAGCTTCTGGACGACGTAGCCGTCCTCGTTCGTCGCCTTGGCGCTGGCGAGGGCGCCGAAGCGGCCGCGATGGCTGGCGAGTCCGTCGGCGGCGGTGTCCAGCGCCTCGTCCCACGACACGGGCGTGAAGCGCCCGTCGCGCTTGACCATCGGTTCCGTGATCCGGTCGCTCGAGTGGACGAAGCCCGTCCCGAAGCGTCCCTTGACGCAGAGCATGCCGAGGCTCGAGGCGTTCGACGGCACGTCGTCGGCCATGAGCGCGAGATGGCCGTCGTCTTTGACCCGCACCTCGATGCCGCAGCCGACGCCGCAATACGGGCACGTCGTCGGGACGCTCCGGGCGACCTTTGCCGGCTCCTCCTTGGGACGGAGCGCGCCCGTCGGGCACGTGGCCACGCACTGGCCGCACGAGGTGCATACCGAGGACGCCATGAGGCCGTCGCCGAAGACGCCGACCTTCGTCGCGTGGCCGCGACCGAGCAGCGCGATCGCGCCGATCTGCTGAACCTCGTCGCAGGCGACCGTGCAACGGCCGCAGAGGATGCACGCGTTCCGGTCGAGGACGAAGAACGACTTCGTCGCGTCGGGCTCGTAGCGGTGCAGCGGCTGCCAGCGCGGCTCGAGGATCCCGTGACGTGCCGCGGCGTCGCTGGCCTGGGCGAAACCGTTGCCCCCCTCGCGGCCCTCGACGGTGGTGAGCATGGAGACCGTGAGATCGAGCACCATCGCGCGCACGCGCGCCGCCTCGGGATGGAGCGTGTCGACCACCATACCGTCGCGCGCGGGCAGGTGGCAGGCCGCGGGCGTGCCGCGCTGGCCGTCGACGTGCACGAGGCACGTCCGGCAGGCGCCGAGGGGCGCGCGATCGGGATCCTTGCAGAGCTGGGGCAGGGGAATGCCGAGACGGTTCACTCCCTCGAGGACGGTGGCGCCCTCGGTCAGCTCCACGCGGTGACCGTCGATCGTCAGGACCACAGCGGTTTCATGATACGCCGAACTCCGCCGGGAACTCGGCGAGCCCCGACAGCACGGCGAAGGGCGCCGCCTGGCCGAGACCGCAGAGCGAGGCGAGCTGGATCGTCTCGCTGAGCGCCGCGGCGCGTTCGGGGTCCACGGCCCCCTCGAGCATCGCGAGGAGCCGCGCCGTTCCCTCCCGGCACGGCGTGCACTTGCCGCACGATTCGCGCGCGTTGAAGCCGAGCAGCGTCTTGACGGCCTCGCGGACCGACGCGGTGTCGTCGAGCACGACGACGCCGCCGGTGCCCGGATTCACGGTCCCGCGCGGCACGAGCGGCTCGTCGAAGTGGCGCGGCGCCACGACCGATCCCGACGGGCCGCCGAGAACGACCGCCTTGATCGGGCGTCCGGTCGGGGTGCCGCCGCCGAGGCGCTCGATCAGGGTTCGCAGCGTGCAGCCGACCTCCATCTCGACGATGCCCGGGCGCGCGACGTGGCCGGAAAGGCCGAAGAGCTTGGTGCCGCGTCCACCGCCGAGCGAGGCCCACCACGCCCCGCCGCGCTCGACGATCGCCGGCACCGCGCAGAGCGTCTCCACGTTGTTGATCACCGTCGGCCGGCCGTACAGGCCCGACTCGACGGGGAAGGGCGGGCGAGTCCGTGGCATCGCGCGCCGACCCTCGAGCGACTCCAGAAGCGCCGTCTCCTCGCCGAGGACGAAGCCGCCGGCGCCGCGCCGGATCTCGGCGTCGAACGAGAAGTTCGAGCCGAGGATGGACGCGCCCAGGAGTCCCCACTCGCGCGCCTGGTCGATCGCGTTGCCCACGCGCAGCGCCGACAGGTCCGCCTCGCCGTGGATGTACACGATACCGCGCGTCGCGCCCGCCGCCCACGCCGCGAGGAGCATCCCTTCGAGCAGGCGGTGCGGATCGCCCTCCATCAGGTGGCGGTCCTTGAAGATCCCGGGCTCGCCTTCCTCCCCGTTGACGACGACGTACTTCGGCGAGCCCTCGGCGGCGCGGCAGCCCGCCCACTTGATCGCCGCCTGAAAATAGGCGCCGCCGCGTCCGGTGAGCCCCGCCGCGCGGACCTCGTCGATCACGCGCTCGGGCGTCTCCTCCAGCGCCCTGGCGAGGGCGGCATAGGCGCCGTGGCGGATCGCGTCGGCGATGTCGTTGACGTCCACGACGCCGCAGCGCTCGAGAAGCACACGGCGCTGTGGCACCAGGAACGCGTCGCCGGTCGCGTGCTCACGCTCGCCCCGCGCGGCGACGGCGTCGAGCAGTCCGGCGACGCCGTCCCCCACGATCGGCCCGGCGACGACGGCGGGCCGCCCGTGGCGCAGCACCGTCACCGCGGGCTGGGCCCAGCACAGGCCGTTGCACCCGGCCGCGACGACCTCCTCGGCACGCCCGTGCACCCCGCGCCGCAGCGCCGTGTACGTCTCGTACGCGCCGACGGCGAGGCTGCAGGTGCCGAGCCCCACCGCGAGGCGCGTGCGCGGCCGTCGCTCCGCCTTCTTTCGGAGCGCCGCGTGCTGCGCCACCGGCCGGCCCGAGCGCGCGGGAGGCGTCACGTCTCGCGATCCCGGCAGCGGGCGGGGTCCGCTCGCGGCGAGCAGGGCGTCGATCCCGTCGAGGGTGGCCCGGCCGCGCAGGCCGTGGGGACCGTGGCCGACCTCGACGACCGGCGCGACGCCGCACTCGAACGCGCAGTCCGTCTCCTCGAGCGTCACCGCGCCGTCGGGCGTCGTGCCCGGCGCCGCGACGCCGAACCGGCGCTCGCACGCGGCGAGGATCTCGCGGCCGCCGCGCGTCTGGCAGGCGAGACCCGTGCAGACGCGGACGATCCTCTCGCCGGGCTCGACCAGCCGAAACTCGGGGTAGTGGGAGGCGACGCCCCACACCTCGCTCGTCGGCACGCGCAGGTGGGCGGCGACCGCCTCGAGCGTCTCGGGCGAGAGCCAGCGCCGGCGCGTCTGCGCCGCCCGGAGCGCGGGCAGGAGCCACGTCCGCTCGCGCGGAAACCCTGCGATGATCGCGTCGGCGCCCGGCATAATCGTCACAGATGGTAGCCGATCAGACGATCTTCAGGGACCTCGCCTACGTTTTCCTCGCCGCCGTCGTGGGTGGCGCGCTCGCGCGCCTCGCGCGCCAGCCGCTGATCCTGGGCTACGTCCTCGCCGGCCTCCTGGTCGGGCCCTTCACGCCGGGGCCGATGGTCTCGCACATCGAGACCTTCGAGCTCCTGGCCGAGATCGGCGTCGTTCTCCTGATGTTCACGCTCGGCGTCGAGCTGTCGCTGACCGACCTCCTGCGCGTGAAGTGGCTCGCGCTCGCCGGCGCTCCCGCCGGGCTCGCCGCGTTCATCGCGCTGACGGCCGGCGTCGGCTGGCAGCTGGGCTGGCCGCCCGTCGTCTCGCTCTCGATCGGCGCCGCGCTCTGCGTGCAGTCCACGATGGTCGCCGCGCGCCTCCTGACCGACAGCGGGGAGCTGGGCACGCGCCACGGCCGCGTGATCGTCGGCATTCTCGTCGTCGAGGACCTCGCGGCGGTCGTGCTGATGGTGCTGCTGCCCGAGCTGGGCTCGCTCGGGCGCGACGTCGTGCCCCTGATGCTGGCGCTCGGCACGGCGGCGGCCATCCTCGTGCCGTTCGTGTTTCTCGCGCGGCGGATCGTCCCGTGGGTCCTGCACCGGGTCGCCCGGACGCGGAGCGACGAGCTGTTTCTCTTCGTCGCGCTCGCGGTCGCCCTCGTCACCGCCGCGCTGACGCAGGCGTGCGGGCTGTCCCTGGCGCTCGGCGCGTTCCTCGCCGGCCTCGTCATCAGCGAGTCGGACTACTGCACCGAGACGCTGGAGCGGCTGCTACCGCTCAAGGACACGTTCGTCGCGCTGTTCTTCGTCACGATGGGCCTGCTCGTGGATCCGGCGCGCGTCCTCGCGAACCTCCCGCTGCTCGGCGTCATGACGGCGCTCGTGGTCGTCGGGAACCTCGCGATCTGGACGCTCGTCGTCCGGCTCCTCGGCGAGTCCGCCTGGACGGCGCTCCTCGTCGCGGTCAGCCTGACCCAGATCGGCGAGTTCTCGTTCGTGCTGATCCAGGTCGCGCGCCGCGCGGGCCACGTGGACACCGACGTCTACTACGCCGTCCTCGCGACATCGCTCCTCACGATTCTGCTCAACGCCTTTCTCGTGCGCGTCGCCCCGCGCTGGCTCGGAGAGCTGCGCCTGGCGCGCGCCGACGTGGCGCCCGTGAGCGGACTCGCGCCGGGCCCGCGCGTGCTGCTGTGCGGCTACGGCCGGGTCGGGTCCGTCATCGGCGAGGCCCTCGACACCTTCCGGCTGCCCTACACGGTGCTCGAGACCGATCCCGACATCGTGAAGGCGCTCCACGCCCGCGGCGTGCCGGCGATCTTCGGTGACGCGGGACGGAGGCACGTCCTCGACGCCGCCGGCGCCGCGTCGGCGTCGCTCGTGGTGCTCGCGCTGCCGGCGGTCGAGCGGACCTTTCTGGCGATCCGCCACCTCCGCGCGCTCGATGCGCGGCTGCCGATCCTCGCGCGCGCCCACGGCGAGGAGGAGCGGGACCGGCTGCTCGAGGCCGGCGCGACCGAGGTGATCCAGCCGGAGCTGGAGGCCGCGGCGACGCTCACGCGCCACAGCCTCGAGCGCGCCGGCGTGGCGCACGACCAGGTGCTCGCCTACATGAGCCGGCTGCGCGATCTCGTGGACTACGCGCGCCCGGAGGACGGCACCGCGGGCGACGCGCTGCCGCGGATGCGCGACGTGACGATCGCCGCCGGCGACGTCGCCGACCGCTCGCTCGGTCAGTCGCGCGTGCGCGAGCGCTTCGGCGTCAGCGTACTGATGGTCAAGCACGTGGACGGCACCGTCGTCACCCACCCGCACGCCGAGACCGTGCTGCGCCCCGGCGACCGCGCGCGCGTCTTCGGACTACCCGAGCAGATCGAGAGGTTCGCCGCCGCGTGCGCGCCGCCCGCCGCGGCCGCCGCCACGTGACCGACCCGGGGCGTTGACGGGTCGGGGCCCGGCGGTCTACCTTGCCGGTGCCCGTGTCCGCCATCTCCCTCCGGGGCGTGAGCAAGGTGTGGGGCGCCACGCGCGCCGTCGACGACGTCAGCTTCGACGCCGCGCCGGGGAGGCTGCTGGTGCTGCTCGGGCCGTCGGGCTGCGGCAAGTCGACGACGCTGCGCCTCATCGCCGGGCTCGAGCCGGTGACCGGCGGGCGTATCGAGATCGGCGGGGAGGATGTGACGGGACTGCCGCCCTCCCGGCGTCACATCGCCATGGTCTTCCAGTCCTACGCGCTGTTCCCGCACCTGACCGTCGCCGAGAACATCGTGTTCGGCCTGCGCGTCCGCCGCGTTCCGGCCGCGGAGCGCGCGCGTCGCCTCGCGCGCGTCGCGGAGCTGCTCGGGCTCGACCGCCTGCTCGAGCGCAAGCCCGCCCAACTCTCGGGCGGCCAGCAGCAGCGCGTGGCGCTCGGGCGGGCGATCATCGCCGAGAAGCCCGTGTGTCTCATGGACGAGCCGCTCTCGAACCTCGACGCGCAGCTCCGCTCGGACATGCGGCGCGAGATCCGCGCGCTCCAGCAGCAGCTCGGGATCACGATGGTGTACGTCACGCACGATCAGTCGGAGGCGATGTCCATGGCCGACCACGTCATCCTCATGCGCGAGGGGCGCATCGAGCAGGATGCGGCGCCGGCGGAGCTCTACGCGCGGCCCGCGACCGCCTTCGCGGCGCGCTTCATCGGCACGCCGCCGATGAACGTCCTGCGACTCGACGGCGGCGACGGACGGCTGATGGGCGTGCGTCCCGAGGACGTGCGTCTCACGGCGGCGGGGCCGGGGACGGTGGCGGCCAAGGTGACCGCCGTGGAGTACCTCGGCGCGGACTCGATCGTCATCTGCGCCGTCGGCACAGGGGAGACGCTCGCCGCGCGCGCGCCGGGGCGCGCGGCGGTGGAGGACGGCAAGGAGGTCCACCTCACGTGGCCGCCCGAGGCGACCCACGTGTTCGACGCGGCAAGCGGTCGCCGCCTGCCCGGAAGGGGGGAGACACGATGAGATCGAACGCGTTCAGGACGCTGGCCTGGCTGCCGCTCGCGGCGGCGCTCGTGGTGGCGCCGGCGCCCGTCGGCGCCCAGACCACGGAGATCTCGTTCTACTACCCGGTCGCCGTCGGCGGCCCCATCACGAAGATCATCGACGGGCTCGCCGCCGATTTCGAGAAGGAGAACCCGGGCCTCAAGGTGAGGCCGATCTACTCCGGCACGTATCAGGAGACGATCGTGAAGGTGCTCACCGCGCTGAAGAGCGGCGAAGCGCCCACGACCTCCGTGATCCTGTCCACGGACATGTTCACGCTCATCGACGAGGATGCGATCGTCCCGTACGACGACCTCATCAAGACCGCCGAGGAGAAGGCCTGGCTCGGCGCGTTCTTCCCGGCGTTCATGCTGAACAGCCGCGCCGGCGGCAGGACCTGGGGCATCCCGTTCCAGCGCTCGACGGTGGTCCTCTACTGGAACAAGGAGGCGTTCAAGGACGCCGGCCTGGATCCCAACAAGCCCCCCGCCACCTGGAGCGACATGCTCGACTACGCCAGGAAGCTCACCCGGCGCGACGCCGCCGGCAACGTGACGCAGTGGGGCATCCAGGTGCCGTCCTCGGGCTTCCCCTACTGGCTCTTCCAGGGCTTCACCACGCAGAACGACGTGCTCCTCATGAACGAGGCCGGCAACCAGACCTACTACGACAAGCCCGCGGTGATCGAGGCGGTGCAGTTCTGGGTCGACCTGGGCCAGAAGCACAAGGTGATGCAGCCCGGGATCATCGAGTGGGGCACGACGCCGAAGGACTTCTTCGAGCGGAAGATGGCGATGATGTGGACGACGACCGGCAACCTCACGAACGTGCGTGCCAACGCCAGATTCGACTTCGGCGTCGCGATGCTCCCGGCGAACAAGCGCCGCGGCTCGCCGACCGGCGGCGGCAACTTCTACGTCTTCAAGAAGAGCACGCCGGCCCAGCAGCACGCGGCGGTGAAGTTCATCCGCTGGATCACCTCGCCCGAGCGGGCGGCCGAGTGGGGCATCGCGACGGGCTACGTCGCCGTGCGTCCCGATGCCTGGGAGACATCCGTGATGAAGAAGTACGTGGCCGGATTCCCCGCGGCCGCGGTCGCGCGCGATCAGCTGCCGCACGCGGTGGCGGAGCTCTCCACGCACGAGAACCAGCGCGTCACCAAGGCGCTGAACGACGGGCTGCAGGCCGCCCTCACCGGCGCCAAGACACCGGCGCAGGCGATGAGGGACGCGCAGGCGGAGGCCGACCGGATCCTGAGACCGTATCGTCGGTGAACGGCCGCCTCGCGCACGTCTACGGCTGGCTGCTGGCGCTGCCGGCGCTGGTCCTGCTCGTCACGTTCACGCACTACCCGACCGTGGCGACGCTCTTCACGAGCTTCTACTCGACGCCCAAGAAGAATCGGCCCGCCGTCTGGGTGGGCGCCGACAACTACGGCGCGATGGTCGCCGACCCCGTGTTCTGGCAGGCGCTCCGGAACAATGCCCTCTACGCGCTCGGCACGATCCCGACGTCGATCGCCCTGGCGCTCCTCATGGCCGTCCTGCTCAACGAGAAGCTGCGCGGCCGCGGCTTCCTCCGGATGTCCTTCTTCACGCCGACGGTGCTGCCGATGATCGCCGTCGCCAACATCTGGCTCTTTTTCTACACGCCGGGGTACGGACTCGTCGAGCAGCTGACGCACCTCTTCGGGCTGGGGAGCCACAACTGGCTCGGAACCCGGGAGACCGTCCTCGCCGCGCTGATGGTCGTGACGGTGTGGAAGGAAGCCGGCTTCTTCATGATCTTCTACCTGGCGGCGCTGCAGGGCATCGCGCCGAGCCTCGGCGAGGCCGCCGCGATCGAGGGCGCGGGCCGCTGGTACTACTTCCGACGGGTGACCTTCCCGCTGCTGATGCCGACGACGCTCTTCGTGCTGGTCAACGCGGTGATCAACTCGTTCCGCCTCGTGGACCACGTCGTCGTGATGACCAAGGGCGGCCCCGACAACGCGAGCGCGCTGCTCCTCTACTACATCTACGACGTCGGCTTCAAATTCTGGGACACGGCGTACGCGGCGGCGCTCACGATGGTGCTGCTGGCCGTCCTGGCCGCGGCCGCCGTCGCGCAGTTCGTCTTCCTCGAGCGGCGGATCCACTACCAGTGAGGCTCACGCGCTCGCTCGAGACGTTCGGCGCGTGGTCGCTGGCGGCGATCTGGATCCTGCCGCTCGCGTACGCGGTGTGGACCGCGCTCCATCCGCCCGAGTACTCGGCGCGCTTCGTCCCCACGGCGCCGCTGACGCTCCAGAACTTCGTCAACGCCTGGAACGCGGCCCCGTTCGCGCGCTACTTCCTGAACACGTTCATCCTCGTGACGTTGATCCTGGCCGGCCAGCTGGTGCTGTGCACGCTGGCGGCGTACGCGTTCGCGCGCTTCGCCTTCGTCGGCCGCGACGCGCTGTTCCTGCTCGTGCTCGTTCAGCTCATGATCACCCCCGACGTGCTGATCGTCGAGAACTACACGACGCTGAGTCGGCTCGGTCTGGTCGACACGGTCGCCGCGATCGGGCTGCCCTACATGGCCTCGGCCTTCGGCATCTTCCTCCTCCGGCAGACGTTCAAGACGGTACCGAAGGAGCTGGACGAGGCGGCGCGCGTGGAAGGCTCGAGCCGGCTCGGCGTCCTGTGGAAGGTGTACGTCCCGCTGGCTCGCCCGGTCTACGTCGCCTACGCGCTCGTCTCCGTCTCGTACCATTGGAACAACTTCCTGTGGCCGCTGATCGTGACCAACTCCGTCACGTCGCGCCCGCTCACCGTCGGCCTGCAGATCTTCTCGTCGACCGACCAGGGCGTGGACTGGTCGATCATCACGGCGGCGACGCTCATGACCTCGGGCCCGCTCCTGCTCGCCTTCCTCCTCTTCCAGCGACAGTTCGTGCAGAGCTTCATGCGGGCGGGGATCAAGTGAGGAGCGGCGGGACTGAGGCGCGGCGTCAGGCCGTGCCGACGTGGAGCGCGATGGTGCCGAGGCCGAGGCGGCGGAAGCGCACGTCCCGCAACCCGACCGTGCGCATCAGCTGGGCCAGCTCGCGCGGCGTGACGAAGCGCTCGACCGACTGCGGCAGGTAGGTATACGCGCTCCGGTCGCCGGCGACGAGCGCGCCGACGAGGGGGACGACCCGCCCGAAGTAGACGCCGAAGAGCGCATCCCAGCCCGGCACGCCCGGGCGCACGATCTCGAGCGCGATGACGAGGCCGCCGGGGCGCGTCACGCGCCGCATCTCGGCGAGGCCGGCCTCGAGATCGACGAGGTTCCTCAACAAGAAGGCGGACGTCACGCAGGCGAACGTGCGGGCCCGGAAGGGCAGGGCGAGCGCGTCCCCCGCGAGGAGCGGCACGCGCGTCTCGCGGCGCGCGGCGAGCTTCCGCCGCCCCTCGCGCAGCATGCCGAGCGAGAAATCGGCGCCGACGACGAGCCGCCGCGCGTCGGCCGCGCGCACGGCGAGCGCCAGGTCGCACGTCCCCGTCGCGAGGTCGAGCACGGGACCTTCGAGCGCGCCCGCCGCCTCGGCCGCCGTGATCCGGCGCCAGGCGTGGTGGCGCCCGCCCGTCATGAGCGTGTTCATCACGTCGTAGCGGGCGGCGATGCGCGTGAACATCGCGCTCACCTGCGCGGCTTTGGACGGCGCGCTCACACCCGGCTCGCGCGGCCGCTCAGCGCCAGAGGCCGACGAGCACGGCCGCCAGCACGATGAGCGCGATGTAGCCGTTGACGTTGAAGAAGGCGACGTCGAGGCGCGAGAGATCGTCGGGCGCGACGAGCGAGTGCTCGTAGATCAGGAGCACCACGACCGCGACCCAGCCGATCCAGTAGAAGGGGCCGAGGGCCATCATCCAGCCGAGGAGCGCCAAGGCGAGCGCGGTGAGCAGATGGCAGGCGCGGGCCGTGCGCAGCGCGGCCGTGATGCCGAAGCGCGCGGGCATCGAGTGCACGCCGTTCGCGCGATCGAACGCCACGTCCTGGCAGGCGTAGATCAGGTCGAATCCGGCGATCCAGACAGTGAGCGCGAGCCAGAGCACGAGCGCCGGCGCGCCCAGCTCGCCGCGCACGGCGATCCAGCCGCCCGCCGCGGCGATGCCGTCGGTGAAGCCGAGGATCCAGTGCGTCGTCCAGGTGAAGCGCTTGGTGTAGGAGTAGCCGACGAGGAACGCGAGGGCGAGCGGTGCCAGCGTCAGGCACAGAGGATTCAGCATCCACGCGGCCACGAACATGAGCGCGGCGCCGCCGGCGGCGAGCGCCTTCAGCTCGCCGGCGCCGAGGAGCCCGCGCGGCAGGTGGCGCGCCGCCGTGCGCGGGTTCCGGGCGTCCATCCGGCGGTCCACGACGCGGTTCGTCGCCATCGCGCAGGTACGCCCGCCGACCATCGCCGCCGTGACCCAGGCCACCGTCCACCAGCCCGGCCAGCCGCGCGCGGCGAGGATCATGGCGATGTAGGCGAAGGGGAGGGCGAAGACCGTGTGCTCGAACTTGATGGCGTCGAGCAGGAAGCGAATCTTCAGAGGCCGTACTCTTTCCAGCGCCGGGTGACCTGCTCGCGCATCGCCTCGGTCATTCTGATCTCGTCCGGCCACGGCTGGACGATGTCGTCGAGCGCGCTCTTCTCCGTCGCGTCGATGCCGAGCTTGCCGCCGTAGCGGTGACGGAGCGCCGCGTGGTCTAGATCGTCCATCGGGCCCTCGATCACGACCAGGTCGCGCCTGGGATCCACGTTGCCCGTCGCGCGCCAGGCCACTTCCGAGAGGTCGTGTACGTTCACGTGCTCGCTCACGACGAGGATGTTCTTGGCGAGCATCATGAGCCCCATGCCCCAGAGCGCGGACATCACCTTGCGCGCGTGGCCCGGATAGCGCTTCCGGATCGCCACGATCACGAGGTTGTGGAACACGCCCTCCGCCGGCATGTTGAGGTCCACGACCTCCGGCAGCATCATGCGGATGAGCGGGAGGAAGAGCCGCTCTGTCGCCTTGCCGAGCCAGTAGTCCTCCTGCGGCGGCCGGCCGACGATCGTCGTCGGATAGATCGGCCGCGCCCGGCGCGTGACGGCGGTGAGGTGGAAGACCGGGTACTCGCGCGCGAGCGAGTAGTAGCCCGTGTGGTCGCCGAACGGCCCCTCGAGCCTCCGCTCGCGGGGGTCCACGTAGCCCTCCAGCACGATCTCGGCCTGGGCGGGCACCGCCAGATCCACGGTGCGACAGCGCACCATCTCCACACCCTCGCCGCGGAGCCAGCCGGCGAAGAGAACCTCGTCGATGCCCGGCGGCAGCGGCGCGGACGCCGCGTAGATCATCGCGGGATCGCCGCCGAGCGCGATCGCGACCTCCATGCGCGCGCCGGCCCCGGCCGAGCGCTCGACCGCCACGCGCTCGTGCTCGGCGCCGCCCTTGTGCGTCTGCCAGTGCATGCCGAGCGTGCGCTCGTCGAAGACTTGCAGGCGGTACATCCCGACGTTGCGCCCGCCCGTCACGGGATCGCGCGTGAAGACTCCGGGCAGCGTGATGTACCGTCCCGCGTCACCGGGCCAACACGTCAGGATCGGCAGCCCGGCCACCGACGGCGCGTGCGTCTCGACGATCTCCTGGCAGGGCGCCGCGTCCACCCGGCGCGGCGCCGCGCGCGCGACGTCGAGCAGAGCGCCGAGGCGCTTGACCTTCTCGAGCCAGCCGCCCGGCATCTTTGGATCGATCAGCTTCGCCACGCGCTCGCCGAGCTCGTCCAGCCGGCCGACACCGAGCGCCCACGCCATCCGCTCCTCCGAGCCGAAGGCGTTGATCAACACGGGCATGTCGGAGCCGTCCACGCGCTCGAAGAGCAGCGCCGCGTTGGCCTCGCGCGGGCCCTTGGAGATCCGGTCGGTGATCTCGGCGATCTCGAGGTCGCGTGAGACGGGCGCCGTCACGCGCCGCAGGCGTCCGCGCCGCTCCAGGTGGGCGACGAAGTCGCGCAGGTCCCTGAACGCCACGGTGGTTCTACTCGTGGTAGAACGTCGCGACGAGCCAGCCGGCGAGGACGGGGAAGGCGAGCGACGGCACCACGCGCACGATGACGAATCTCCAGCCCATCAGCGGCGCCTCCCACGCGATGATCCGCTGCATCCCGAACAGCGACCACGACGTCATGTAGGCGACGAGCACGGGCAGGGCCGCGCCGGAATGCGCCAGCGCGACCATGAAGGGCACGGTGACCATCGGCCCGCCCGGCGTGAAGACTCCCGCGAGCGTGGCGAAGAGGATCGCGCGGATGCCCGCCTCGCGCCCGAGGTAGCGCTGCACGATCTCGGCGGGCACGAGCACCTGCATGAGGCCCGCGAGGATCAGCGCGGGAATCAGCCGCGGCAGGATGAAGCCGAGCATCGAGAAGCCGGTCTTGGCGCCGAGCCACGGCAGCCCCGGATCCCTCACGTACGCGACGACGGCGAGCACGAGCGCGAGCCCGGCCAGGACGAGCGTGGAGGGATCGACGCGCATGACCGGCGTCCATTATACTCGTTGAACGCCCGTGGACCCCCTGGCAGCGAGCCTGATCGAGAGCGCCGACGCCGCAGTGATGGTCACCGACGACCAGCTCGCGGTGGTCGCGTGGAACGGGGCGATGGAGCGCCTTACCGGAATTCCGCGCCGCCGCGCGCTCGGGCGCCCCGCGGTGGAGGCGCTGAAGCTCCTCGGCAGCTCCGACGTCGCCTCCTGCCTCGCGCGCGCGCTCCGGGGCGAGTCCCTGGCCACCGGCGAGATCCTCTACGACATTCCGGATTCTCGCGGCCGCGGCTGGCTCTCCGCCCGCTACTCGCCGTGGCGCGACGCGGGCGGCGAGGTCATCGGCGTCATCGGCACCCACGTGGACGTCACCGCGCGGAAGCGCCAGGCCGACCGGCTGCGCGAGCTGGCGGAGGTCGAGCAGCTCGTCGGCGAATCCCTCGTGCTCGACGACGTGCTCCGCCGCATCACGGACGCCGGGGCCCGGCTCCTCGGCGCGCCGGTCGTCCAGGTGTGGACGGCGGAGCCCGTCGCGCGCGTGATGCGGCTCCAGGCCTCCAGCGTCGAGGGGGGCGCCACCGACGTCCGCATGCCGCACGAGATCTCGTTCGGCGAGGGCATCGCCGGCCGCGTGGCCGCGAGCAAGACGGCGATCTACGTGGACGACGTCGCGCACGACTCCCGCGCGCTGTCGTCGGAATGGGCGCGCGAGACCGGCATCCAGCGAATGCTCTCGGTGCCGATCCTCTCGGGCGAGGAGCTGCTCGGCGTCCTGGCCGTGCGCGCCCGCGACACGTCCCTGGCCCAGGAGGAGAACCGTGCGCTCGTGATCTCGCTCGCGGCGCGCGCGGGCATCGCCATCCAGAACGCGCGGACCTACACGGTGGCGCTGCGCCGCGCCGGGCGCCTGCGCGATCTGGTCGCGATCAGCCAGTCGATCTCGTCGTCCCTCGACGTCAAGGACGTCATGCAGCGGATCACGCGCGCCGCCGCGGGGCTGCGCCCCGGCGCGCTCTCGACGCTCCACCTGTTCGACGCCGAGCGCGGGCTGCTCCGCGCCGCGGCGCTCACGGGTGCCGAGTGGGAAGGGCTGCCGGCCGAGCG
>WNGG01004214.1_pt1 | contig 26167 bp, 29 predicted proteins | sample 5400661 | NCBI WGS metagenome assembly WNGG01 (sample SAMN13153372, study PRJNA577476) | soil metagenome | isolation source: 100 cm soil or saprolite under Garry oak tree replicate 1 | place: USA:California | collected 2016-06-15
TAGTATTCTTTCCCATATATCCCGTTGGATCCCATCTTGTCAGGTAGACAACCCACAAAGCTATCGATTAGCCCTCCGTCGTTCGGCGCTGTCTCCAGCCCGTCATCATGGAAGCCTGATACTAGTTCGAAAGGAAAGTTTTGACCTATGTAGGACTCGACTATGCTACACCACTTTGCCTCCTCGCCCACCTGCTGATAGCTCAGATCTCCGAGCGCTAGGTAGAAGTTCACTCTCGAAGATGAGAGAAGGCGGAGCGAGGAGTTTGTATTAACACCCTGAGAGTGATCGCCTGCCGCCGCGAACTGGAAGGATGGACTGGCCGCAGACGCCTTGTCATTTGTAGGAATCAGGAAAAGGGAAAAGAGAAAAATCGTAACTAGCAAGAGGGATGTTATTTTCCTCAAGGATTCAACCTTCCATCAGAGTCTCGTATGCTTCGAGCAAGCTCGGGCGAACCACCGGATAGCTGAAATGCTTGAGAATGCTATCTCGTGCGCAAATTCCTAGATCGTCCTTGTTGGGAGAGGTCAACGCTCGGATGACCCCGTTACAGATATGGTCCGATGAAGCCGATTCGATCAGGAAACCGTTGACTCCATCTTTCACGATCTCTGGGACACTCAAAACCGCTGTCGAGATAGCGACTCTTCCGCATGCCATAGTTTCCAAGATCGCAAACGGCGGATCAGCAAGCTGCTCGGGTTCGGGACCCACGTAGGGAAAGATAACCACGTCAGCCGAATTGTAAGCGGCGACTCTTTCGCTCTCCGGAAGATCCTTCCTTTCCAATACAACATTTCCATCGACACCGAGGCGCTTAGCAAGCGCTAAAACCTCTTCACCGAGCCATACCGAACTTCTAGTGCTAGTCAGTATATTGAGTCCGACATCAAAGCCTTTCTTGAGCAATAATCTAACAGCTCCCAGAACGTTTCGCGCTGGAAATCTAGACGGCCATAGAGGTCCTATGTAGAGGACCGTGTATGCGTGTGAACTGCTAGGGGAAGCATCATTGCGGTGTGCATTAGATGTACGATATAGTTCGCAGTCGATTGGGGGCCTCAGCAGGAACTTTCTGATTCCATGCCCCAGATCTCTCTCCCAAGGATCATTCCAAGGACTTGTAAACGCATACGCGCCAACGAAAAGATTGTTCACGAACCGTCTAAGCGGGCGCACCAATCCATCATTTCTGTCGTGAGGAGTGAAAATTTGACGAACAATTGCTCCATGGGCTCCTAGCAACTTGTAGACAGGTGAGAATATCATCGCGCTGGCTCCGACAACGTGGATAATGTCGTGCGAGTCTTGACTCGCCAGTATTCCCAGCTTGATCGCATTGACACTGCTCGTTCCTGAAGGGCTTATGGCGAGCGTAGTCCAACTTGGCTTGAGGCATCTCGCCTCTTCTGGAATCTGGGTTGTAATGAGTGTGCAGTTGACGCTTGGTGAGAGGCATTCGATCAGTCGCCTTGTCAAAATGGATCCGGCGTGGTTCCAGGGCGGGTGCGCATCGTCTCCAACGAAACATACTTCCAAATCTAATCTCTCACCGGGAAGAAACCATCCCTGATACAAGGCTCCAAATGTCCTGATGGATTGCATCAGGTGATCGTCTCCCGTTAATTACTTTCACCCCGGCTTTGTTGCACAGGCTGAGGAAGAGTCGAATCCTCTCCACGTTATGCGAAACAGTAGGCAGATCCGGTTTCCGCTCGAAAGCTACTTCAGCGTCTGTGTCGATCAGAAAAGCCCGGTCTGGTCGTGGTAGAAGCCTGAGAAGTTTGAAGCCGAGCCTCAGACTGTTCGGGGAGTCGTGTAGATCGGACATTCCATCGACTAGTAGGTCAAGCGTGTACCTGTCGCAAATGACAGTTCGTCCGAGCGCGAGTGGAAGGGATATCTTCAAACTGGTCTTCAGGAAATTTTCCAGTTGTGTCGCAAAACACCAGAGAGATGCGACTCCCTCGTTCTTGTGGTCCTGGAACTCCACAATAGATAAGAAGTCTTTTTTGTGAACTCTTAACTGGCCAGTCCAGCGGAGAACTTGCAGGAGAGGAAGCGATAGCAGCGGGCGCCACCTGGACCACATCCTAACAGTTGGAATTCCGTTCTGTTTCAGCCGATTCTCCAGCAACTTGACCTGAGTAGTTTTCCCGCTTCCATCTATGCCCGAGAAGGATAGCAGGAGCCTGCGTCTACGCATCTAACCAATCCCCATCGAGCAAACCTATCGCAACCTATTCTCAGAGAATATGGAATCGAGGACCTGTCCGTCAGAATCGTCTGCAACCTTCAAGCCCAAGCGGCTCAGCAGGGTTGGCGCCAAGTCAAGAATCCCGGCATGTTGAGTAATCCCTGGTCTGACTTGCGGACCAGCTAATGCCCAAAAGCCGTCCCTGACATGCGTTGCGGAGAAGTGCGAGCTCGAGCTCCATGTTTTCCGCGACCCGAGACGCGGGTTGACCTGAATCTTCTCATCTCGTTCGAAAAGTTCGACACATAGGTCCGGGGCCTCGCTTTGATATGGTCCTTTGAAGACGTCCTCTCCGAGGTGGAACACGGACTGGACTTTCTCGCCTGAAGTCGGATCTGTGAGATCGCTCATCAGGTTACAGATGTTGCGGACTATTTCCGAGCGTGCAGCGGGATTTGACAACTCCGCGGGTCTGTTTGGATGAGAGTTCACGTAGATAGCTGCTTCATGTCCGCCAGTAGAGAAAGCCAGGGTCCGGGTCCAGTCAATGCTGCGAACGAGATCCAGCAGGACCCGTTCCATCTCGGCGGAAAGCGTTAGCCTGTTTGATATGAAACCTGGAGAAAGATTGTAGAGCGTCCTCACAATGTTTGTGGGTACGTGTTTTATGGCGAGTTGTCGAATCTTTCGATAGGATCCATTGCTCCTCGCCATGTCGCCGCCGTTATCGTTGCATGATAGTAGCCCTTGAGACCTCAAGAACTCGTTGATGTAAAGAGTGCTAGCAACGGGAGCTGATCCGTGGTCTGACAAGACTAGGACGTACGTATCTTCCTTCGTTCCTTGCGTTAGTTTTCCGATTGCTTCATCCATCTTGGCATACCAGTCCAGTACGACGTTAGCGTACTGCGACTGGGGGTCTTTCATGTACTGCCAAAAGTCGTGCTGAACCATATCGAGGCCTTGAAGAGTCATGACGAACAGGTCTAGAGGAAACCAGTCCAGGAGCAGGCTCGCCGACTCGACGCTCTTCCAGTGAAGTCGTTCGACCTCTGAGAGGTAGGCTTTCTCTCCACCTTTCATCTCTGACGGCTTTGCGAGTGGCACGTCAGCCTCGTAGCCCCCCAATTCTGAGTCCAACTTCTTCATGAGGTTGGCTGGATACGACCAGGCTCTTCCCGGCTGAACGGGAAAGCCGGAGACCATGAACCCGTTCACCGGGTAGGGAGGATATGTCCCGGGAACATTGAAGACGCCAACCCTGAGCCCGGCTTGAGAAAAAATGTCCCAGATGCATCCCATATCAGGCGTTGTCTTGCCGTGCATTATCCGCAGATCCCTGCCTATGTAGATGAAACCCAGATTGCCGATTTTTGCCGGATTCTTCCCTGTCGCAAAACATTGCCACGCCGGGACGCTTGACGGTGGCACTATGGATTCTAGAACTCCGTGAACTCCTTTCTCATAGAGACGTTTGAGATTGGGAAGCCTGTCTATCCACTTGTCGATGAGATGAGGAGAAGCAGAATCCAGGCCTATTATCATCGCCTTCAAAGCTGAGCACCTAGACTCGATCTCCCTTGGATCGGGCGGGAGAACGCAGCCTCGATCTCGTGAAGTATGTAATTCCACACAATCTCGGGAGGGTTGTCAGTGCTAACCCTCGTAAGTCCGAAAACTCGAACAAGCTTGTTGTACTGTTGCTTCTCATTCATGATGTACTCCAAAGTATGCTCGGGCCGGTTAGCTAGAATTCTCTTCTCACTCGCATCGAAGACAAAGGAGATGTCAGGCCGAGGAACCAAACGCGAGAGGAGATCTTCCAAAGGCAACCTCATCCCGTTATCCCAAGAACCGGCGATGAGGTCGTAGAGATACCTGTCGGCTACGGTGTTGTAGCCAAGAAGCCTACGAGCCTTTATTCCGCCCGCCAAAAGAGGAAGATAGACGAACAGATAGTACAAAGAGGAAACGGCGCGTACGGGCTCTATCTTCTCAAAATCGGCGGTGTCCTTGAAGCCAAAGACTCTTGCTGCCCTTCTCAGTACAAAACCTAGCGGGTCCAGAAGATCTTGATGCCGAAGATAGGAGAATCTTAGACCTTGTTTATTCAGAAGGTAGTAGCACTTACCTGCGTTAGTGGACTTGCCTGTTCCATGGGTCCCGCTAAGCGTCACCAGCAAGATTCGCGTTCACCATACCTTCTTGAGAAGCCGATCGCTTGAGACTGCGTTGACAAAGTTCAAGAACACGAGTGGAGGAGCGAGCAAACATCTAACCGCACTTCCCAAGCGGCCCCTCGCGGTATCGCGACCAGCTTTGAGGAGGAATACCATTACGAGCGCAGGGACCGGAATCCGATAGGGTAGAACCAGCCTGTCCCTTCCCAGAAAGGCAAGTCTGTCGCGTCCAAACCTTCTTTCAGCCTCTCTTTTGAGATTTGTGACGTGCGGGAAATCGACCTCGCACGCCTCTAGGAATCGCTGTATGGTGGAGAGATAGAAGAGGAAAGCATCCTGGGTCCCAGTCCTTTCAATCCCTCTGATTATCTCGTGACTGGAACAATTGCGGGTCATATTGGCAAAATCGAGGATGTCAGAGAGTTTCAGGAAGTTGTGACGGAACATCGCGTGGATCACTCTTATCAGAACTCCATCAACGTCGGATGTGAGCCAAACTTCACGACCGTTCAGGTTCTCTTTTCTGCGAGTTTTCAGAACGTCTTCCGGTGCCAGGTATTCTTCTCCGAGCTGGCTGATGGTGGGATAGATTTCGAAATCATGAACGAACTTGGGTAGGTAGCAACTGAATTTGCCTACGAGTTTGTCGCAGTGTGTCAGATCTTGCGGCCGTACTTTGTAGTCGGTTACTAGCAGATCCTTTGCTTTGCGAAATTCAGATGGCGAGGGGATTAGAAAGTCTAGGTCATGGCCGATGTCAGGTAAGGAGTCGAAAGATTTTATCACTACGAAGGGGATTCCTCGCTCCTCGAAGGCGCGGCTCATTTGATCGAACAACTCCCACGCCTCAACTGCCTCCGTTTTGGCCAACTCTCGAACTGGGGGAAGAATCTTCAGCTGGGAAGCTGTCCTGAGGACTACCTTGTTGAGCCTAGCTAGTTCCACGAATTTTTCAGAGTTGAAAGGCAAGGGCTCGTTTCGGAGGAGGACCCGAGCCAGGATGATGGAATCTGCCTCTTTTCGGGCGGTCTTCACTATTCCCATCGACTCAAGAAAATCCATCCTCATGTGACCCGACCCTCTCAAAGTAGCGACCTGTAGGTTTCGAAGGTCTTCACGGCCACGTCATCCCACGACTGAATCATATCGGAGGCCTTACTCTTGGACGAGTATGATTTTGGGTTCTCCAGAACCAGCGACATCGCGTCAGCCAATTTTTCCGTCTCGACTGGAGCCTCGACAGGAGTAGCCAGCCCAGCCGTTACAAACTCGGACAGGGCAGAGGAGTTTGCCACTATGGCAGGGGTGCCAACAGCAACGGCCTCCGCAACCACTATCCCATAAGCTTCAAGATAGGATGGTAGCACGAACATGGTGCTTGACTGGTAGAGCTGGTACAACTCCGGCTTCGTCAACCCCTCCAGCCACTCCACGCTCGACCCTAGCTTGAGTTGCCCAGCTTGGGACAAGAGTTCTTCCTTGACTGGTCCTCTCCCCACGATAGTGAGTTTGAGAGAAGGGTGCTTTGCCTTCAAGACGGCGAACGCCGCCAAGATCTTGTCCACATTCTTGTACTTCTCCAACCGGCCCACGAAAAGAATCCTGGGAGATGCTGGAGGAGACCATGAATATTGAGAGAGAAGTTCAGAGTCGACACCGTTAGGTATTACCTTGATCTTGCCCGCCGAACCCGGAAACGCGGCACCCATTATTCCCGCTTCGAACTCCGACACGCAGATCACACAATCCACCCGGTCCATGACCATGCCCAATACGGGTCGAGATGCTTCGAAGAACAGCTCTCCAAGGCTAGAACTGAATTTTCCATGAAAATGAGGAGTGAAGACAATAGAGCTACCACTCTTGCTTTCAAGGATGGCCGCTAACGGTCCTGGAACATCGTGTATGCTATGCAAGTGGAGAATACGCGAACGACACGCTCGAAGGATCTTGACAAAACTCGCCGACATTGGAAAATGATAGTTTCCCCCCGGGGCGAAGGATCTCACTCTGAATATCGTCGAACCGTTCCCTAGGGTCTGCGTCGAGGGAAGGCCTCCTGAGGGGTCCGTGGTCACAACGGAAACCCTGCGAAACCGGGCAGATGCTCTTGTGGTGAGCTCTGAGACATGAGTCTCCACCCCTCCAATATACGGAGGATATCGGGGACTCACATACGTTATGCTCTCCATGGCATCCTCTGGACCCTAAACTATGTTGAAAGAGGTGCAGCGCGTAATAAACTCTGAAGCCGACGCGAAGCAGAAACAAGAGCTAACCAAATAACAATGGGCAGTCCTATATCCAAGGATGCATTTGGCAATACGATAGGATTTGAGACGATTCACCGGCATGCAGGACACGCATAACCCCTGCACCGATAGATTCATCATCATAGCCGGTTTTCTTCGATCTTTTCCCATGTCAGTTGTTTGTTCCCCCTCGCCTCTTGGTACAGTGCGGCCAGCATGATCAGGTTGTTGGCTAGGTAGGTTGCCCCCATCCGCCTCAGATTGGGAACCAAGAGTATCACAGCGAGCCCAGCCAGTGACAAATAGAGCACCAGTGGAAAGATCGCGACTACCCAGACGGTCAATGCTGCAAATGGGACAAAGAGAATCGGGTTGACAGCGTACAGGAAAAACTCCATCGGAAAGATAATTCCCGCAGGAGTCGATCGTCTAGTAAACAGGCGTCGATGACCTAGAAATGCCTGGATCACGTGCTGGCCTCGCCTTATCTTCTGCCTGAACCGAGCACCCCAAACACTAGGGGTTGGCTCGAAGAACACTACATCCTCAGCGCTGATCGCACGAAGCCCTTTCTCCACCATTGCCAAAGCCGCATCCGTATCATCTCCTCCAATCCGAGTATCGAAACCCGGCAGATCCGCCCGACGGAAGAGCTGGATCTCTCCCTCAGCGACGGGAGTGCTGTAAACCTTGGACTCGCCAATTCTCACCGCGCGGTAGATCGACCGGTAGGAATTCTCCATGCTGACAGGCAGACTAGACCCCACCGCTTGACTAGCATGGACCCCAGAAACGGAGCCAACGGAAGGGTCGGAGAGATACTTTACAGCGTTTCGCAAAGTATCCTTGTTCCACAAACACTCCGCATCGCTAATACAGACGATCTCTCCTGACGCACGCTTCAAACCTGTGTTGAGCCCAGATGCTTTACCTTTCCGCTCCGTTTCTTCCAATACAACTCCCTTGAAGCCCATTTCCTCGAAGGCCCTCCGGGCTTGTGTTGCGGTCCCGTCAGACGACGCACTGTCAACCACGATAAGCTCGACCTTCTCTCTTGGATAATCGATCTCGGCGAGGTTGCGGAGCTTCTTCTCTACCACTGGGCTCTCGTTGTATGTTGGGACGATGATGCTGACAGTTGGTTCCCATTCCTTGGAGAGGTGAAGGCCGTAGCTTCTCGAAGAGGCCAGTCTCCCCATTACGCCAAAGTATGCGAGGGGAATCCCGATATGGAGGAGGCCAATGAGGACCCAGGCAACGAGGACAAGGTTGATCAGGAAAACTCTTCCTCCTTGCGAATGCCCCCATGTCGCGAAGCGATTTCCGGGCTATCAAGGCGGGAAACCTTGAATCCATCACGATCGTACCCGGTCACTAGCTCAAGTTCAAGGTCGCCGGGCCGGTCCTTATCCCCGTACTGAATGGACAAGTTCCCGTTGTGCGTCTCGATGCGAGCGTTTGCCCGATGAGTCCACCACTGGGCCAATTCCCCTAATGTTAGAATCCCGCACTTGGGATCGGACTTGAACTTCTCGAGAAGGCGATAGTACTCCTCCGTATTCTCCGGTTGGCCAAACTCGTAGTCCGGGTGAATTAGCAGGACACACGCGCCACCGACTCCGCGGATCCATTGCGAAACCCGAAAGAGCTCATCGACAGCCTCTGACGTGTTGAGACCGCTCACCCTGATGAGCTGGTGGTCCTGAGGTAGAGAAACCGGAATCTCTAACATCCCCAAGACGAAGAATGGGAAGACAGTTCCGACCCCATGTGGCCTGAAAGATGTGGGCGAGAGAGGTTCCCAGCTTGGAGCGGATGAATCGTACATGTACCCTGCCTTTCCCAGCGCGCCCAGTAGTTCTCGTCCATGCTGGAGCAGAGGGGACCTGAACCCTCGAACCTCTTTTTTGCAGATGGATTCAAGTCGGGATTTGCACCTGCCGACCCTTTCCACCTTGTTCTCGAAACTATCGAAAATCAGCCGGCCATCATGTTTCGTATCGTGCGCTCCAACCTCCCCCGCACTTGCCAGAGAGATCAGTAATTGGGATGAAAGGGGATATCGTTCGCTGGGAATATTCCAAGTCGAACTCACCCCCAGCTTAGACTCTATCTCCGCACATCTTCCCGCGCCCTCCTCAAGGCCCAGCCTCGTCTCCACATCGTGGGTGATTGCTAGCGCGTGGGACTTCCCTTTCCTCCAGAAAGCTATACGCGGTATTGCACGTCCTGCCGCGACAACCAGGCTTGCCAGAAAGACAACCCGAAGGCATTCAACAGGAGAGAGCTTGTCCTCGGTAAGTTCTGTGACAGCATCCGGAGCCCTGAATGCTCGACTCCTGATGAAAGAAGGGATTGCTCGATACGAGAATGGAAACTTTGTCACTAGACGGAATTTTCTGCTCGGAACCTCTTCGAGTCCCCCGGTGACCAGCCTCTCGTACTCGGAAACCAGATCCACCGATGATAAGTGAACGCGTGTATCGCGGATCTTGGATACTATTTGCGTCTCGCCATCGATGATCACGGGCTCGATGCCGGGTCCTGAGAACTCGTTCACTCTGGTTCTCATTGAAACGGAGACGTCGGGACTAACTGGAAGTCGAATCAGGGTATCCCTAGTATGGAGCGTAAGGCCGTATTCTTTCGCAATCTCGCTGGAGTCTTCCGGTCCGGTTGGGAACATAATGACCCCTGCACTGGTCTTTGCTTCAATCCGCGGTATCATCCCAGCCGAAACGAGAATCTGGTTCTCTTCACGGGAAGGATCGACAACGTATGGTATTTTCCAGAATTCAGGGTATTCTCGCAGAACTCGAACGTCCCCGTCCTGTCTGCCCTTCAGGACTACGCCTTGAGCGATAGCCGGTTCCATGGCTATTTTTTGACCCCGAGTTTCAACATGAATACGGGCCCAACTATCTGCCACCAGTCTTTCAAAGGAGAAATATGCGAGTACTTTCCCTTCCTGATTTCCGTGTAGTCTTTTGAGACCGGTCTTTCTGCAAACTTGTAGCCTAGTGTTAGAGCCTTGTAGTGCAGATAATACTCCAGCTCGTAGTTGTCAAGCCAGTTCTGCCATACGTTGATTTGTGGGTCTTTTAGAATCGAGGATCTGTAGGCTCTGAATCCGTTCGTAACCTCCGTACAGTGGACACCGGTCATCGAGGTCCAGATGACTGGAAACAGGCGTGTGAAGATGCTTCTGAGGAACGGATTCTTTTCTCGTCGTCCTCCGGGGAGGAACCGGGATCCTTGGACGTAGTCCATCCCCTCTATCAGTATCGGTGCGGTCAGCCTGGGAATTTCCTTCGGATCATCTTTCCCATTCCCAGCCATCACCACGATCAGGTCAAACTTGTTGTCGAGGGCGTAACTGTATCCTTGCCTGATGGCGTAGCCGATTCCCTTCCTCTCAGAATTATGAATCAAGTGTACTGGAACACTGATACTTTGGCGCGCTTCTTCTATCCGCTTCAGCGTCCTAGGCGATGGACTGTCAGCGACTACGCAAATCTCGTCAACGATGCCCGGCTCGAATCTCTCCAAGACTGTTCCTATTGACAAGGCTTCGCTGTAGATCGGAATTATCGCAAGGGTTTTCGAAAGCGAGTCCCTTACCTGTGAAGTTCTCTCTGGCCTACGACCCGGGCTGGATTACCAACTGCGACCGCGTTGCTAGGGATATCTTTTGTAACCACTGAGCCGGACCCGATGAGCGCGTTTTCGCCGATGGTTACTCCCGGATTTATCGTGCACCCCGCTCCTATGGACGCGAATTTTTTGACCCTTGTCTTGAGTAGGGACCAGTCACCGTGAGACCGAGGATACTTGTCGTTAGTAAAGCTGACGTGAGGCCCGATGAAAACGCCGTCCTCGATCGTTACTCCGGTCGGGATGAAAACAAACGGTCGGACCTTACAATTATCGCCTATAGTGACGCCTTCTTCGATGTAGACGTAAGCGTCTATTTTCGTGTTCTTGCCGATCGTGCAGCCGTAAAGGTTTACTTGGGCGTAGACTCGGGAACCTTTCCCGATCCTAGATTTCTTGATAACGGAATATTTCGAGCTGCTCCTCACTTTGCAGGGATCTCCTCGGCAGTAGGCATCTGAATCTGCATCGTGCGCTCCTGACGGATAGATTCACGTGCAGATTCCAGGACGCTGACTACCCGGGCCCCGAGGACCCCGTCTGACTGGTTGGAGAAAGGTTTGGAGTCTTGATGGCTGGCTATGCAATTCAGGAAGTGTTCGACCTCTTCCCTCAAGGTGTTGCTAGGCGTGATCGATATCTGCTGGGTACTCTCCGAAGTCCGGAGAACGCCCTTCTGGTCAGAACAATCCAAATACGCTTCCGCCTTACTCCCGACCACCGTTACCTCTCTCCGCTTCTCTCTGCTCAGCCAACTAACCTCGACCTGCGCGGTTAGATCTCCTGCGTGCTCCGCGGTTATGAAAGCCAACTCCTCGTTCTCCTTTGTCCTGTACCCCTTGCCCCTACAAGTAACCTTGGTCGGCCACTTGTCAAGGAGAAAATTGCAAATGTCGAACGGATGCGGAGCGAGATCCGTAATAACTTCTCGGGAGCCTTGAGGAGGCAGAAAACCTGCCCAAACGAATCGGAGATAATAGAGATCGCCAAGGACGCCGCTGGCGAGAGCTCTTCTCAACTCTCTAACGCCATTGTTGAACCTGTGAATATGACCAGTGCAGAGGACGAGATTATTGTCCTTCGCAAGCTGCACAAGCTGGTACGCCTCTTTCGATCGTAGGGTGAGGGGTTTCTCGACTAGAACGTTCTTTCCAGCCTTGAGGAAATCGGAAGCAACTTCGAAGTGGGTCGCGTTCGGGGAGCAGATGTGAACCCCAGACAGTTTCGGGTCTGCGAGAAGTTCGTGATAATCCAGTTTGTAGTCTAAGGGACCAAACTCGTTCTGGCAGTGGGATAGCATAGTGGGAGAGTTGTCAACCACTGCGTGAACTTGGACGCGTCCCGTAGTTCTGCCAACGTCTAGAGTCTCGCGGATTACCTTCTTTCCCCAATAACCCGCGCCTATGACGGCGATTCTGAGAGGTTCCACGCTCCAAGCCTTCCTAGTGGTTTCAGGAGTCCTGATGAACAGCCTCTCGAACTGTTCGAGAGACCAGACTGACCTCTTGCTCTGTGAGCATCGGATGCATGGGTAGGCTGAGAACCTCTTTCGCAAGCTTCTCTGATACGGGGAAGGACCCTTCTGAGAATCCATACTGGTCGCGGTAGTGGGCTTGGAGATGAATTGGAATGGGGTAGTGGATGGCAGACTCTATTCCCTTCTCCTCGAGCCGCTTCGCGATTCGGTCGCGGTGCTCGCTTCTGATCACGAACAAGTGGTACACGGGGACCTCTTTCGAATTCTCTTCGGGCGGGAGCGTGATTCCTTCTACGCCTTCGAGATCCCGTCGGTAGAGGCTGGCAATTCCCCTTCTAAGACTGTTCCACTTGTCGAGCTTTCTCAGCTGGACCCTGCCGATCGCGGCGTTAACAGTATTCAGCCTCGACGTATATCCGACACGGGACATTTCGTATTTCGACGCCCTCCCACAATCTCTGAAGGATCGAGCAGCATCGGCAAGTTCTTCATCGTTCGTCGTTATCATGCCACCATCCCCCCCGACAGTCATGTTCTTGCTCGAGTAGAAAGAAAAACATCCCGCTAGACCAAGCGACCCAACTTTCTTTCCATAATACTCCGCACCGTGGGCCTGGCAACAATCTTCAACAATACTTACACCTCGCTCTTCCGCCATTGCTAGGAACTCGTCCATTCGTGCTGGCTGGCCGTAGAGATGCACCGGCTCAACGGCTCGGGTTTTCGATGTAATTTTCTTGGACGCCTTTTCAGGATCCAGGTTGAATCCGGAATTCTCAACGTCCGCAAATCTTGGCTGCGCACCCGCGTGAATGATTGCGTTAGACGTTGCGAAAAACGAAAAGGGAGTTGTCAAAACCTCATCGTCACCGTGAATCCCCATCGACTCGAAGGCAATTTGCAGCGCAGCAGTCCCTGAAGCAGTCGAAACCGCATAACGCGTGCCGCAGTACCGTGCAAACTCCTCCTCGAACTTGTAGACACTTTCGCCCATAACGAGCCTCTCGTTTCGTAGCGCGGAGACACCTGCTTCAATCATCTCCTCATCGACAATAGGCCTCATCAACCCGATATTGAACCCATGTCGTGTTTGCACGATCGTTTGGGCTTGATTTGCAGGATCAGTTCTCAAGATGGCTTCTCCGCTCGTATCTAACTCCGCCTTGCGGAGGGCTTGCAGACTCGCGAGTTTTAACCCTTCCTAGGAAGGATCATCGATTTCAACCGTTGTAATGACAAATAAATCTTGAGATATCTTCCGCCCTCATAATAGTCAGAGACCTAAGATTGAATAAATACTTCGACGCCCAACAGAACCACCCGAAGAAATGAGGTGGCTTCGTCATGCAGAAGTCTACTTACTACAAGTCATCCGCAAGAGTTCATCGAGCCACCTGGAATCTATCATGATGATTCTGGAGGTCAACCTCTAGTTGCGAGTAGCGATCAATGGTTTTGGCCGAATAGGAAGATGCTTCTACCGGGCGCTCTTGGAGAATCAAAACTCTGACTTGGAAGTCGCTGTGATAAACTCGACTTCTCCACCTCGAACACTTGCGCATCTCTTGAAGTACGATTCAACCTACGGAACGCTGCCGCTTGATGTCAAGTGGGATTCGGAAGGAATCACGTGTGCGGGGAAAAGAGTATTGTGTCTCAGCGAAATGAAATCAGCAAAGATCGGCTGGGAAAAATTCGAAGTCGACGTAGTGCTTGAAAGCACCGGACAACCACTTCAACGCGACGAACTCGAGACCTATGTCTCCAATGGGGCGCGTACTGTGTTGATCAGTGCTCCTTCAGAAGAAGCGGACATCACACTAATTCCTGGCTGTAACTTGGAAACATATGACCCGAATCACCACAAGATCATTTCCATGGGCTCATGTACCACAAACTGTCTAGCGACTACTCTAAAAGTCATGGACGATAATTTCAGGGTCAAACAAGGATTTGCCACGACGATCCACTCTTACACTAACGATCAAAGACTGCTCGACGGGTCTCACGAGGATCTTCGAAGGGCCCGAGCAGCAGGCCAATCCCTCATACCCACCCGAACCGGAGCCAGCCAGACAATAGGCAAGATTCTCCCCCGACTTAAGGGAAAAATTGCCTGCTCAGCGATAAGGGCACCTACTGCAACCGTTTCACTCCTCGACCTTGTAGTCCAGTGTGAGAGAGAATTGACCAGGAACGAAGTTAACGAGGCGTACGAGCATGCGGCGGCTGAAAACTTGAAGGGAATTCTCGCAGTCTCTCACGAGCCCCTGGTGTCCGTTGATTACAAGAAGGATCCTCACTCCGCGGTTGTAGACGGGCTCTCAACCGAAACTATCGGTGGAATGGTTCGCATCTTAGCCTGGTATGACAACGAATGGGCATATTCAATGCGCTTGATCGACACATTGCAACGAGTCGACCGCTCTTCCGTCACCCCGCAAATTCCCTCCAGAAACGCCTAACACACCGCTTGGACATATTTCCGTCTCCCTAGTTTTGCTAATTTGCATTAAACGCAAACTACCAATCCAGTTATCGAAGCTTCTCATAGCCAAGATCATCCTCCCTTTGTTTCGCAAAAAAGTACGCGACTCTTAAATCGGCAACGACCTTCTCGATATTTCTGGGTAGAGCGTCACTCCGTTCCATAAGTTGCTCTGATTTGAAAGCTAGCTTTGAATCACGCCCACTGGTGAGAAAGATTTGTTGTTGAGCCGATGGGAGTGCTTGGCCGGGCACATCTTTGAGGGCAACTTCTTCTCACCACCTACCGCACAAACCGGAAGCCTTCCGAGGAGCCTCACAGGCTTCGCCTGTCCAGCTTGCGGTGAAGCTATGATCCTGTCTGGTGAGGAAGGGGCTATGGCGCTGCTGAAGCGTATTCGAGAGTTCATTGGAGAGGTTTCTAAGAACCCTCAATACGGGACCGATGGTTCCTTGATTCTTACAGAAGTTGATCGGCTTGAAATTACTATCAAGAAGCTTGCCGAAGAAGCAGCCAGGCCATAGGGAACTTCTAATGACTCTAACTGCGAGCTCTTGCCGTTGAGGCTGAGTTTCCTTTCGAGCCGGGTCTACGATATCATAGATTAGTTTAGAAAGCTAGACGCGAACAAACGGGGCATTGACAAGCTTCCGTCCATCTCAATCCGACCTCGTTCGCCTAAAGACTCCCATGGGAAAACTCCTCACAGGGACGCCCGCGGAAACTATGCCCAAGTTGAGGACACTGATTCAGCAGAACAAGCCCCCTAAAGTCACCACAGTTGGTGACGTAGTATCCCGAGAGACACTAGCAAGTGGAATACAAGTCAACCTGAGAATAGTAGACCAGATGACTCTCAGAAAGAGCATCAGTCCAGTCGAGATTAAGGCGGAGCGGGTTTACAGAGTCAGAAATCCAGCAGGGATCGTGACAAAAGAGGCGTGGGATGCTATCAAAGGGGCCTTGCAACATACAGAAGCGGTAATCTATGTGGATGGCGAAGAAGACCTGCTGGCTATTCCGGCTATTCTTGAGTCTCCTGACAAGTCCTTCATCGTCTATGGACAACCGTCACAGGGAGTTGTCGTGGTGACAGTGTCACCTGTTATGAAGCACGAGGTCAGAGAGATGATGAACCGAGTGACCGAAGAGTAAGAACACTTCCAGCAAGATCTCGATTCAGCCACGGCGGAAACTTGCGCATATCATTCCATAATACGTTGGAACATCATATGAAAGTAGGCTCCCCCGCATCTTGACTACTCGAGTCAGACCCGCAAGCATGGCCATCTGCCAGAGGCTGTCTGGCTTCGCATCTTCGATGAATCGCTTGTTCAGCCGAGAAACGGATCCGATGCGATTATTTTGGATTGCATGTGAGACGAACTCGTCATATTTTGCAGCGCTCCGATGATATCCATAAGGCCCAGACTTCTTGTGTGCGTGAGCCTGATCAGCGCTTGCAATGAACACGACGCGTTTCTTTCTCTTCTCGGCCATCTCGGCAATTGTTGTCCCTAGCGCGATATTTTCCTTTAGGGGAATCTCTCTCGACGGTGTGACAACAACCGTCCGTGCCTTGACCCGTTCTTCCTTGGCAACAAACCACATGGGGACTAGGGTCCCCCAATCCATGGGCATGTCTGACCCGGGTCCTTCAGCGGTTCCGTAGTTGGCGCCTACCACGGGTAGATGCTTTCGGGTTGATTCTTGGAGGAGATCTTGCGCGAATTCTCGGTCGCACTTTAGGCTCAGGCTGACTTTTCTTCCTCTTGGACCATTTAATTGGCCTGTAGTGTTCTCGGACGTCACGATCCCGATCTTGTTTTGAAGTCTTAGGTTATGCGGGCTCGCGATTACGATCGTATCGGGTCTCATATCTGTGATGTCTCTCGCAATTTCGCGTACAGATTCTCTAGTCTTCTTGGCCAGTGTAGGAGCTGGAGTGCCTTCTAGAAGATTCTTACGGTTGCCTACTGGCGTCTCCGAAGGAGAGTTGACGTCATCAGTATTGAAGGGAATAGTATTCCTGCTCCCGCGTAGAAGATCCATTGTATTCCCAGGTCAGCAACGAACCCGCCGATGATATTACCGATAGCAAGACCGATGCTGAGAACTATGCTGTAGAGGGCGTTTCCTGAGCCTCTCTTAGCCTTGCCTGAGATGTCGCCAATGTAGGCGAGAATCGCGGGGGCTATGGAGGATGCGAGGAAGAACATAGGCCATAGGAATAGCTCGTATTTCACAAAGCCGTTGCCGGGAAAGGACCACCCGAAGAGAACCAGAAATCCAAGTTCTCCGAACGCCCCCACCACCATTATCCTAGTCCTCCCGATCTTATCCGATATATGGCCGAACACAATGGCTCCGAGTGCGAATAGGCCGCCTAGAACCCCAAGAAAGATCAAGGTATCTCTAGTAAGAGCGATATTGGAGTCTCTGAAGGCCTTCGGCAGAAGAAAATACATTCCTAAGATTATGGTCTGGGCGATCCAGACAGGGATCACGGGACGTATCTTGCTTCCGATTCTTCTCTGTCTTATCTTGGGCTGCTTGAGTTCCCATACCCTCACCGGTTCCACTAGAAACCTCGCCGCCATTATTCCCGCGATGAGGAAGACCCCCGCAGTTACCCAGAAAGCATAGGAGAGCCTATCCGCGAAAGAGTTGACTAGTAGCCCCCCGACTCCGAATCCAAGCCCATAGCCTCCTAGGTTTGCGAGGTCGAATCCTCCCATCTGCTTCCCTCGATTGGTCAGTTTCGTTGCATCTCCCAACAGTGTCAGCGACGTTATCGCGGCGATTGCAGCTGAGACTCCCATCATTGCATGGAGGATGGAGACGTTCAGCAGGTTTCGGGTGAAGCCGATCCCTGCAGTGAGAATAGTGATCATTATCATTCCGATGATGTGGAGTCTCTTACGGCTGAATCGGTCTGCGAGGCGGCCGATAGGCAAGGCCGAGGCTGCCTCGGACATGGGGTAGAGTGCGAGTATGACTCCGATTACGTAGCTCGGTGCCTGGAGATAGAGTGGGAAGAGGATTGTTATTGATCCGAATCCAATCCTTGTCAGAAAGACTGCCACGTACAGGTATAGCACCATTCGTAGCCCGACCTTGCGCGGCAATGAGGCACCTATCTTTGGTTCGGGACTGTGTCGAGCGTGTAATAGGCTAAGTGGTCCTGTTGGTGCGATTACGAAGAAACTGGGATCAAAGCCGGGGACGACTGAGACTGACGCGCAACTAGCTATATTCTTCGCGCTAGCTGTAGCAAATTCAACCCGACCGCTTCATCCTTGGCCTTGAGCAGCTTTCCGGGGAGCTTCCATAGACCTATCTCTACCATGTTGGCTGCTGAGCCTTCGTCCAAGTGACCGCCAATTACTGAAAAGTCTCTGCGACCAAGGGTCACATGAACGTGGGCGAGGGGCTGCCGGTTCATGCTGGCGATATTACCGGATAGGTTTAGGACTTCCAGATCATCTTCGAATGTTTCGTATCTGTATTGTTTTGTCTTGAAGTCGTAGTGGCCGAGCTTGACCTTGCTCAGAGAGCCGATACCCTCGAGTAGACTTCCGCTCAACCTCTTGGCGGTGGCGAATTGTCGTAGTGATTGGAGAATGTCGTCGCCGGATTCAAGCCTTAGGACATACTTGTCGGTTCCTAGTTGTGTGTAGATCATGAAAAAGTCGGATTGATAGGTTGCGGTTAAACCTAGTTGGTCTGCTGCACTCTCGTCGTGGGGGTCTTTTCTATGTGGCTACTGGAACGGTGGATGAGCCGTAAGGAATCACTGCGACATCCTTCTCGTGCAGCTTCTGGTCGAGGGTTCTCAGCGCGTCGTCTATTGATCTGAAGAACTTGATCCTTGTCTTGCTCAAGAGCTCTTCAACTGGGGCAGGCGCTCTGGGGGAGACCACGATGAAGTCTGTCTTCTTGTCGTCCAAGGAGAAGCGGTTCGGCTTCTGCGAGGCCTCTGTGACCTTTCCAAGCTTAACTCGCTTCTTCAAGTCCTCGATTACCATCTCGGGTTCCATCTTGCCGTAGGTTTCCATCTCGGCCTTGAACGCGTCTCCTCCTATCCCCGTTTCAAGCGAGGCGAGTAACATTACCGTGGACTTGGGCTGGTGTGAGGGAATCACGAGGCCGGCGCCGAAGGTTGCGGCTTTGAGGGCCTGGTACAGGTTCGTTCCTGTAGGTCCATCTGCAACGGTAATTACTAGGGCTGATGGTCGCGAGGTTACTGAGTGGGCTCTGCGGGAATAGTTCTCGGCGAGTTGTTGATGCGCAAGGTTAGCATCTCCGTACGCAGCTTTGACCAAGGTCCCGTCTTGGTTGAGGACGAAATCGAGGATTCGATGCTCTATCTTCATGAACTCTCGAAGAACACCAGGTACCTCGTTCATGTCCTCCCTCGTGGGGTTGCCTTTGATCGCGAGCTCTCTGCAGTTCGGATTTCCGATTACGTATCCATGATTGGTTGTTATGGTCTTGAGGCCTGAGCAGCCGGGAAGGAGAGCCTTCGCCCCTCCCTCGTAGCCCGCGAAGTAGTGTGGCTGAACGTTGAGGGTTGAGATTAGAAGATCTCTGTCGAACAATTCCTTGTTCAGCTCGACGGGCGTGCCTCTGCTCGTGACTCCTATCCACTCGTACTTGCTCGCGGGGTTCTTCACCGAGCTTACTCTGATGTTCTTCTGGTAGCGCTTGTAGATGTCTTCCCCGACTACTTTCTTGATGAAGTCTGCCTCGGATGGAATATGGGTTCCTCCCGCGCAAATAATTTTGATATCATCTGTTTTTGGTTCTATCATGTTGATGAGTTGTGAGATGAAGGGGGAGTGTTTCCGTGTGAAGTCGGAGAAGATGATGGCGGGGCTCCAGCACTTTTCTCTCTCGAAGGGTTTCGCGCCTATCGGGGTTGCGAGGGCTTCGCGAAAGGCGAGTTCGACCGGCTTTGTGGGGAGGGGTGTTGGTCTTATCCATCGGATCTTTTCGGGGGATAGGAGTTTGCTGCCGCCGAACTGGTCTAGAACGGAGAGGCTGACCGTGCTGGTCAAGGCTAGGGTTAATCTCTGCTCGTAGCTGATTTAAGGATTATAGAATCTGATCTTGCCTATGGCTGTATTTTTGTAGACAAAGAAAGGGGTTCCGCCCTTTACCTAGGGCGGATTGAAGCTAACGGCCTGAGGTATTGGAGGTGGTCACGGATGCACCCTTGAAGGTGTATCCGAGGAAGCCTCCGATGAGGCCTAGGATCAATCCGACAAAGTTCAGTGATATCACGGAGAAGACGAGCACTAGTATTGATCCTATTTTCCTCTGGGCCGCGTTGTTGTACAGCAGCCAGGAACCGACGAGTGTCAGTATGCCTGCGATGCTACCCCATACCAGGATCATAGTCGAGTCGATGCCTGGTATCAGCAAGGAGCTGACTGTGGTGGCTATGAAGGCACTGATCAGGGTGATTAGCCCTGCGAGCGCTGACAGCGCGAAGGCTGCTGTTGGCTTTGGTGCAGTATTTGCTGCCAAAGTTCATCCTTACAGGTAATCCACGCTTGTAGACTATCAACGAACTGTAACCCCCGAGCCTGTGCATGACGCACCTTGGTGCACAATCATAGCAAAGATTCTGCAAAGCACTTCGGTCCGGCTTACAAAAGGCTCTTATGAGCCTGGAAGGCCCCGGTATTCAATTTCACGAAGGAAGAATCTCCTCGTACCGACCTGTGAAGGTGGAACTCCAGCGCTTTCACGAAGGGCGGGGCGCGGGAAAATCGACCACCCCGGGGGGGTCGAGAAAAGCATGCTTATTTTTTGAAACGGGCCGGGGACGGCCTTCAAGGCGGCGCGCCGGTGTACGAATCTTCTGCGGACCCCGTAGATGCTAGGGAGGCGACGACTTTTCATCTTCTTCGTCCAATTGATTCAAGGTTAATCTATTGACTCTCGTAGAGACACCCTTGAAAATCAGAATGAAGTACAGAGTTCTAGGAAAGACAGGACTCAAGGTGAGCGAGGTAGGCTTCGGCGCCTGGGCCATAGGCGGAAACGCCTATGGGAACAGTTACGGACCTACGGACGACAAACTGTCCTTGGCAGCGATTGGAAGGGCGCTAGAACTGGGATGCAACTTCTTCGATACAGCCGACGTCTATGGGCATGGACACAGCGAGGAGCTGCTTGGCCAAGCTCTCAGGGGACACCGATCAGAGGTCATCATCGCAACCAAGGTGGGTGGTGACTTTTATCATGGAACTCCTCGAATGAACTTCAACCCTGACTATCTAGAGTTCGCTCTAGGGAAAAGCTGTGAAAGATTGGGCACTGACTGCATTGACCTCTACCAGCTGCACAACCCCCCAATCCAACTGATCAAGGACGGTAGGGTCTTCAAGATCCTTGAGAGGCTCAAGGCCTCGGGAAAAATCAGACACTATGGGATCTCGATTCACGATCCCCAAGAAGGGCTCCTAGCGATGAGAGCAGGCGAACTAGAAGCCATCCAGGTCGCATTCAACATCCTACGACAGGAAGCCAAGAACCAACTCTTTCGAGAAGCGACAAAGAACAATGTCGGAATCATCGCCCGAGAACCCCTAGCGAACGGATTCCTTGCCGGCAAACTGAAGTCAGAATCCACCTTCCCCCAAGGAGACATTCGCCACAACTTTCCCCCCGACTATATCTCGCAACTCACACTGGCAGCGGATCGGTTGCGGTTCCTGGAATCGAACAAGCGAACCCTCGCACAGGCAACGTTAAGATTCGTCCTAGACCACAAGGACATATCGACAGTAATCCCGGGAACGAAGACTCGAGAGCAGGTGGACGAAGACTTCGCTTCCTCTGAATCACCTTCACTGACGGGCGAGGAACTTCTTCGTATCAAGTTCCTCCGCGAACAAGCGTTCGCATAGTACGAACCATCCGAGATACGGAGGAGAATGATGAGATATCTCGTAAGGCTGGCTAACAGCCAGGGCTACACGCCCAGAGACGTCGAGATGCTTCAAGCGAAAATCCGAGAATTGCTAGGCTCTGCAGATAAGATCGGAAACCTTAGGATAAGCACGAGCGCGATCGAGTTCGACCTCTTCGCAGAGCAAACCGAACTCAACAGATCCAAGAACCTCCTAGAATCCAAGATGTCTAAGGTGGTGACACTCAGATCTCTTGAATCCCGTGTTTCGATCGGAGGGGAAGAAGAGACATTGCGAGAAGGAATCGATTTATTCAACCAGGAGAGATTCTGGGAAGCCCACGAGATCATAGAGGAGATCTGGCATCCCGCAACGGGCGTTGAACGAGACATTATTCAAGGCTTGATCCTGACTGCTGCAGCGCTCGTTCATTATCAGAAAAACGAAAAGGCCGTTTGCGTCTCAATTCTTGGAAGGGCTATGGAAAAGCTGGGCAAACTTGACAATTTCAAAGGTCTTGACATCAGACGGCTAAGAACAGATATTGAGCAGACCCTGAGAGACAACACTCCCAAGTTTCTCCGTATCGAATGGGTTGAAACGAAAACCCACGCACAATCCCCGTGAGGGGTATCTGTACCCTTTTAGCGGAAGAATTCAAGCCGAACTGACGGGACGCTTCCATGGCATTTGTGAACATTGACAATAGATACTCCAGCGCCCTGCGTTATTCTCACCTTGACGAGGCCTGTCCTATCGAACCTTTTGCCAGGCACCGCATCGAATCCATGGGCTGCTCTTTTCCAGAACCTCTCTGCAAACGGCGTGACTGTATTCTGGGTACTAGCAGGCATTCTCTCAATACTCGTGCAGATCGGTGGAGTCACGATCGTTCTGGGTGGTGTGCTGTGCTATGCAAACCATCTGAGGCTAGGAAAGGAACTCGTTGGATTCGGAACAACTTTTGGATTGGTCGACCTTTTGACCACAGTACCCGCTCTCGCATCAAGCAGTTATGGACCTCCGCTTTGGATCGCCTGGGTGGGCCTCTTCTGTGCAGTCTTCGCGGACAGACACATTAAAGGTCCAAAGGACTCCTATGCTGGGGAAGTGAGAAAGCTCTTCGTCTCTCTCCGTTCCCGAATGAGGCGGGAGAGAGTTTCTAAGAAGAAACGGGAAAGACAAGCAAGGAGATCGAGGGCTAGGAAAAGAGCGGCAAGAGATGCGGGAGCGTCAATGAGACCAGGCAAATTCGGCAGCGACGGCGACGACTAGTGCCAGTCCTCCGCCGAGGAGGATTGCCGGGGTGTGGAGAAGCGCAAACCCCCCGACAACGACAACGAGGATTACGAGTAATACTAGAAGATCAGCGATAAAGTTCTTGTCCACTTGATCCATAATAACCAATCCTTCGTCTTCTAGGTTCATCTCGCGGAATGTTCAGCGGGCAGTCTGAAACTGTAGATAAGCTCTGCTCCGTTTTCCCAGTTTGGCCTAGCCGGTAATGGATCGTATGAGGAGTAGAATGTTCCTCTTTCGTTCACGCATTCTTCGCTTGCTATAATTGTACCATTCTGGTCCATAGGGAATGTACTCGCTTACCCGATATCCTTCCTCGATCAAAGATGGCTTGATGTCATCCCGAATCCCTTTCAACATCTGAAACTCGAAGTCTCGTTTGTGATCTTTGGCCAGGTTTCTAGCTGCATCGATGAGTTTTCCGTCATGCGTCCCGATACCGAAATGGTCTCCGTCCTCGAAGAGCATCGCCATGAGCTTGAGATAGTTGGCCTCGACATCGCTTCTCTTCTTGTAAGCCAACTCTGTGTTCTCAGGGTAGGCACCCTTCACCAGCCGGACTATTCCTTCTCGGGCAATGATGTCTTGGAGATCAGACTCGGTTCGTTTCATGTTTGCCTGCAGACAAACGCCCAGGCGCCGATGGCTAGGAAGAATTTCTAAGTATGTCTTTACCGTTGCCTCGGTGTATGGTGAATTTTCCATGTCTATCCAGACAAATTCATGGTAGTTTTCAGCCCTTTCTATGATCCTCAGGAGATTCGTTTTGTATAGAGAAGGATTCGCAGCTAGCCCGATCTGGGATGGTTTTACAGAAATTGTCCCGTCTATTTTCTCTGCTTGAATCCTATCGAGGAGTTTGAGGTATTCTTCGGTGTAGCTTTGAATCAGCTTCTCGTCTGGAGTGTGCTCTCCTAGCCGGTTGAGGATTGCCCTGAGTTTTCTATTGTTTGCATCGTGTGCGACGTTGATCGCGTCTTCGAGCGAGTATCCTGCAATCCATCTCTTTGCGACACGGTAGAGAAGTCTTTCAGTTAACCCTGGCATGAAGTTAGGACCCGATATCTTGCAACTTTGGAACTGGATTGACGAAATTTCTTGAGGTTAAGGGTTTCATCTTTCTTCCACTAGAGTATGGCCTTTAGAACGTCTAGGGCCATAGGGTATTCGTCTGTCCCGGAGGCGTCTCTTGCAATCGATGGTAAGTCCTCTCTTTTGATTCCGTAGTCGCCTAATCTTTTGAAGAGTCCGAGCTCTTTGACTAAGTCTTCGACTCGCTCGGCAGCGTAAAGTGCCTGTTTGCCCTCGCTGAGCCCTTTCGGGTTTTGTCCCTCTGCTTCCGCGATCAAAGCTAGCCTGTCTGGATGTTTCCGAGCCTGGTGTTTCATTACCTCGGCCAGTGTCAGACATGATGTGATGCCGTGAGGTATGTTCCAGGTGGCACCGATCACGCGACCTATCGCGTGGCTCAATCCGGTTCCGACGCTTTGGACCCCGGCAAAGGACATCCAAGCCGCGGTTTGACATGCGAGGCGGGCGGCTGTTTCGGTGGGATTGTTGGAGGAGAGTTTGAGATTCTGAAACAGAAGCGTAATGGATTCGAGTGCGAGAGTATCGACGTATGGTTGGTGTTTGGGGGAGTAGATTGATTCGACTGCGTGGTCGAGACTTCGGATCCCGGTACAGGCCCAGAGCCAGGATGGAGTATCAACTGTGATTTTTGGGTCGAGGAAGATAAAGCGTGGAACGAGCCTTGGATCCCGAATCCCGGTTTTTCTTTTCGAGGTGTCATCTGTCATTCCTGCTGAGTGTGAGAATTCAGCGGCTGAGAGGGTCGTAGGAATCGCGAGGTGAGCAATGATCGGTTTAGCGAAGTTTTCTGAGAGCTCCTTGACAGCGATCTTTGTCGAGTCGATGGGGCTACCGCCTCCGAGGCTAATCAGAGAATCAGCTCTTGCCCTTTGTGCTTCACTGATTGCTTGTTTTATGCCACTTATCGGAGCGTGCTGCTTGATACCGGAAAAAACACCTACGAGCTTTCGTCCTGATGCTTTTTCGACTGCGTCTACTAGTCTTGTCTTCTCGGCGATAGTTTGTCCCGTTATTATGTATGGACGGTGTGATGGTATTTTGTCAAGCTCTTTGGCTAACCGTGCAATCGAGCCAGGTCCGAAGTAGACCCTCTCGATTGGCAGGTAGGAGTACTCGCCGCTGACAACTTCCAAATTGGACAAGAGTGTCAGCTTCGGATTCGGAAGAGTATGGCCAATCTATTTCTTGGCGGGTGTCTGCCAGCTGAAAGGATAGTTGGGATCGTCCAGCTTCTCAGCAATCGACGTCACCTTCAACGGCTTCTTAGTCTCGATCATAATTGCCAGTTCATTCGTGGAGTCTTTCCCCAGGCTTGCTTCCACGGCTCCCGGCTGCGGTCCGTGGTGTACGCCTCTCCGGTGGAGTGTGAAAGATCCTACTTCGATTCCTCGGCGGCTGCTGAAGTCTCCGCTGACGTAGTAGAGGACCTCGTCGCTGTCGATGTTGCTATGGTTGTACGGGACAGGTATTGCTTGGGGGTGGTAGTCGAGTTTTCGCGGGACGAAAGATAACACGTCGAACCCAGGTGCTTCGAACGTCTGATGAATCGGCGGCGGTTGGTGGACCCGACCGGTCAGGGGCTCAAAGTCGTTGACGTTGAAGATCCATGGATAGAGATAGCCGTCCCATCCGACAACATCGATAGGGTGGTAGTCGAAAACATATGACATGAGCGAATTGTCGATCTTGACCCGGACTTCGAATTCTCCCGGATCGTTGTGTGGGACAAGTTTCTCTGGCCGACGGAAGTCTCTGTCTGCGTAGGGTGCGAGTTCTACCAACTGGCCGTAATCGTTTCTGTATCGTTTGGGAATCTCGATGGGTCCCGCGGACTCGGTTATCATGAACCGATTGTCTTTTCCGTCCAGGTTTATTCTATAGGTAGTCCCTCGGGGGACGACAACGAAGTCCCCCTCGTGGAAGGGCAGGGTTCCGAAGACAGATTCCAAGCTTCCCTTTCCCTCATGGATGAAGTATAGCTCGTCTCCCTGGGCGTTTCTGAAGAACCAGTCCATGCCATGGGAGGGTCGGACGGTTGAGACGAAAACGTCATCATTGTAGAAGAGGGGCTGGCGTCCTTCGACCGGGTCCTTAGCTAGCTCCGAGTTCTTGGTGCGGACGTGATGATGACGGTGGAGGTCGGGGTGCCAGCGAGTTATCGCCAGCTCTTTCAGCTTCTTGATGTGAGACACTCTCGTCGGAGGATTGATGTGATAGAGGGTTGAGTAGACGCCCGAGAATGCTTCTGTCCCGAAAACCTCTTCCTGATACAACGAGCCGTCCGGTTTCCGGAACTGTGTATGCCTCTTGGCTGGAAGTTTGCCGAGGCTGTAGTAACTGGGCAATTCGGTCACTCTGACCTTTTCTCGGGGCGTATAACTTTGTTTCTCAGCACTCCAAGTCTTTCGATCTCAAGCTCCACGACATCTCCTGGTTTAAGCCAGGGATGTACATCCTGTCCGAGTTCCAGGAGCGACCCTGTTCCGACTGTCCCAGATCCAAATACCTCTCCGGGTTGAAGCTGAACGGATTGTGACGCGCGGGCTATCATCTGGGGGAAGGTCCAGTGCATTTTCCCCATGTTTCCCAATGATAGTTGTTT
>WNGG01016296.1_pt1 | contig 26162 bp, 22 predicted proteins | sample 5400661 | NCBI WGS metagenome assembly WNGG01 (sample SAMN13153372, study PRJNA577476) | soil metagenome | isolation source: 100 cm soil or saprolite under Garry oak tree replicate 1 | place: USA:California | collected 2016-06-15
TGTCTTGCGGCGAAACCAGACTGGCAGCGGCCATTCGATGATTGCCTTCGATGATGGTCAGAGGACCCTCTTCATCCAATCCAATGAGTAGCACGGAACTATCGTGCTCCGGTGCGCTGGCCAGTTCGTCGCTCAACGATCGCAGTTTGGCGACAAATGTGTCCGAAGGATGCGAACCTACCCGAGCCCGAATGTGATCCACCATTTCCGTCAAATAAAAATTCCCGTTGGCGAGTTTGCGCCAGTGATTGCGTGGGAACACGCGTATGCGCGGCAGATCACTGGTGCGCAGTTCTACCTGCCACCATTCCGTATCAACGGGGAGTTCACGCCACATTCTGCCACGACGCCGGTACAACAACGCGCGACGCAGTTCATTTTCTGCCGGGTTGCTCAAGTCTGGATGGGTAACGATTTCGCGAAACTGCTCACGATAGCGATCGAATTCAGGTTGATAAAATTCGCTCTTCAGGAACTCAGAAATGACTTCATCTTCCGATACCCGCCTGACCTTTCTCATGGCACCGGCCGAGCGAAAGGCGTCTGCCAGGGGAATCCCGACTTCGGGCTGGGGACTGAGTACTTCTCTCTGAGCGCGGAAGAATGGAACCGACACCGCCAGCAGCAACAGCATCATTACTACGAGTTGAACTGTAATGACCTCCTGCAATGTATTGTGGAAGAGATAAATTCCGCCCACAATCGCCCCGCTGAAACAGAGTTGAAGCCAGCCCACGTTGCCGATTTTCCGGGAAATTTCATAACTCATGAGCACGACGCCCAACGAGTAAATTCCGGTTGTGGCGGCATAGAGCACCAGCAATGAGGAGTAAGGACTCTGTCCTCCCAAGGGGAAGCCGTCACCCAGGACGCTATGCCATAACGACGAGGGAGCCAGCCAGACCGCAAGTGTGAAAAGCGAAGTAATTAGAACTACCAACAACAGCGCGGTGCTCAGCACAGCTCGGCCGTCGCGCTCATGCGAACGCGCCCGCGCGGAAAAAGGAAACATACTGCTGACCACGGACCACGACAACATGTAAACCACACGTCCCACCAGAGCGATGGTGGCGTAAACCCCAGCCTGCGTTGCGGAAAAGAAATGTTTTACGAGAATAATATCCAGGTTGTTGATAATTACCTGGCCCACAAAAAATACGATGGCTTGAACGCCTTCTTCCAAAGTAGCAGGCACGCCGGCCTGCGCGTCGGTGGACAACTCTCGGCCTGGTTTCGCAACCAGATAAGCAAACACGATAGAAGCGACCACAGCAGCGATCACTCCCGGCACACCAAATCCGGCATGGATCAGCAACAACGCCCCAATCAGCTTGACGATGACTTCCAGAACAAAGTTCCCCGCCAGATGTGGAAAGTCATACATGCCCTGCATTAAACCGCGCCGCACCCCCAGCGGTATGAAGAAGATGGTGCCTGCCGCCAGCATGAGTATGTAATTACGGGTAGGCAGATTCAGATAGGCAGAGAGGATAGGACTGGCCAGCACCAGAAGCAGGCTGATGCCGATGCCGAACATCCAGGCACGACGATGCAAAAAACGGTAAATGCCAACTTTGACCGGCAGGTAATCGGTTTTCGCAACAAATTTCGAGCACAACAACTGAAAGGAAAGCGTGACCGACGACAGCAGCATCAACAACGTATAGACGGCGCTGGCGTGACCGAAACTGGCTGCCCCCAGACCATGCGCGATGGCCAGGTTGTAGACCAGGTTCATCGCGCCTACCAGGCCCGAACTGACCAGCATAATCATGCTGCCGCTCAAGACACGGGCGCGCAGAGTTCCGGCAGGACCGCGGCCACATACACGAGCCGCGCTTTGGCGCAACACCTCGGAAGCGATCGCTATTGGTCCATTACCCAGCAATTTTTCCCAGCCTAAAAAAGTGTCAACCGCACAATCGGAAGCACTTTGGTTGAGTTACCGCCAGTAAAATTATAGAACGTCTGTTGTTGGAGTCCGAACGAGAAGCGGAGAGGATACGTGACCGGTACATCGCCGAGCCCATCGTTTAATGGACGTTGCACTGCTCGGATGTAAGAGACGAGGAATTGGTTGTTCACATTGTCGTAAGCGTGGAAACCTTCTCCTTTGGACCAGGCGCCGGAGGCTTGCACACTCCAATGCTTACCTGCGGTGTACTCTAAATCGAAGGCCGGCCGCATGGCCTGGGCGATGGCGAAGCGATTGTCTTCCACGCGCCACGATCGTAGATACTCGGCGAAAATAGAGGCCCGCAAATTCTGACCGAATCTGCGCTGCACGCCGAGATACGTGCTGGTGGTGAAGTATTCACGCACCAGCGGACGAAACAACACGTCCCTCGCCGAATAACCGGTACGAGATCCCGCGAATTCAGGTCCCGCTCGGTGAAAGGCCCAGCCTCCCGAACCGCGCTGCCTGAAACCGACACCCAGTTGCCAAAAGAGCTGGTGTACATATAAAGAAATTGCCGGAATAGATTCTGATTCATGTCCAGCGCCGAGATGGTGTCGCGGCGAATGGTGTATTGGATACCGGGAGTGAAAGCAATCGTATTATTTCCCACGTGCAATACAGGATTAATTCCGACGTTGAAGATGGTGTCGTAAGTGTTGCGATCCTGAATCAGCAAACGGCTGGGAAACGAGATACGTCCTCGAGCATTCCGTTCCCCAACCAGCCCGGTAATTGCCGGCCAGCCATTCAGGTGAATTCGATAGCGAGCATCGGCACGAGTCTCAATCGTCGAACGAGGAGTAGGCAGCAGAGCGGGATCGGTGATGCCCAGCAGTTTGGCGTCCACGGTATAGATGTTGATGTCTTCGAAAATTGGATTCAGCGAAACTTGCGATTGCACGCTGAAGTTATTGGTGATCTGGCGGCCTTCTTGTGCGGCCAGATCCAGTTCCGTGCGCTCCGTTGACTCGTTTCCCGCTACCAGGCGATTCGCCCGGGCAAATGCGGCCAATGCCTGCACAGTATCCTGTTGCTGGCGATAAACGTTTCCCAGGGCGATCAAGTATTCATAATTCTCGCTGCTCTCCGGGGTGTTTCCCATGCTGCGCAATAATTGCCCGGCACTCTGCGTTTCGCCCAGCGCCAGATAAGCATTAGCCAGACCGATAGAAACGGCTTCCTGATCGGCTCCTTCAGCCAGGGCCCGTTCAAAATATTTCTTGGCCAGATCAAATTGCTCGATGGACATGAGCACATCGGCAGCTTCCAGCAGATTCTGAGGAGTAATCGGGTTCGCTTCGCCTACTCGAGCTTCCGCAAAACCCAAGGCAATCTGCTGCTGAGCCTCGTCACGGCGGCCCTCATGAGCAAACAATCGGGCGAGCGCCAAACGGGTTTGGACTCGGTCGGCGTCGGAGGATTCCAAAGCGCGGGCATAGTGGTCCATTGCCGCCTGGTGATCGCCGAGGGTCAAGAGCGCCTCGCCGGTGGCGATAAATACCCTGGGGTCGGTGGAATGCTTTTCCGCTGCGGCGATGGCTTTAAGAGCTTCGTCCCGCTGATGAAGCTGGGCATAGGCTCGCGCCATTTGTGCGTAAACGAAGGAATCTTGCTGCGATAGTCCGATAGCGGATTTCAACACGTCAATAGATTCGCCGTAGCGATGCAGACGATAAAGGGTGTCCGCCAGCGCCAGCCGGGTCGTGACGTCATTGGGCGCAATTTTGAGTGCAGCCCGATACTCCGACTCAGCTTGACGCAAAAGTATCTGCTGACGATAAGCTTCCGCCCGCGCCAGATGTGTAGCTTTAGATTCACCTTTGAGCTTGGCCGCGATGTTTATTTCCTTCAAAGCTGGCTTGGCACGGTGCAATTGCAGGTACGCGTAGCCCAGTCCCAAGTGCGCCTCGGCATAATTCGGACGCAACTTGATGGCAGTCTCAAAATCCTTGGCTGCCTTGTCGCCTTCCTTCAGATCATTCAGCACAAAACCGCGGTTCATGTACGCAGTGGGAACTTTCGGATCCAATTCCAGGGCGTTGCTGAAATCTGTAACCGCTTCGCGAAGTTGGCCCGAATGAACGTGGACGTAACCCGCGATTAGCCGCAAGTCTTTATCGCGAGGCAGAATGGGCTGATACTTCTCGACGATCTGAGCAGCTTCGTCGTACTTGTCCAAGAACAACAAGTCATAGGCAAGGTAAACCGGAGCCTCTGGATCGCGCGGAAGTTTTTCCAGGACTTTGTACCCAAGTGCGGCGGACTCCGCGTAATGCCCTGTCCAGGTGAGATATCTTTCCCGTTCCCTCATCACTTGTGGGCTTTGGTTGATTCTTGGATTCGCATCCGCCCGATCCAGCCAGCGCTTCGCGACCGGCAGCTCATGAGCTTCCAGTGCCGCGTTTGTCCCGCCTGAAACTACTAGCGGATTATTGGGCGCCAACTGGTGAGCCTTTTCATAGTTGGCCTGCGCCCGTGCAAATTCGCGCGTAGACGTATACAGATCGCCTAACGCAATGAATGGGACATAATCATTCGGGTACAGTGTGGAGAGCTTTGTGAAATATTTTTCTGCTGCCTTCTGATCGGGAATTTCGCGGGACAGATAACCCATCGCGGTTAGCGCCGAATGATTCGTGGGATCCATTTCAAGCGCCTTGCTGTAAAACTGCATTGCTTCCGGCTGGCGGTTGATTTTCCACAATAGGTTGGCATAGCTCAGCATGATGTTGAGGTTACCGGGATCGAGCGCGAGGGCTTCTTTTAAATCCTTCTCCGCCGCGGCAACGTCATTGGAAGCGGCTTCGACGGACGCTCGCAATCTAAGAAATTCAGGTTTACTCGAATCCTCCACACCAGTAATTTTTCCAAGCTCGTTGCGCGCGGCTGCCAACTCTAGCTCAGCCCCAGCCTGGTCGTCGGCTCCGCGATACAGTTCAAAAAGACTCAAGTGCAATGAGATGGGATAGAGCGGGCCTTCGGGAACTCCATCGGGCAAGTGATCGATGGCAGTGCGGTATTCGCGGATTGCGTCCTGATTGCGAGCCTGCAAGCTGGCAATCTGGCCGCGAATGGCGTGCAGCCGATAATTGTTGGCGTCCCGGGCCTCGGCGTGTTGAAGAAAGGTAGCGGCGCGGTCAAACTGCCCGACGTTCACCAGCGCTTGTGCGGCGCTCAATTGTAGTCCGGTATCGTTGGCGTTCATGGCAGCCGCTTTCGCGTACGTATCTGCTGCCTGTTTCTTTTTCCCGGCCAACTGGTATGTGTAACCTAGTTCTGAGAGCGCTCCAGGATCCTTTCCAGAGACGGCCTTCTGTAAGGTTGCAATGGCCAGGTCATACTGTTTCGCGTCTCGATAGAACGATGCGACAGCACGCAAGACGTTGGGATCACGCGGGGCGCGAGCTTGAGCCCGGTCTAAGAACTGTTTCGAGGCCTGCGGTTGATTCAATCGCTGGTAGGCTCGCGCGATGAGCAGTTCGCTTCGCGCCGAGGGCTGTAATGCTTCCGCTCGCTTTAAGAAATTGAGGGCCGCACCGGGATCGGTGTTCAGAGATATTTCGCCCGCCAACTGAAGATCGTTCACACTCCGGGGATTCGCCGCGAGAACTTTTTGCAGGACGTCACGAGCCTCCGCTTGACGGCCCATCTTTACGTAGGTCTGCGCCAGGCCTGAGAGTCCTTGTATGGAACCAGGTTGATTGCGCAGCCCGCGATTGTAAGCATTGATGGAAACTTGATATTGCCCCGCGAGCCGAGCCGAGTAGCCCAGCAGGAACCAGAGTCCGGTGTTCTGGGGAGCAGCATTTGCCGCTCGATTGGCATACATAACCGCGGACGAGTAATCGTTTCGTTGCAGCGCCTGCTGTGCAGCGCGAGAGTCACGAGCTACTTCGATTCCCGAGCCCCATCCGATTGAGCCATCTGAACTCTGCACCGAGGGTTGTGGGCTCGAGGTCTTGGACTTTTTCTTCGCTGAATTGTTGGGTGTGTTGGAGTTCTGATTGCCTAACTCGAAGGTTTGCCCTGCCGCTACACTGGCCAGCAGCAAGACGCAGAACGACGCGATTTGTAACTTCTTCCCTACCATGGTGCGGTGTGGGCGCACGAAAACCCTTCCTACTTGTCAGTTGTCGGGGTCGTGCGCTTGCCCAACGTTCTGATGCCCAGCGTTTTGCAGCGGTTGGATGCAGAGTCTCACCTCATTGAGCTCTATAGCCTGTGGGAATCCTACTTTGGCGAGTGACATGCATCAGAACGGCCCACTATGTCAGCAAACCTTCCCGGGTCAGGTTGAATCAAACAGCTGCTCACATTCATTGGGGAGGACTTCCAATACCGTGGAAACAAGTTATTTCCGGCGGCCGATCCCCCTGGCGGCGATCATACTTCTGGCTTTGGCAGTTCACGGACCGCTGCTGGTCATGCAGCTGCCCCTGAACACTTCTTACGACGCCAACTTTCACATCTTCTTCGCTTCCCACTACGCCCAGCACTGGTTCGATCCGTGGAACGAGAAGTGGTTTGCCGGTTTCTCGCAGACTACCTATCCTCCGCTGGGCCATCAGTGGATCGCGCTCTTTTCGTATGTAGTGGGCCTGAAGATGGCCTACATGCTGGTGCAGTTGATCGCGCTACTGTTACTGCCGGTCGGGGTTTACCGTTTCGCGCGACTGTGGGTCGACGAACGAGCCAGCAGTTATGCGGCTTTGTTCAGCATCTTCCTGGGAGTTGTCGGCTTCCTGGTCTATTCGGCTGGACAGTTATCCACCATGTTGGCGGCGCCGCTCTATCTTCTGGCGTTGCCGTACTTCTATGACTGGTCTCGAAACGGCGAGGGCCGCGCCTTGCTCAAAGGTGTGATCCTGACACTGGCCGCGGCTTCCGTGCACCACGTCACCCTGCTGTTCGGCTCCATGCTGTTCGCCGTGCCTGTGCTTTGGCTGGCGTGTCTCGATCGTAAAGAAGGGCGCTCAGTTTTTCCTGTCATCGCACGCGCGGGAGTATTCGCGGTGCTGGGCGGAATCGGAGTTGGGATCGTTCTGCTGCCCTACTGGATTGCCATCATCCGCCATCCCATCGAGCAGATGCCTATCCCGCACGCCAGCCGGTCGAACCTGTTGATGAACATGACGTACTTCATCAACTACTTCGTGGTGCCTTATGGAGCTTTGATTCTGGCTCTTCCATTCATACTGTGGTTCGGTTCTTCCAATCGCAGGCTGCGCCCACTGCTGCTTGCCTTCTGGTTTGCATTTCTATTTGGTTTGGGAGGAACGACTCCGGTTCCCAAATGGATTTTGGGTCGCGCCTTTGACATTTTGACCTTTGAACGTTTCACCCTGTGGGCGGCGTTGTTGAGGTTGACTCGGTTGTCGAATTCCTCAATCGCAACGGTCACGATAAATATCGTTATCTGACTCTGGGGTTCGGTAATTCCCTTCCCAAGATCTCGACTTACTCCGACGCCAGCAGCGTTGACGGAGAATACAACTCCGCTCGGCTTTTACCGGAGATGACTCACTACGGCTCTGCCCAGCTCACCAGCTCAAAATATTTCGGCACGGCGGGAATGGAATCCCTGCGCGCCATGCTGAAGCACGCAAACTACTACGGACTGAAATACATTTTCGTCCACGATCCATATTACGAGCCGTTGCTGGCGTTTGCCGGCTGGCGCCAGATCGAGTCTTACGATCCAGACAGTATTACGGTTTGGTCGAAAGAGGACGTACCTCCCGCCCGGAAATTTGAATCGGACGCAATGCCTGCTCCCTGGGAGGGACTGTTGTGGGGAATTCTTCCGCTCGCGAGCAGCATTCTTGCAATCCTGTTTGCGTTGCTTCTCCCCGACCGCCGCCGGGCAACCGAGAGCGTCGTGGAGTTTCCTGCCGCCAGCAGCGAAGGGGTGTTGGCCGGGGAGGTTCGATGATGAAGCGCGTTCTTCCCATTGTCCTCGCGGTAGCGACCGTCGTTTTTATCTGGATCGCCTGGGTGCAGTCCGGAGGTATCGAGCGGCACCGTATGTTTTCCGCCCGCAGTCCTGAAGTAGCTGTGAGGCTTCTACTCACTGCTGCGAAGTCACGTAATTGGGACGCAGCTTATTCCCGTCTGGCAAATGCGGGTGAAGTCGAAAAGGCTGCTTTCGCGCGCGACCTGGGCGGCAGCAACGGAAGTCTGCGAACTTACGCTACGCTGGAAAACTTTAATGTGTGGGGCCTGCATGCAGACAATCAGGAAGCGACTGTCCGTGCCAAGCTGCACTATTCCACAGCTGTCGGTCCGCTCGACGATGTTCGTGACATCAAGGTACGGAACGATGGCAGCGGCACCTGGAAAGTAGTTTGGCCTACGAGCAAGGTTCCCAAACTTGCGCCCCAAGTGATTCCGGTGAATTACCTGCGTTGGGACGTCATCAATCGCGGCGCTGAGGACGATTGGGGAGTGCAGAACGTCGATTCACCCCAGGTCCGCATCGTTTCCATGAATGCTCTGCAACGTCCGGACCGGGTTGTAATCCTGGGAGAAGTCGTTAACGAGGATACTGTCCCCGCGTATGTAAATGTGAATGCGGCTTTGTTAGCCCCGGATGGAAGTCCTGTTGCCCAGGAAACAAGTTTCGACAAGATTTCGCATACCTTACTTCCGAAACAAGTGTCGCCCTACCGCATTGATTTTCCGGGAATGAAGTTGCAGCAGATTAAGAGTGTCCGCATGGATGCCAAAGCCATGCTGGTCCCGGCGACGGCCGACCCTGTGATCGCAGTGACTCAACAGCGCATGGAGACTGATGCGCTAGGCAAGAAAGTCCTGCGCGGCGAATTACTGAATCAGAGCGGCCAGATTGTAAATATTCCGCACGTGGTGGCGTCTTACTATGACGCAAACGGCAAAGTGATTTGGGTTTCCGACGGATATCTGGATCAAGAATTGTTGCCGCAGATTCCAGTTGGGTTCGCCGTCGACCTCCCCGATGACGTTGCTGGGAAAGTTCAGACATACCACGTGGTAGTGAATTACTACCAGAAAAACAACTCGTGATATGCGAACCTGGCTTAAATCTCTTCTAGTTTCTCTCACCTTCGCTGGGCTTGCACAAGCAGCCGAACTGCGGCCGCCGGCTCAAGCCACCGCAGGCTCACCGTTTTCCATCGCGAGTAGCGGCACTGGGGACGGCACGTTTTATCTGATTGGCCCGGCGCAGATCAGCAAACGCAAAGTGAATCTGGGTGGCGAAATTTCCGTGCAGGGCGATGAGGTCGAACAGGCCGGAACGTATACTGCGATAGTCTGTGCGGATCAATGCACGTCGGTCCATTTCTATGTCCGTCCTGCGCAAGCTTCCCGGCTGAGCTTGTTAGTCCATCCGTCGCGGGTTCGTGTAGCGGCGTCGAATGCCATCAGCGCCGTGGCTTTTGTGTTCGACAGATTTCACAATCTCGTTCTCACTCCGCAAAAAGTGGACTTCAAAGTAGTGCCACCCGAGGGTGCAGCGATATCCCAGTCCAAAACCACTGCAAATGGCACGGCGTGGATCCGCCTTACATCGGCGCGAAAAGGTGGCCCGGCAAAAGTCGGTGCTTCGATTGGTGACCTTGCAGAAATGCGTGTCGTTCAGCAAGTCGCTTCTGATGCTTGCAATCTGAGGATCAAGGCGGTGCCCGGGCCGAAGGGAATAGCTGTGGAAACGGAACCGGTTCGCGATTGCAGCGGCAATTTTGTCCCTGACGGCACTGTCGTCAGCTTCACCAAAACCGATGCCAGCGGCAAGACGACTGTCGATGCCCCGATCAAGCGTGGCGTGGCGCGAGTCGAGATGGCAGTCTCGGGCCCGGCGCGCATTTCAGTAGCGTCTGGCGTGGTGAACGGGAATGAACTCAGTCTAGGTGGCGCACGATGAGAAAACTGGCTATCACAATACTTCGCCGTCTCATCCTTTTGCTCGCCGCAGGGCTTGTGATCGTGTGCTTCTCTTTCTTGCAATCACAAATCCATGCGGCCAGCGAAGCGCCCAAGGTTGACTTGAACGCAGACAATGTGGGGCCACGCGCGATTGAAGAACTTACAAGTAAAACCATCGCTCGCGATTACGCCAACGCCTGGAAGACGATGGCTGAGGCGCTGGACAAGAACCGCGTTGACCTGCTGGATGGCTACTTCACCGGCTTCGCCAAAGACAAGCTTACTCAACTGATCGCGCAGCAGAAGCAAACCGGCGTGCGCATCCGGTACGACGATCGCGGACATAAACTCGACGCTTTGTTCTATTCGCCAAGCGGAGATGCCATGCAGTTACGCGACCACGCACAGCTGGGAATTGAAATACTCGACGGAGGAAAGGTTATTCACAATGAAGAAGCCAACATGCAATACCGGGTTTTGATGACGCCCGGCGCTGATCGCTGGCTGGTTCGTGATTTGGTTACCACTCCGGAGGTCAAGCCTTAGATTGATCCGGTACCTTTTCTCTGCATCCGGCCCAGAGCCGGCGCAACGCCGGCGCTACCTAGAGAATCTATTTAATGAGGATGAAGGCAAAATTGTCGCTGCACGCAGTGTCGCAAGGAATCGGAAAATGAAGCGCAGGTCGCTCATCCCAATGATTGTTGCCGCGGTCGTCTTTGTTTTGTCGAGCGGATGCTCGACGAATCGAACGGACGTGCGCCGCTCGCTCGATCAGACTGTCCGCAGCGCCGACAGTTCGCCGAAGGTGATTGCCGATTACCAGCCCTGGTTCGGAGACAAACAACACATCAACGTCGGATATTCCACCCAGGATCCAAGCGTGCTGCGTAAACAGATTCAGCAGGCAAAAGATCTCGGTATTTACGCGTTTGCCGTCGACTGGTACGGCGAGCGGCGTCCGTTCCTCGACCGGAGCTATGACCTGCTGCAACAGGTTGCGGCGCAGAATCAATTTCACGTGGGACTGATGTACGACGAAACGGAAGAGGATAACGGCCACGCTACCGACGATGCTCTGGAAGCAATGGACAAAGCCTACCGTGCGTATATCGGACCCAGCGCTCCTTTTCGTCAGGCCTATCTGACTTATCAGGGGCGGCCCGTGATCTTTATCTTTCCAAAACGCGGGCACACCGATTGGAGCCGCGTGCGGGAGCAGGTAAATGGCTGGGAGAATCCGCCGTTGTTAATTTACAAAGACGAACCTCCAGCCCAATATGCCAGCGCCTTCGACGGTTTCTATGCTTGGGTACATCCGGGGCCAAAGGGATGGAGTCCGGACGGCAGCGAGTGGGGCGAGCAATACCTCGAAACTTTTTATCAGAAGATGAAAAACAAGTTTCCTGACAAGCTCCTGGTGGGAACGGTGTGGCCGGGCTTTAATGACACCAAAGCATCGTGGAGTCTGAACCGGCACATGGATCGGCGATGTGGCAAGACGTTTGAAGATACTTTGCGTCTCTTCCGGCGCCATGATGATGGAAGCCATCCCATTCCGTTTTTGATGATCGCCACCTGGAATGATTATGAGGAAGGCACCGAGATAGAGACTGGCGTGGCTAACTGCGATAAACAGCAGCAATCGCGAGCTGCAGGCGCTTCCGGACGCTGAACCTCAGCCCCCCGGGGACCAACCCTGCTCGATTGGTCTACATCCAACCACGTTCGTTCGTGTTGCTTGAGAGAGGCGCTGAATGACCATGGAATTGTCCCGCACCCATCAATATCTCGAAATTTTGTCGAGACTGATGTTTCGCGGCTACTCAACCGGTTTTCAGACACCGGCTCCAAACCTGGAAGCCGTCTATCCGGACGTGGAATATATTTCCACTCTCAACGTTATCGAGCTGGCGGACTTTCTTCGCGTCGCAGATAGACATCATGTTACCGTGCGCGCGTTGCAGGTGGTTGCCAATGCCGCCAATACTCTTGGCCACCCCAGGGTATCGCAATGGTGCGAATCCGCATTATCCAGTGAGCGCGCGCGTATCGAGCGAGCTATCGGTTTTCTGGAACGCATCTGCCAGGCCCTGGAAGCTGCCAGATGCAAAGTTTCGGTCATCAAGTCGCTGGATCACTGGCCAGATTTGGGCTCGGACCTCGATCTCTACACTTCTGGAGACGAAACCACAGTCGCGCGCGTCATGACACAAGAATTCAAGGCTGAGCAAGAGCCGCGCAGTTGGGGCGATCGTCTGGCCAATAAATGGAATTTTTCCATTCCCGGCCTTCCCGAACTGGTGGAAATCCACGTTCAATATCTGGGACAGACCGGAGAACATAAACTCATGGCTCGGCGAGTGATCGAGCGAAGTGTCACACGAGAACTGAATGGCCATGTTTTCCGGGTTCCAGCGCCGGAAGAGCGTGTGGTCATTTCCACCCTGCAGCGGATGTACCGCCATTTCTATTTCCGGCTGTGCGATATGGCGGATTTCGCCGGCCTGCTGCAAGCTCATGCGATCGACTTCGCCGAGCTCCGACGTGCCGCCGATATCGGGGGAATCTGGCCAGGGGTGGCAACTTTTCTTGCGCTAGTCTCCGATTATGTCAACAGATACGGTGGCAAAGCTGAAGTCCCTCACGAAGTTGTCGCTGCTTCTTATTCCGCTAACATCCGCGTGCAGGCTCGTGGAGATTTTCTGAGAGTTCCAATGTTGCCCGCGGCCAGTCTCTACGGATCACAATTGTTGAGTGCGAGTCGTCACCGCGATCTCCGCGCTATGTGCCGCCTCCCACTTTTGCCGCCGTTGGCGGTGAGCGCGCTGGTTGCGTATCGCTTGACCGGGAGCGATAAAGGAATCTGGTAAATCTGTGGCCCACTAGCTGGGCGCATATCGCTACAGACTTTACCTGATAGCTGATACTCCGAAACACGCGGTACACTGTAATGACCGTTACGAATCTTTTATAACCTGGAGCCCTCAAAGGCATGAGAGCGGCGCTCCGAGTGTCTCTGGCCGGTGGAGACTGAATGGGGGAATTTCCAGCCGATGAGAATTGCACAAGTAGCGCCACTTTACGAGAGTGTTCCGCCTGTCCTGTACGGGGGGACCGAACGTGTCGTTTCCTTTCTTACCGAAGAATTGGTAAGAATGGGACATGAGGTAACGCTTTTCGCCAGCGGCGATTCCATGACCAGTGGGCGTCTGGTTCCAATCTCTGCTCAGTCGCTGCGGTTGGATCCGAAATGTCAGGATCAATTAGCGCACCATGTGTTAATGCTGGAGCGCGTGTTCAGCGAAAAACGCAATTTTGATGTTATTCACTTTCATATCGATTATCTCCACTTCCCACTGAGCCGCCGGGAACACGTTATTAATGTGACTACTCTTCACGGGAGATTGGATATTCCGGATCTGCAACCGCTTTACCAGGTATTTCCCGACATGCCGGTGGTGTCTATTTCGGATTCGCAGCGCGAGCCTCTGCCCACAATCAATTGGCAGGGGACCGTTTATCACGGCATGCCGCGCGATCGATATCCTTTCTCTGAAGTTCCCGGCAAGTATCTCGCCTTCCTGGGACGAACCTCTCCCGAGAAGGGGCTCGATCAAGCCATCGAGATCGCGAAACGCGCGAACATGCAACTTAAGATCGCGGCGAAAATTGATAAAGCCGACCAGCAATACTTTGACAATGTGATCGAGCCATTGCTCAATAGTCATCTCGTAGAATTTGTGGGTGAGATTGGTTATCCGGAAAAATTCGATTTCCTGGGAGATGCAGCCGCGCTTCTGTTCCCCATCGATTGGCCGGAGCCTTTTGGCTTGGTTATGATCGAGGCTATGGCCTGCGGAACGCCTGTCATTGCTTATCCCTACGGCTCGGTTCCTGAAATCATGAAGGAAGGGGTCAGCGGATTCATTGTTCCCGACGCGGAGAACGCCGCGGCAGCGGTGAAAAACCTGGACAAAATCGATCGCAGAAAATGCCGGGAGTATTTTGAAAGGCGATTCACTTCCACCCGCATGGCGGAAGATTATCTGGGCATTTACGAACGGCTGTTAAAAGGACAATCAGCGCCCATCGCACACCCTGAGGGAGCCCTCAGTTGGACCAAATCAGCGTAAGTCAGCAATATTACATAGCTACCAAATCCTCGCCCGCCGACGATCGAACGCGGGTGCTCAAGTACGGTCGGATGTTCGCCGTCTTCGATCGGTATGGTGACATCGAGCCGCTCGGAATGGGTGAGCAGGGAATCTTCTACCAAGGGACTCGCCATCTTTCCGAACTAGTAGTGTCCCTTTGGGGCGCTCGTCCTCTGCTGCTGAGTTCTACTATCCAGGCCGACAATTTCGTGTTTACCGCCGACCTTGCCAATGTCGATGTGTCGCAAGGCGATGAAGTTATCGTACCTCGCGATACATTGCACGTCGTGCGCTCCAAATTCTTGTGGCAAGGGGCGTGTTATGAAGAATTCAAGATCGTCAACTATGGCCTGGCACCGCTAGTGATTCCCTTGCGACTGGCAATCGGGGCTGATTTTGCCGACATTTTCGAAGTCCGTGGAATGCGGCGCGAGCAAAGAGGCCGGCGCCTCGACGACCAGATCACGAAAAATCAGGTGGTGTGGTCGTATGAAGGTTTGGACGGAGAGATCCGGCAAACACGCATCCACTGCGACCCCGCGCCCGAAAAAATATCCGGCACCGAAATCAGATTTGAAAGTTTTCTGCGCCCCAAAGAAACCGCTGTATTTCGCGTCACGATGGCTGCCTCCGGCGATCCAGCGGACCGTAATCATTCGGTAGGTTATTCCAGTGCCTTGGCCGCGGCGGACACCGAGATGAGGGCAGCGTCGGAAAATCTTTGCTTAATCTCTAGCTCCAACAATCGCTTCAACGACTGGATCAAGCGTTCCGTGGCAGATGTTGAAATGATGACACTTGGTAACCCGGAAGTGGGTTATCCGTACGCTGGTGTCCCCTGGTTTAGCACGGTTTTTGGCCGCGATGGGATCATTACCGCGCTCGAAATGCTTTGGATGAGCCCCTGGATCGCCAAAGGCGTTCTGCAATTTCTGGCTTCCACGCAATCCCGGGAACTCAATCCGGATATCGAAGCTGATTCGTCCTCCTGGCGGACGCTTATTTTCAACGCACCGCGGATCGCAAAACAATAGAAGATTTATGGCCGAACATCCGGCTTGCTCTGGAATGGATCGACCGTTACGGCGACGCCGATGGCGACGGCTTCGTGGAATACGCTGCGCATTCCAATAAAGGTCTGGTTCAGCAAGGCTGGAAGGATTCCAGAGATTCGGTTTTTCATGCCGATGGAAAGTTGGCCGAACCTCCCATCGCTTTGTGCGAGGTGCAGGGATATGTCTATGCGGCCAAACTGGCGGCGGCGCGCCTCAGCGCGGTATTGGGACATGCGGAAGAATCGTCCAGGCTCGAGTGGGAAGCGGATGACCTGCGGGCAAGATTCGAAGAAAGTTTCTGGTGCCCTGAGCTTGCCACGTACGCTTTAGCCCTGGATGGCAAAAAGCAACCTTGCCGCGTGCGGGCTTCCAACGCGGGGCATTGCCTATACACCAGGTTGGCAACTCAGGAAAGAGCGCGCCTGGTGGGACAAACCCTGCTAGGCCCGGATTTTTTTACTGGATGGGGCGTGCGTACGCTGGGTTCGGCGGAGGTTCGCTACAACCCGATCTCGTATCACAACGGCTCAATCTGGCCCCATGACAATGCCATCGTCGCTGCGGGGCTGGCCAAATATGGTTTCAAGGATCTGGCGGGAAGAATATTGCTTGGCATGCTTGACGTAAGCAACGTGGTTGATTTGCATCGCATGCCTGAATTGTTCTGCGGCGTGGAACGTCGGAAAGGTGAGAGCCCCACTCTGTATCCCGTAGCATGCGCCCCCCAGTCTTGGGCCGCTGCCGCCGTGTTCATGTTGGTAGAGGCTTGTCTGGGGATGTCAGTTCGCGCCGGCAAGAAACAAATCCTGCTAGAACAACCTTGTTTGCCGGAAGGTCTCCCACAGCTTTCGATCAAGGGTCTCCGCGTTGGCGAGGCCAGCGTGGACCTCTTCTTCGAACGTCAAGCGCATACCGTCAAGGTCCAGGTAACGGACCAGCACGGCGAACTTGACGTTTTAGTCAGCTGAACCCGCGTAAACTATTCGACTGCTTGGAGTAGTCGGCAATTTCCTTACACGAAGCTCCCACTCAACCTACGGGGTATACCGGATGGTGAGAATGAGCTCCGGCGTATAGATTTCAAGAGAATACACTCCTAGGAGGCTTGCATGACTAAAGCAGTAGCGTTTCTTTCAGCCGCACTGCTGGCCGCCACGCTTGGGGTAGCTCAAGATACATCCACAAGCGGAACCGCCGGTAGCCAGAGCAGCACATCCAGTACTCAGAGCAGCAGCCCGGCATCGGGACAGAACTCGACCATCCAAGGCTGTCTGAACAGTACGTCAGATAATAACTTCACCTTGACCCAGGATCAGACTGGGATGGTGTTCACTCTCAGTGGCAGCGCGGACCAGTTGAAGGCGCACGTCGGACACGAAGTTGCTATCACCGGCCAACAGGCTTCGGGTAGCTCAGCTTCGGGAACGGCATCGAATAACAGCGCCAGCAGCTCGGCCAGCACCACGTCACCCAGCGGCAGCAGCAATGCGAGTGGCAACACTCTTCAAGTCAGCGACGTAAAAATGATCGCCGACCATTGCGCCGCATCTGGCTCGGCCCCGTCCGGTTCAGCAGCTTCGACAGCTCCGGATGCATCTGCCAACAGCGCCAGCACCAGCGCGTCGGCGGCACCTTCCAGCACCAGCAGCAGCACTATGGCTGCCAATCCTTCAACCACGACCACCACAACTACCACGACAACCACACCAGCTGACCAGAGTGCGTCTGCTGCCAGCTCCCAGCCTTCGTCTGCTGCCAGCGCACAGCCTTCGTCTTCGCCAACCAGCGACCAGACGGCAGCCAGCGCTCAGCCTTCCTCTTCGCCAACCAGCGATCAGGCGGCGGCCAACAGCTCGACCAGCAGCAGTACCATGGCGAGCAACAACTCGGCAGCATCGACGTCTCCGTCGTATGCCCAGCCCTCTAGCGATCAATCTGCTGCCAGCAGCACCAGCAGCAGTGCAAGCCAGACCGATCCGAATGCTGCTGCCAGCACTTCACCCAGCGGCACTCAGGCTGCAACCAGCAGTGACCAGGCCACCACTGCTGATCAGACGACCGCTAAGAACAGCAAGAAGAGCGGAGAGAACCTGCCGCAAACCGCGACGATTCTCCCGTTGCTTGGACTGCTAGGACTCGGCTCCCTGGTGGCTGGCTTTCTCGTCCGCCGGTAGCTACAACGAGGTAGCGCCACTTCCTCGTCTTCTTGCTTTGCGCGCCACTTTGTCTCTTCGTAATCGTGCTGATGTGTGTCAGGTGAGCAAGCATGGCTTCAGCTGATTTCGCTCTTAGCGGGGCGAGACTGGTTAACCAAATCGCGGAGCAGTGGCGCCGTCTCAGAGAATCGGCCGGGCGATCGCATCGCGGCATCCGGCAGTACTTTGCCGTGTTGTTGATCAGCCTGGGCGCTCTCCTGTCGCTGTATGTCGGGGGCACTTATTTTTGGATGTATCAGCAACAGCGCGAGCTGATGCGCGAATTTCAGACTCAAAATGCGGGACTCAACCCGTCAGCGCCTCGCGTGGGCGGGCTGACCCGGCTTTCCATTCCCAAGATCAATCTTGATGCTGTGATTATGGAGGGCACAAGCCACAAATCACTCACCCTCGGTCCCGGCCACTTGAGAGACTCCGCTTTCCCCGGAGACCCGGGTAACTCCGTGCTCGCTGCTCACCGCGATACTTTCTTCCGCCACATTTCTGAATTGAAGGCAGGCGACGATATCTTCGTGGAACGCAATGGCCAGCACTATCACTACGTGGTGACGGGAAAGCGCATCGTTCACCCCGCCGATCTTTCTGTGTTGGATACCACATCAGAAGCCCGGCTAACTCTTATCACCTGCTATCCCGTGTACTTCATCGGACCCGCGCCGGAACGTCTGGTTGTTTTCGCCAAGCTTGCCAACACGCCTGCGACCACTTAAGGCCACTCCGTCAGGCAGCCTGCTCTGCTGACGTCATCGTCTGATAAAGGGATTTGTACTGATCGACCATTCGATCAGCCGTGAAACTCTTGCATGCTCTTTCGTACGCCGCGTCCGCGTACTTCTGTCGCAACTTATGGTCGCTAGTCAACCGTCGGATTAACCGTGCAAGATCCTTGCTGTCATTCTGCCGGAAGTACAAGGCGGATTCTCCCCAAAGTTCGCGAAATGAAGAAATATCGTTCGCAATCAGTGCACATCGCGAGAACGCAGCTTCCACCGGCGCCAGCCCGAAAGGTTCATACCGCGACGTCGCAGCATAGATGGAAGCGCTGCCATACAAATCTCGCAGTTGCTTTTGCGACTGCTCACCCACTAGCTTGATTTCCGGGCGGACCACTTCCCTGCTCGGCCGCGCGTTTGCATTTCCTGGCTCTGTTTGCGATCCCACGATCCACACCGGAGAGGATTGATCCTGCTCGAGAAGCAGTGAGACTTGTTTGCCCGCGTCCCACGCTCGTCCTACGGAAAGGACGCGATTTTCTTTTTGAACATCGGAGGCAAAGAGCGCGGGATCACGCCCATTGTGTATCACCGTTCCGAACCTAGGTCGCGTGGAATGGTTAAGGATGGAATCAAGCATCCACTGCGAGGGCGCAACCACAACGTCGGCGGAACTCAATCCGCTGGTAACAATGTCGCGATACCAGCGCATCCAGTAGCTGTCGCTGGGTTCTTCGCCGTGGACGGCAACCCACCAACTCACCAAATCGCTGTGGGCTACCACAATTCTCGGAAGCCCTGGTGACAACGTCCCGTAACAATACTGGTTGAAATGCAGCAGATCTGGCCGGACGTCTCGAATTATCTTTTCCAGATACTTTCGGGATTCTTCCACGTCCTGCTCGGAGTTCTGCATCCACTCCAGACGAAAGGTGGTGGGAAGATAATTCAGTGACCACAAGCCTTCCATCCAGGCAGTTTGTTCTGCTTTCGGAAGACCGCCCATGCTGACCAGGGTGACACGAATCCCCCGCCGCACTAATCCGGAGACCAACTCCTGGGTGTAAGTCCAGACTCCTCCGACTGTGTCCGCAGTCATCAGTACGTGCATTCCACGTCCTCGAGTGGGACAGGATGCGTCCTGTCACTACGCGATGCATACCGCGTCGCGGCCCAGATCGCAAATTCAACGAAATCGCAAGGATTTTTCGGAGGACTAGTGTAATGCGGCGCCAGGCCCATGTGTTCCGGAGTGAAACACAGCGTGAGCGTGGTGGAAAATTCTTGTAACGCTTGCATTTGAGAATCAAACCAGGTTTGCGCATTGGGACGAAACCAATCAGCCCAGCTCAAACCGGTGCGCACGTGATGGACTTGCAGTTTGCGAAGCCAGTTCACCGCAGCTTCCAGCCGTGGATCCTCAAAATGAAACCACTGACACACACCCATTCCAGTGGGAAAACACTCGCCCGAAGGTTTCAGGGTGCCGTCCTCGCGTACCAGGCCCATATAGTAATGACGATAGTAAGAGCTGCCCTCAGCTTCCTTGTGACGGGTAGTGGCTGTCCAAGTGGCGGGTAAGTCCATCAGGCTGTACCAGTGCACTCGCTCCACCAGGGGCAAGAGCAATTCGGCGGTGCGCTTCAATCCAAAGACCTGCACTTCTTCCGCGCCAAAGGACGAAGCCCCCGCCTCCGATACCCATACGGGTTTGTTCGTGACACTACGAATTTCTTCTACTTTGCGCGGCCATTCATGAATGCTCCAGTGATTCCAATCCAGGGGGAAACCATGAATGGCCACGACATCGATTTCGTCGAGCACACCGTATCCACCCAATAAGCGGACGAAATTAGGATCCACCGGCGACATGCCACCCAGCACAATCTTCAGCTCAGGATTCACTCGCCGAATGCCCCGCGCCGCGGCAATGACCATAGCCGCAAATATCTTCCAGTCCTGATCAAGATGGAAATCCCAGTGAGATATATTGTTGGGCTCGTTCCACAACATTACGGCTTCAATCATGGCGCCTCGTTAAATTCTGGTCTCGGGTCTCAGGTCTCCGGCCTCAGGGGATGAGATCCTGGCAGCTGAGACCTGGTACCTGAGACCTGAGACCGGATATCTGATCACAGGGTTCCATCCAGTTCCATGTCCAGGATGTAGCGGCCGTCTCTGGTTACATTACGGGGAGCGCAGATCCAAGTTTCTGATTCCGGATGCTGCAGAATTTCCAGTCCGGAGCTGCGCAACATGCTTTCTACCGCTCCGCGGTTGGGAATCCACCAATTCGTGGGATCGTTAGAATAACTTTGTTCAATGAAGTACATGGCAGGAAAATTCGGGTCGGAGAACACTTCGTTATTCCAGAAGGGGTAATCTTCGTCCCACAGGCTGACCTCTTGCGAGCCGCGAATCATGGTCTGGAAGACAAGTCGCTTGCCGACCTTCTTAATAATTTTGTCGAGAGCAAAAAGGGGATAGCGCAAGTGATAAAACAGTCCCATGAACAGGACGTAGTCGAACTGACCCGATATTTGGTCCACGTCATAAACCGAACGCTTTTGAAAATCAATTTCCAGGTCAAGCGTCTCCGCCGCGAAACGGGCCTGGCTTAAATACCGGTCGTCCACATCCACGCCCAGCACATACTTCGCCCCGCGTTGCTTCATCTGCAGCGAGTAAAAGCCTGCATTACAGCCGATGTCGAGCACTGTGGCTCCCGTCAAGTCTTCAGGAATCACCTGGGAAATATGCTTCCACTTGATATTGGGAAAGTATCAAGATTATGAAACCAGTCGCCTAGTTCTTCGATGCGCCGGAGCAAGGTAGCTTCGTGAGTGGGCGGACCAGGGGGAACAGAGTCCGCCGAGATCGGCAAGGGATCAGATAGGGGAGGCATAAGACCGTTCGCTCCAAAGATGCCAGTTCGGACGTCCCCGTTGCGCCTCGTCTCATGTTCATCCCGCGAACCCAAACAGCGTTCTCACCTCCCACTCACGGCAACCACAAGTCAGAAAAGCACATCCAAGCGCCTCGTGCCGGAACCGAATGCCAAAACGCCCGAGAGCTCCACTCTCACCTCTTCGATTCCGGCCAAGATCCCGGAAAAGCAGAAGGGTCTCTACCGGGAGGTCTTACAGGCCCTGGAAGAAAACCGCGTGCCTTATGCTGTTGCCGGCGCATTCGCTCTGCAGCAACACACGGGCATCTGCCGTGACACCAAAGATCTGGATGTCTTCCTAACATCGGAACATGTGCCTGCGGCCCTGGAGCACCTGCGAGATAACGGATTTGAGTGCGAAGTCTGCGATCCAGTCTGGCTGGCCAAGGCTCATCGGGACGATTTTTTCGTCGACCTCATTACTGGGATGAGCAATGCCGTAATCATCGTGGACGACTCCTGGATTCAACGCGCCCATCCCGCCACTATCGTGGGGATCCAAACCCGCGTGTTGGCACCGGAAGAACTATTAGCCTCGAAACTTTTCGTGACCCGGCGGGAGCGTTTCGATGGCGCCGATATTGCCCACGTCGTCTACGGCACCCAAGGGCGACTGGATTGGAACCGAGTGCTGGAATTGGTCGGAGAACACTGGGAGATTCTGCTTTGGGCGCTCGTCCTATTTCGTTATGTCTATCCCGCGCACACGGATTATGTGCCCAGCTTCTTATGGCATGATCTTCTCTCGCGCTTCAAGAACCAACTGGCGCATCCCGATCCACGAGCCAGGTTCCGCGGCAGTTTGATTGATGAGAACATGTTCTCCATCGACCTGAACGAGTGGGGACTCGACAACATCCTCGAAGAGTACCGGGCGCTCCGACAGCCGAAAATCGCCTCGCCAGAGACTCGTTGTGGCTAGGGCCCCATCTCCTCCTCGGCGAAAATGAGAATTGCAGCTACTGCCGATTTACATTTCACCCCTCAACGTTATGCCGTCCTGCGCGATCAACTCAGCAAGATTCGCGATGACGCTGACCTGCTGGTGCTGGCCGGCGACCTGACCAACTACGGCCAACCGGCAGAGATGGAACCGCTGGTGAATGCTCTAGTCCGTTTGCGCGTTCCCACGGTTGCCGTCCTGGGTAATCACGACTACGAAAGTGGGCGTGAAGCCGATCTCATGCAGATGATGACTGCGGAAGGCATCAAGGTGCTGGATGGAAGCGCCTATGAACGCGACGGAGTTGGCTTCGCCGGCACAAAAGGGTTCGTCGGCGGATTTGGGCGCGGCGTACTAACCGCTTTCGGAGAACCTGAAATCAAGGCGTTTGTTCGCGCCGGAATTGATGAAGCCCTTAAACTGGAGCGGGCCATGGCACAACTGCGCACGCCTAAACGCGTGGTGGTCTTGCACTATGCCCCCATCGCTGCCACGGTAAACGGCGAGGCACCCGAGATATTCCCTTTCCTCGGAACCTCGCGCCTGGCCGAAGTCGTGGATCGTCACGGCGCAGACCTGGTCCTCAGCGGTTTATCGAGTATTCGATGTCTAAACGCGATTATAACTAAAAGCTAATAGCAATCTAGAATCATCTGTGCGCCCTTTGGAATGACCTAAACGACCTTTGGGAGCTGACGCGATGCGATCGTCGATTCTAGAGCTGTTTCCTCGCGATTAAAGGGCATTCTACGAGAGCTGCTGAATGCAGATTTCATCCCGTCAGACTCATAATGCGTCCGGGCGCGGTTAACCTGGAGCTAACCTGCTGATTCTCCTGCATCAAACGTCAGATCAATTCGCGAATCTTATCGGAAACCGCCGTGATCGCGATTTTGCCCCGATTGGGTTCGCCCCGAGCCAGCGACTCGGCAAAATGCAAAGCTTGTTCCGCCGTCACTTTGGCCGGCATAGGCGGTTCGAAGGGATCCACAACGGCTTGCAGAACCGCTGGGCCGGGAGCGTTCAAGAACGCTTCCACGGTCGAGGCACATTGGCCGGGATCAACCGTGAAACCGATTCCCCCATAGGCATGGGCGACCTCGGCAAAATCGATGGGATGGAGATCCACTCCATATTCCGGATTGCCGAGGAAGACCATCTGCTCCCACTTGATTTGACCTAGGACGTTGTTCTTGATGATCACGACCTTGATGGGCAAGTGATATTTCACGGCGGTAACAAAATCCGCCATCAGCATGGAAAAGCCGCCATCGCCGACGAAAGCAACGCACTGCCGCTCAGGATAGGCGATCTGCGCTGCCAAGGCATAGGGCAATCCACACGCCATGCTGGCCAGATTGCCAGAAACGGAATGCATCTGTCCCTTCTTGACCGGCATATGACGGGCCCACCATGTGGTGATGGTGCCGCTGTCACAACTGACCACGGCATTACTTTTAAGCCGCTTGCCTATTTCCCAGGCGACAACCTGGGGCTTCATGGGCACGTCCTGGCGGGTCGCCTGCTTTTCCAACAACGCCCACCAATCTTTCATGCCGGCCTGTGCTTTCTTCAGAAAGCTCCGGTCTTCGTTGCGCTTCAAGCGTGGGATCAATGCTTGGAGAGTGCGTAGACTGTCACCCACCAACCCGACCTCCACCGGAAAACGAATGCCGATCTGCTGCGGATTGAGATCGATCTGAACGCCCTTAGCCTGACCGGGTTTGGGCAAGAATTCGATGTATGGGAAAGCGCTGCCTACGATAAAGAGAGTGTCACATTCTTCCATGGCCTCTTGCGAAGGACGCGTGCCCAGCAATCCGATTCCGCCGGTCGTGTATGGACTATCGTCCGGAACCACAGCCTTTCCAAGGAGAGCCTTAATAATTGCAGCACCGAGCAGCTCAGCCACTTGTTGCAACTCGTCTCCGGCGCCCAGCGCGCCTTGGCCTGTCAGAATCGCGATTTTCTTGCCAGCGTTCAAAATGTCGGCTGCATCGTGCAAATTGCTTTCGCGAGGCAGCAGTGGAAGGGGCGTGCAGATGTCGGAGGTATGATGAGGCACATTTCGCTTGGAACGCTTTGCCTCTTTCAGTTCCTGTTCCTGAAAATCTACCGGAACCGTGATGTGAGCCACGCCGCGGTAGGAAAGCGCACTCCGGCAAGCCAAGTCAACGACATTTTCCACGTGACTGGCGCCCATCACGCGTTCGTTGTAAACGGCGACATCAATGAATAACTTATCCAAGGCGACATCCTGTTGGGTGTGCGTGCCAATCAAGTCGTGGAATTGCAGTCCCGTAATCGCCAGCACCGGCTGATGGTCGAGCTTAGCGTCGTAAAGTCCATTCAGCAGATGAATGCCGCCCGGTCCGGAGGTAGCCAGACACACCCCCAGCCTGCCGGTGAACTTGGCGTATCCACATGCCATGAACGCGGCGGTTTCCTCGTGGCGTACCTGAACAAAGCGAATCTTATCCTGGCGGGTGCGCAGCGTTGATTCCATCTCCCGGAAGGCCGAAGACGACCTCCACGCCCCAGTCGATCAGGCGGTCGACGAGTAGCTCTGCAGTATTCATAGGCTTACCTCGGATGATGGCCTTTATTGGTTTTCTAGGATGCTTTCATGAGGGCATGGGTCGTCCTAATTTCCGGAGAAGATGGCTTGCAGCGGTGTGCAGGTCTCAGATGTCGGGCCTCAAGTGACAGGCTCACTGCTTCCAAAGCCCGGACCAGAGACCTGAGACCCGAGGCGCGGCACCCTTGCAATATCAAAACTTACTGATTGACTCCTGCTTACGTAATGTTCCACAACCGGTTACAGACTTAACCCGATATAAGAGGGACCCGGCATATCGTAAGTTCCAGAACTAGTCAGGCATCGCAAGCAAGGCCGAAGTGCTTGCATCGTCAATGAGTCCAATCTCAGTTCTGGAGGAACTCGATGGGAACGATTCTGATCATTATCCTGGTCCTGCTACTGCTGGGTGCTTTGCCGACGTGGCCATACAGTAGTGGTTGGGGATACTACCCGAGCGGAGGACTGGGATTGATCCTCATAATTATCATTATCCTGGTGCTTCTGGGACGCTTCTAGGTGGAGTTGGCGCATCTTAAAAGCTCGAAAAGAGGAAATCATGAGTCCACAGTCTCCGCAGTCCAACAAACGCGGGCCATTCGTATCGGATATTGAAGAAATCCGCCGGCGAGCCCGGCAGCACATCGAGAACGGCGCAGTTACTGATGCCTACCTGGCAGACCGCGAGACGGTGATCCGAGTCTTGAACGAGGCGCTCGCTACAGAGATCGTTTGCGTCCTGCGCTACAAGCGCCATCACTACATGGCCGCCGGCATTCATGCTCAAGCTGTAGCTGAGGAATTTCTGGAGCACGCGAGCGAGGAACAGCAACACGCCGACATGATCGCCGAACGAATCGTGCAATTGGGTGGCGCACCCAATTTCAGTCCTGAGGGGCTGGCCATGCGAAGTCACTCCCAGTATGTCGAAGGCACGACTCTAGTAGACATGATTCGCGAAGATCTGGTGGCCGAACGCATCGCAATCGATTCTTACAGCGAAATCATTCGCTATCTGGGCACCAATGACCCTACCAGCCGCCGTGTGCTCGAGGAGATTCTGGCGAAAGAAGAAGAACACGCTGACGATATGAAAACTCTTATCGAGACGTTAGCGGGCATAGAAGATTCGAATAGGTCAGTTACTGCGAAAACGGATCCCCGTCTCCGAGAGGCTTCCTAACTACGCCCCAGGCAGGGAAAGCGTTCGCTACCGAACTACAGGGTTTTCCTTAAGCGAGATACAGCCTTGGCCCCATTGTGCCGTCTTTGAGGCGCGCCTACACTTATTTTATGGCCAGGGTAAAAGGTCATCAGTGTGGAAGATGGTCGAGGCCTGCCTTTTCCTGGGACGGACGAGAGTTCGGTAAGCGGCCTCATAGGCTTGATAAGCGCCAACAGCGAAGCCGGTTGCGACAGACCGGTTCGGCTATACGGCCTAAGACCTTGATATGGATCGATGATTACGAGCCGGGATTGCCGGTGTACCAGGCGCTAGCCGAGAGCCTGGGGTTTCGAGTACTAACCGCTTCGTCTGGCAAAGCGGGATTAGAGTTGGTGGCCTCGCACCGGGCCGACGCGGTCATCGTGGATTACGAAATGCCGGTCATGAATGGTGAGGCGGTCGCCAAATTGATCAAGGCCAATTGGCCGGAGCTACCGGTGATCCTGTTTTCAGGCAGCTCTTTATT
>WNGG01001536.1_pt1 | contig 26152 bp, 18 predicted proteins | sample 5400661 | NCBI WGS metagenome assembly WNGG01 (sample SAMN13153372, study PRJNA577476) | soil metagenome | isolation source: 100 cm soil or saprolite under Garry oak tree replicate 1 | place: USA:California | collected 2016-06-15
CCCTGCCCGGCGAGCGCCGGGTCGTCGTAGGAGCGCAGGTCCTCGCCCCAGCCGCCGTCCGGGTTCTGGTGGTTTTCCAGCCAGGCCACGGCGCGGCGGATGACGGGCTTGGACGGCTTCACCCCGGCCGCGATCAGCGCGGGCACCACGGCGCCGGTGCCGTACACGTAGTTGGCGCCCCACCGGCCGAACCAGGATCCGTCCGGTTCCTGGGCCCGCAGCAGCCAGACCACCCCCCTGCGGACCGTGAGCGAGTCGGCCCGCCCCTCGGCCGCGAGCGCCTCGACGACATGCGCGGTCACGTCCGCCGACGGCGGGTCGATGACCTCACCGAAGTCGCAGAACGGCGGCTTCTTGACGAGCTTGCGCGTGTTGTCCGCGTCAAACGCTCCCCAGCCGCCGTCCTTTGACTGCATCCCGGCCAGCCATCGCATCCCTCGCTCGATGGCGGCCTGCAGGCCAGACTCGGAGAGCCCTTGGCCGGGGAGGTCCGCGGGGTCCGCGGGACGGACCCGTCGCAGCGCGAGCACGACTTCCGCGGCGTCATCGTTGTCGGGGTAGACGTCGTTCTCGAACGAGAACGACCAGCTGCCCGGGGCCAGCTCCGGCCTGCGCACCTGCCAGTCCCCCGGCCCTCGGATCTCTTCGCCGAGCACCCACCGCGCGGCGTTCACCAGGGCGGGATGATCGGGAGGCAATCCCGCGTCGGAGAGCGCGATCATCATCAGAACGGTGCCCCAGACCGGCCCCTGGCACGCGTCGAAGGTGCGCATCGGGCCGTCCGCGGTGTCCTCGGTGATCGTAAACCGGCCTAGGCCCGCCAGCCCGCGCGCCATGATCGGGTGACTCACGTCGTAGCCGAGCAGGTTCAGCGCCATCAGCGAGTACACCCACGGCGGCTGAATCCCGCCCCAGGAGCCGTCCCCCTCCTGCCGGGCGATGATCCAGTCGGCGCAGCGCCGAAGCGCGGCCCGCCGCACTGACTTGACAGGACGATAACGGTGCAGCGCCTTGTCCAGGACGCCGAAGACGCGCGCCCAGGGATCGGCGGGCGGACGCCTCGGGGTAACGCCGGTGCGGAGCTCGTCGATGGTGAACGGGAGCGGGCGGGACGGGCAGAAGGACTGGAGCACGGCGAGCGCGACGATCGTCTGCCGCGCCCAGCAGGCCCAGTCGTAGATGTTGAGCGGGAGCCAGGACGGCATGTAGATCATCTCAGGCGGGATGACAGGCAGGTCGTCCCACGACCACAGGCCGGACAGCGCCAGCCAGATCCGGGTGAACACCCGGGTCGACTCGAGCCCGCCCTGGTCCAGGATCCAAGCGCGGGCCTGTTTCATGTGCGGCGCGTCCGGCTCGTCGCCGGCCAGCCGCAGCGCCAGGTAGGCCTCGACGGTGGTGGACAGATCGCCTGGGCCGCCGAAATAGGTGGCCCAGGTGCCGTCGTCCCGCTGCTTGGAGCGTATCCAGCGCGCCGTCGCGGCGATCAGCGCGTCGTCATGCAGGCCAAGGAACTCGCGCAGCAGCAGGTCCTCGGCGTCCATGGTCACGTTGGTCTCGAATCCGCTCTGCCACCACCCTTCGGTGTCCTGCAGGCCGAGCGCGTGATCGCGAGCCCGGGCCAGGGCATCACGGGCTGCGTCCAGGGTCGCGAGGTCGACGGCCGCGGTGTTGTCAAACGTCGGGTTGTCAGCAGACATGGAGGCTGTCCTTTACCATCGGCGTGCCGTGATGAACTCGGCGATCGCGGTCAGCTCGGCCCGGACGTCGGCGGTCAGGTCGATGTCGGCCAGGAGCGGAGCGTCTCTTCCTAAGAGAGGGAAGGAAGAAGAGGAAAATACAGTGTGACGCAGTCGATTGCCGGGGCCGCGTCTCCGCGCGCGCCGGGGTCACGTGCCCCTCTTCACACCGTTGCCTGAAAGGCAAAAATTTCCGCTCAGGAAACGGTCGCAGGAAGGATAGGTAGGTTCAGGGCTGCTTGCTCTCGACCGCGGCCCGCTGGCAGCTGCTCGATCTCGCGGCCTGGACCGTTGGCGAACAAGCTGACCGGGCGCATACTGATCACGATCTCGCCGGCGGCGGATGATGTGGCAACTTCGATCCAACCCCCGGCGAGGCTGCCGTCAGCACCCTTCAGCTGCCGGTCTCACAGAGGCGATGGTCCGTTAGTGCGTCGTGGCAAGTATTCGCAGGGTCAGTATTCGCCGGGTCAGTATTCGCAGGGTCCGGCAGAACCGCCCATGCCGGAGATCATCCGGACCGGCACCCGGCTCAGGCCCGTTCCGCTGGTCCCGGAGATCCGGCTGCACCAGGCCAGTGATCCGATCAGCTTGTGGCAGCGCACCGAGCTGGCCGCCGGGGGAACCGAGCTGGATCCGCCCTACTGGGCGTTCGCCTGGGCGGGCGGCCAGGCGCTGGCCCGCTACCTGCTCGACCACCCGGAGGCGGTCCGCGGCCGGCGCGTGATCGACATCGCCTCCGGCTCCGGGCTCGTGGCCATCGCGGCCGCCAGGGCCGGGGCGGCGGCCGTGGCCGCCTATGACACAGACCCGCTCGCCGCGGCCGCCATCACGGTCAACGCCGACGCCAACGACGTAACCGTCCTCGCCGTCTGCGCCGATGTCCTGGACGAGGACGGTCTTGGAGATACCGATCTGGTGCTGGCGGCCGACGCCTTCTACCAGCGCGATCTGGCCCGCCGGGTGATGCGGTTCCTGGAGCGAAGCCACACCCGCGGAGCTGCGGTCCTGGCGGGCGACTTCGGCCGGGCCTATCTGCCACGCGACCGCCTGACCCCGCTGGCCAGCTACGACGTGTCCGGCCTGGGCGTGCTGGAGGACAGCGGCAGCAAGCGCACCACCATCTGGGCGCTCAGCGGATGAGCTCGGCGAGCTTTTCCAGGTGGCGGGGGTCGCAGTTGACGCCGAACGTGGTCAGGACGGTCTGCTTCCAGCGCTGGATCTCGTCGGTGATCTTGGCCCAGGGGCCGACCAGGGCCACGTCCTCCACCAGCTTGGTGGGCACGGCCGCGATGGCGCCCTTGGAGTCCCCGGCCAGGTAGAGGTCCTGGATGGTGCGGGCCTGCGCCTCGTAGCCCATCCGGGCGAAGACCTCGTAGTGGAAGTTGAGGCCGCGCGCGCCCATCCCGCCGATGTAGAGAGCCAGGGTGGGGCGGACGAGATCGGCGGCCCGTTCGGGATCATCATCGACGACGATGGCCAGCGGTCCGCCTACTACGTCGAACGTGTCGCGGGTGTGCCGCGCGCCGGGGCGGGCGAAGCCCTCGGCCAGGGCGGCGGCGTAGAAGTCGTTCATCGCGGGCGAGAAGAAGATCGCGTTCCAGCCGTCCGCGATCTCGGCCGCGAGCGCCACGTTCTTCGGTCCCTCCGCGCCCAGGTAGATGGGGATCTCGGGGCGGTACGGGTGCAGGATGGAGCGCAGCGGCTTGCCCAGGCCGGTCCCACCCACCTCCCCATCCCCCTTCACTTGCAGCGGAAGCTGGTAGTGCTTGCCGTCGTAGCTGACCGGTTCGCGGCGCGCGATGACCTGGCGGACGATGTCGATGTACTCCCGGGTGCGCTCCAGCGGCCGCGGGTACGGCTGGCCGTACCAGCCCTCCACCACCTGGGGGTTGCTGGTGCCGATGCCGAGCAGCACCCGGCCCTGGGTGAGGTGGTCCATCGTCATCGCGGTCATGGCCAGGGTGACCGGCGGCCGGGCCGACAGCTGGGAGACCGCCGTGCCGAGCTTGATCCGCGAGGTGCGCGACCCCCACCAGGCCAGCGGGGTCCAGGCGTCGCTGCCGTAGGCCTCCGCCGTCCAGATCTGGTCGATCCCGAGGCGTTCGGCGTTGGTGAACAGGTCCGCCGCGCCCGGCGGCGGGCCGGCCGACCAGTAGCCGGCCGAGACGGAAATCCTCACCGCAGCATCATCAGCGCAGGCCGCCCAGCCGGTCGAGGGTCTCGCTTGTCTCCCTGACGAGGTCTGCCATCACGTCGGCCACCGGGCGGATCTCGGTCATCCGGCCGACGATCTGCCCGGCAGGCATCGGCACCACGTCGGGCTGCCCGGACCGCATCAGGCGCTGGTGCGCCTCGCTGACCAGCAGGTTCTGCAGCGGCATGGGGAGCGGCGCGGGCGCGCTCGGCTGTCCCCAGGCGTCGGTCCACTTGTTCTTGAGCAGGCGGGCCGGCTTGCCGCTGTAGATCCTCGACCGTACGGTGTCCGACGAGCTGGCCGCGAGCAGCGCCTGCTGCACCGCCGGCGCCGCGGTCAGCTGCGCGTACTCCTGGGTGGTCAGCCAGGCCGAGCCCATCCAGGCCCCGACGGCCCCCAGCGCGAGCGCCGCCGCGATCTGGCGGCCGCAGCCGATCCCGCCCGCGGCGAGCACGGGGACCTGCTCCCCGACCGCGTCGACGATCTCCGGGACCAGCACCATGCTGGCGACCTCGCCGGTGTGCCCGCCCGCCTCGTAGCCCTGGGCGACCACGATGTCCACGCCGGACGCGACCTGGCGGCGGGCGTGCTCCGCCTTCCCGGCCAGCGCCGCGACCAGCATGCCGCGGTCGTGCGCGCCCGCGATGACGTCGGGCGGCGGCGGGCCGAGCGCGTTCGCGATCAGCCGCGCGGGATGGCCCAGCGCGACCTCGACGTGCTTGCGCGCGATCGAGTGGAGCCAGCCGAGCACGCCGTCGGCGGCCTGCGCGCCGTCGGGCAGCGGCGGCACCCCGAGCTTGAGCAGCGTCTGCTCGACGAAGTCCTTGTGTCCGGCCGGGATCAGCTGGCTCAGGTCGGTCACGGCGCCCTCGGCGGGAACCTGGGCCGGCATGACCACGTCGATGCCGTACGGGCGCCCGCCGGTGTTGCTGTCCATCCAGTCCAGGACGCTGTCCAGCTCGGCCGGGTCGTTGAAGCGGACGCAGCCGAGCACGCCCAGGCCGCCGGCCCGGCTGACCGCGGCGGCGACGTGCTCGGAGGGGGTGAAGCCGACAATGGGATGCTCGATGCCCAGCAGGTCGCAGAGCGGGGTGCGCACGAGCCGGGGGGTCTGGGGGGGTCGTCCCCCCGGGGCAGGCAGGGTCATGGCGTTACGGGGCCCTCTCTGCTGGAGCCGTATCTGTTTGACCCGCAGCGGCGGGGGATGTTCGGCGACGTGCTGGCGCGCCCAGCCGTAGTCGGCCTTGCCGGATACGGTCCGGCCGACCGATTCCACGAACCAGACGGTGCGCGGCACCTTGTAACCGGCGAGCTGCCCGCGCACATGAGCCTCCAGCGCGGCCACATCCGCGGTGGCACCGGGGCGAAGCTGGATCAGCGCGGCCACACGCTGGCCCAGGCGGTCGTCGGGCACGCCGAGGACCAGCGAGTCGAATACGTCAGGATGAGACTTCAGCGCGCCTTCGACCTCTTCGGGGAAGACCTTCTCGCCGCCGGTGTTCACGCACGTGTTGCCGCGGCCGAGCAGGGTTATCGTGCCATCCTCCTCGACCCGCGCCCAGTCGCCCGGCACCGCGTAACGCCTGCCGTGCACCTCCGTGAACATCTCGGCGGTCTTGACCGGGTCCTTGTAGTAGCCCAGCGGGATGTGCCCGCCGCGCGCCAGCTTGCCGGTCTCCCCCGGTCCGCATACGCCGCCGGCTTCGTCGATGACGATGACGTCTGGTCCGGCCGTGACCGTGGGACCGCCGCGGTGCTCATCGCCCGCGCCGACGAACGCGATGCCGGCGAAGCCGGTCTCGGTCGAGCCGATCGCCTCGGTGAGGAACACGCCGGGCAGCGCCTTCGTGCACGCGTCCTTGACCGCGGGCGAGAACAGCGCGGCCGTGGAGTTGAGGGAGACCAGCGAGGACGTGTCATAGTCCGCCGCGGCCAGCGCCTCCATCAACGGCCTGGCCATCGCGTCGCCGATGACCGACAGCACGTTGACCCGGTGCCGCTGCACCGCGGCCCAGAGCGCGTGCGGATCGAACTTCGGCATGATCACGGCCGTGTCCCCGGCGAACAGGCAGCCCAGCGTGGCCACCATGGCGGCGCCGTGGATGAGCGGCGCGGGCGCCATGCGGACCAGGCCGGCACCCTCGGCGCCCTTGCGGGACTGCGCCCACTCATCTGCCAGCGGCTCACCGGTGATGAAGTCGATGCCGCCGGCGAGCGTGCGCCAGATGTCCTCGTGACGCCACATGACGCCCTTCGGATGCCCGGTGGTCCCGCCGGTGTAGATGATGTAGATGTCGTCCGGGCTGCGCGGGCCGAAGTCACGTGCTCCCGAAGCGGCCGCTACGGCCTCGTCGAAGTTTCCGCCGATCGTCACGCGAGGCAGTCCTGGCGGCACCACGGCGTCCACGATTTCGGCCAGGTCCTGATCGTGGACGAGGGCCGACAGGTCGGCGTCCCGCAGGTGGTACGCCAGTTCACCGCGCAGATACCGGTAATTGATGTTGATGGCGACGGCGCGGAGCTTGATGACGGCGAGCAGCGTCTCCACGGCCGCGATGGAGTTGCGGGCATAGAGGCCGACGTGGTCGCCGGGACCCACTCCCTGAGCGGCCAGGTGGTGGGCCAGGCGATTGGCCTCGTCTTCGAGTTCGCGGTAGGTGAGCTGGCGGTCGCCGCAGATCAGCGCGGCCCGCTCCGGGAAGGTGTCGACGGCATGCTCGAACAGGTCGGCCATGTTCAGTGCCATGGATTGAAACTAGAACGTGTTACTGTTCTGGGCAAGCCTTTAGGGCCGCCTGAGGGAGGGAAATGACCACCATCGATGAGGGCCAGCCGCACGCGCTCATCGAGCGCCGGGGGCACGTGCTGATCGTCACGATGAACCGGCCGGAGGCGCGCAACGCGCTGAGCGGGCCGATGCTGGAGCTGATGCGGCAGGCCTGGGACCTGACCGACAGCGACCCCGGCATCCGCGTCTGCGTGCTGACCGGGGCGGGCGGGGCCTTCTGCGCCGGCGCCGACCTCAAGGCGATGACCGCTGCGCACCCCGGTGACCGGTTCCGGGCCGCAGACATGGACCTGTCGGTGATCGAGCCGCTGCTCAAGGGCCGCCGGCTGAGCAAGCCGCTGATCGCCGCGGTGGAGGGCGCGGCGATCGCGGGCGGCACCGAGATCCTGCAGGCGTGTGACATCCGGGTGGCCGCCCAGAGCGCGCGGTTCGGGATCTCCGAGGCGCGCTGGGGGCTGTTCCCGCTGGGCGGGTCCGCGGTCCGGCTGCCCCGGCAGATCCCGTACACGGTGGCCGCCGACCTGCTGCTCACCGGGCGGCACATCACCGCGGCCGAGGCGCTGTCCGTCGGGCTCATCGGCCACGTCGTGCCGGACGGGCAGGCGCTCACCAGGGCGCTGGAGATCGCGGCGCTGATCGCGGCCAACGGGCCCGTCGCGGTGCGCGCGATCCTGCAGGTCATCCGCGAGACCGAGGGCATGGCGGAGAACGAGGCGTTCACGTTCGAGGCGAAGGTGGGCATGGCCGTGTTCGCCAGCGAGGACGCCAGGGAGGGGCCGCGCGCGTTCGCGGAGAAGCGGCGGCCGGTTTTCGGCGACCGCTAGCGCGCCTGCGCTCGGATCAGGTCGTGCGGGCCACCACCACGCAGTAGTACGACTCGGCGACGTTGGCCGGCACCTCCTCGCCAGGCTCCGGCCGCCACTCCGGCGGCCAGGTCAGGCCCGGCTCGATGATCTCCATCCCGGCCACCAGCTGCCTGATCTTGGCCCGGCTGCGGACATGGGCCGGGGTGGTCGCCTCGTCGAAGACCCGCTCCACGTCGCTGACCTCCGGGATCTCGTCGGGCGTGGCGTGGGAGATCGCGACGTAGCTGCCGGCCGGGAACGGGGCCAGCAGCCGGGCGATCAGCCCGGCCGGGTCGTCCTGGTCGGCGACGAAATGCAAGATGGACAGGAACAGCAGCGCGACCGGCTCGCCGAAGTCGATCAGCTCGCGCAGCGCGGGGTCGGCCAGGATCGTGTCCGGCTCGAGCAGGTCCCGCCCGATCACCGCGGTGCCCGGGACGCTGTGCAGCATGCTGCGGGCATGCGCCAGCACCACCGGGTCGTTGTCGACGTACACCACCCGCGCGTACGGGCTGGCATCCAGCGCGACCTCGTGCGTGTTACCCACCGTGGGCAGCCCGGCGCCGACGTCGATGATCTGCCGGATGCCCGCCTCGCCCACCAGGTGGCGGACCACCCGGCGCAGGAAGGACCGGTTCCACTGCACCGCCTGCCGGACGTTCGGCAGCTGCGCGATCATCGACTCGCCCACCGCCCGGTCGGCCGGGTAGTTGTCCTTGCCGCCGAGCAGGTAGTCGTAGATCCGGGCCACGCTCGGGATATCCGGCCGGAATGTCTCCCGCCAGTCACCGTCATAGGTCACCAGCCAGATCCCCTCGCCTCGCCGCGGTCCCGGCCGCCTCGGGAGCGGCCGCCGGAGGCGGGGATCGCGCTCAGGCATGCGTCATCGGCTGCGCGCGCCATCCCCGGCCACGCGCACAATATCCCAGATTGCGAATCGCAGATCAAGAAACCGTAAAGCTAGACCTCCCTAACGGATGGGCTGGACGGACCAGCCGGATGGATCCAGCCCGGCCGGGTGGATCAGATGGAGCGGTCGCGGCCGGCCCAGTACGGGTCGCGGAGGCGCCGCTTGTAGAGCTTGCCGTTCGGGTCGCGCGGCAGCTCGGATACGTAGTCGATGCTCTTGGGCAGCTTGAACTTGGCCACCCGGCCGCCGAGGAAGGCCAGCAGTTCCGCGGTGAGCGCCGGGCCGGGCTCGGCGCCGGGCGCCGGCTGGACCACCGCCTTGATCTCCTCGCCCCACTCCTCGTGCGGGATCCCGAACACGGCGACGTCGTCGACCGCCGGGTGGCCGGACAGTTCGGCCTCGATCTCGGCCGGGTAGATGTTGACGCCGCCCGAGATGATCATGTCGCTCTTGCGGTCGCAGAGATAGAGGTAGCCGTCCGCGTCGAGGTAGCCGATGTCCCCGACGGTGAACATGCCGCGGGCACGCGACGCGCGCGTCTTCTCCTCGTCCTGGTGGTAGTCGAAGGTCGAGGTGCCCATCCGCATGTAGACCAGACCGGGCTCCCCGGCCGGCACGTCGTTGCCGTCCGCGTCCAGCACCCGGACCTCGGAGCCCGGCCAGGGCCGGCCGACGGAGCCGGGCCGGGCCAGCCACTCGGTCGCGGTGATGCCGGTCCCGCCGCCCTCGCTGGCCGCGTAGTACTCGGTCACCACCGGCCCCCACCAGTCGAGCATCCGGCGCTTGACGTCCTGCGGGCACGGCGCCGCGCTGTGGATCGCGGCCCGCAGCGAGGAGGTGTCGTACCGGCCGCGGACCGGTTCCGGCAGCGCGAGCAGCCGGCGGAACTGCGTCGGCACCATGTGCGTGTGGGTCACCCGGTACCGCTCGATCAGCCGCAGCATCTCCTCGGGCTCGAAGCGGTCCATCAGCACGACCGGGTGGCCGAGCTGGACCGAGATCGTCGCGAAGTTCAGCACCGCCGTGTGGTACAGCGGCGAGCAGCACAGGTGCACGTTGTCGTCGAACGGGGCGAGCGAGAAGATCCCGAAGAACCAGCCGGCGGACGGCGGCACCTTGTCCGGGTCCTCACCGGTCAGCGCGCGGCGCACGCCCTTGGGCCGGCCCGACGTGCCGGACGTGTAGACCATCGGGGCGCCGGCCGTCCGCGGGTCGGGGCGCCCGTCGCCGTCCGCGCCGAGCGCGGTCAGCGGGGCGAAGCCCGGCACCGCGCCGACGGCGAACCTGGCCCCCTGGTCGATCCCGGCTCGGTCGGCCGCGTCGGCCGCGACGCCGCCGAACCTCTCGTGCGCCACGAACGCCCTGGCGCCGCTGTCGGTCAGGATGTAGGCCACCTCGGCGGCGGTCAGGTGCCAGTTCACCGGCACCACGTACAGCCCGGTCTGCATGGCCGCGAAGAAGAGCGCGAGCGCCTCGGTGCCGTTCGGCAGCTGCCCGGCCACGGTGTCGCCCGGGCGCAGGCCCAGCCCCTGAGGACGCTGCGCCTGCAGCCCCCGGCCGTAGCGGTCGGCGCGCGCCGCCAGCTCGGCGTAGCTGACGGTCCCGCCGTCCGGCTCGATCGCCGCGGTCCGTTCTGGGGTCGCCGCGGCGATGGCCCACAAGCCGATGTCGGTCACGGGGCTAATCTAGAACACGTTCTATTGAGGGACAAGGCTGGCAGCCCGGGTGCTGCCTGACAACGGGATGCTGTCCGATAATTAGAACACGTTCTATAGTTGGCACCGTGAGCCATCCCCTCGCGCCGCTGCGGGCGCCGCTGGAGATCGAGTTCGACTACACGCGTTCGCTCGGGCCGGTGCTGAGCCAGTTCATGACCGCCCTGGCCGGCCGGCGCATCCTCGGCGCGCGCGGCGCGGACAGCCGGGTGCACGCGCCGCCGTTCGAGTACGACCCGGTGAGCTCCGAACCCCCAGGGGAACTGACCGAGGTCGGGCCGGAGGGCACCGTCGTCAGCTGGTCGTGGATGCCGGAGCCGCTGGCCGGCCAGCCACTGGCGGAGCCGTTCGCCTGGGCGCTGATCCGGCTGGACGGCGCGGACACGGCGATGCTGCACGCCGTGGACGCGGGCTCGGCCGCGGCCATGCGGACCGGGCTGCGGGTCCGGCCCCGGTGGTCCGCGAGCCCGGCCGGCAGCATCCGCGACATCGCCTGTTTCGAGCCGTGCGACGGGCCGGCCGCCGGGGCTTCCGCGGCCGGGGCTTCCGCGGCCGGGGCTTCCGCGGCCGGGGCTTCCGCGGCCGGGGCTGGGATGACCATCACGCCGGTGCGGCTGCGCTATGAGCACACCGCCTCGCCCGGGGAGAGCGCCTACCTGCGCGGGCTGGCCGAGGGCCGGCTGCTGGGCCAGCGGTGCCAGGTGTGCGGGCAGGTGTACGTCCCGCCGAGGGGAACGTGCCCGGCCGACGGGGTGCCGATGGCCGAGGACGTCGAACTGCCGGACACGGGGACCGTGACGACGTTCAGCGTGGTGAACGTGGGCTATCCGGGACAGCGGGTGACCCCGCCGTACGTGGCGGCGGCGGTGCTGCTTGACGGGGCGGACATCGCGTTCCAGCACCTCGTCCTGGGCTGCGACGCCAGCGAGGTGCGGATGGGCATGCGGGTCAGGGCGGTGTGGAAGCCGCCGGAGGAGCGCGCCACCATGGGCGCGAGCATCAGCCACTTCGCGCCGACCGGGGAACCGGACGCGGCGTACGAGACCTACGCGAGGCAGCTGTGACCGAGGTCGCCGTCGTCGGGTTCGCGCAGTCGCCGTGCGGGGTGCGCGAGGACGCCACCACCAGCGGGGTGGAGATGCTGGTGCCGATCATCGCCGAGGCGTTCGGCGCCACCGGGCTGACCAAGTCCGACATCGGGTTCTGGTGCTCGGGGTCCTCCGACTACCTGGCCGGGCGGGCGTTCTCGTTCGTGCAGGCGGTCGACGCGATCGGGGCCGTCCCGCCGACGATGGAATCGCACGTGGAGATGGACGGCGCCTGGGCCCTGTACGAGGCCTGGGTGAAGGTCCTCACCGGCGAGGCGGAGATCGCGCTGGCGTACGGGTTCGGCAAGTCGTCCGGAGCGGAGTTGCGCCGCGTGCTCGCCCTGCAGCTCGACCCGTACCTGGTCGCCCCGCTGTGGCCGGACTCGGTGTCGGTCGCCGCCCTGCAGGCGCGGCTCGGCCTGGAGGCCGGGCGGTGGACCGAGAAGGACATGGCGGAGGTGGCCGCGCGCAGCCTGGCCGCGGCGGCCGCCAACCCGCGCGCGCAGGTATCCGGGGACGTCGCGGTCTCGGAGCTGCTGGGACGGCCGTATGTGGCCGAGCCGCTGCGGGCGCACGACTGCGCCCCGGTCGGCGACGGGGCCGCGGTCGTGATCATCGCTTCTGGCGAGCGGGCCAGGGAGCTGACCGCGCGGCCCGCCTGGATCAGCGGGTTCGCGCACCGGATCGACTCGGGCTCGCTGGGCGCGCGCGACCTGCTGGCGGTACCGTCGGCGGCTGCCGCGGCTTCCGCGGCTTCCGGTTCCGGGTCCGGGGCTTCCGGGGAGGGCGGAGTCGAGGTGGCCGAGCTGCACGCGCCGTTCACCCACCAGGAGATCCTGCTGCGGGACGCGCTGGGCCTCGATGACGGCGTCGCGGTCAACCCCTCGGGCGGCGCGCTGTGCGGCAATCCGATGTTCGCCGCCGGGCTGGCGCGGATCGGGATGGCGGCGCAGGCGGTCATGTCCGGCCGGGCCGGCCGCGCGCTCGGGCACGCGACCAGCGGCCCGGCGCTGCAGCAGAACCTGGTCTGCGTCATGGAAGGGCGGTGACGATGAAACAGCTGGCCGCCGTCCTGGGTGTCGGGCAGACCAGGCACCGGTCCAAGCGCACCGACGTGTCGATCGCGGGGCTGTGCCGGGAGGCGGTGGACCGGGCCCTGCTCGACGCCGGCCTGGCGCTGACCGACATCGACGCGATCGTGGTCGGGAAGGCGCCCGACCTGTTCGAGGGCGTGATGATGCCGGAGCTTTACCTGGCGGACGCGCTCGGCGCGGCCGGCAAGCCGCTGCTGCGGGTGCACACCGCGGGTTCGGTGGGCGGCGCGACCGGCCTCGTCGCAACCAGCCTGGTGCAGGCGGGCCTGCACGGCCGGGTGCTGGCGGTGGCGTTCGAGAAGCAGTCGGAGTCCAACGCCATGTGGGCGCTGTCGATCGCGCCGCCGTTCAGCGTCCAGGTGGTGGCCGGCGCGGGCGGGTACTTCGCACCGCACATCCGCGCCTACATCCGGCGCAGCGGCGCGCCGCCGCACATCGGGGCGATGGTCGCGGTCAAGGACCGGCGCAACGGCGCCCTCAACCCCTACGCGCACCTGCAGCAGGGCGACATCACGCTGGAGAAGGTGCAGGCCTCCCCCATGCTGTGGGACCCGGTCCGGTACGACGAGACCTGCCCCTCCTCGGACGGCGCGTGCGCGGTCGTCATCGGCGACTCCGCGGCGGCCGAGGCGAGCCCGGCGCCGGTAGCCTGGATCCGGGCCACCGCGATGCGCAGCGAGCCGACCATGTTCGCGGGCAAGGACCACGTCAACCCGCAGGCAGGCCGGGACGCCGCGGCGGCGCTGTGGCGGCAGGCGGGCATCACCGATCCGCTGAACGAGATCGACGTCGCCGAGATCTACGTCCCGTTCTCCTGGTACGAGCCCATGTGGCTGGAGAACCTCGGCTTCGCCGCGCCCGGCGAGGGCTGGCGGATGACCGAAGCAGGCGAGACCGCCATCGGCGGCAGGCTGCCGGTCAACCCGTCCGGCGGCGTGCTCAGCTCTAACCCGATCGGCGCGTCCGGCCTGCTCCGCTTCGCCGAATCGGCGCTGCAGGTGATGGGCAAGGCCGGCGCCCACCAGGTCCCCGGAGCCCGCACCGCGCTGGGCCACGCCTACGGCGGCGGCTCCCAGTTCTTCTCCATGTGGGTGGTCTCGAGCACCCCGCGCTAACCAGGCGGCTTGGGGTGCGGGCGGGACCGCGTGAACCGGGTCCGTTAGGTAAATTTTCTGGTCTTGATTGGCACAATGGCCTGGTGGATACCGATGTCGTGGTGATCGGGGCCGGCTCGCCCGGCGCAGCATCACCAACGCGGCCACCTTCGCTGAGTGGGCCGGGGAGCCGCCGCCGGTGGCCGCCCCGGCCAGCTTCCTGAGCAGCCGAGTCAGCAGGGCCTCCCTTTACGGGGGCCGCTATGCGGACCGCTGAAGGTTCCGCCGAAGTAGTAGGCCATGCCGCCGTCACTGTGCACGATGATCTGCCGCGCGGTCAGGGTGTGCGGATTGCCCAGGCTCACGTTGATCCGCGGGTCCCTGATCGTCCCTGATCCGCCGGTGGGCGTCACCGTCCCCTGTAGCTTGCGGTTGCAGAACGCCCACCAGTACTGATCTTTTCCACCGGGCGGGATGGTATTCGGCGCGACAGCCAGGACCGCTATCCCGCTCTCAGCGTCACTCCCACCCGTAGCCTGGTCACTCCCACCCGTAGCCTGCTCGGGTCCGACCGACGTTTCCACGGTCGCGGTCACGCCGACAAGCTCATCGTCCTTGAGGCCCTTGATGCTGACCAGGTTGAGTTCTATCTGCATCTGCGTGCCGAGGTCGAACGGCTCCTCGTCGTCGGGCGGCCTGTCGTCCGGTTCCGGCGCGGGCCGGAGCTCGAAGGCGGCTTTCATGCCGCCAAGGAACGTCAGGAGCTGTTCCTCCGCATCGCGGCGGACGGCCGAGTCGATGGTGACCGTCACCGTGTACACCGGGACTTCAGGCACCTCATGATCCACGGTCACGGCCTGGTAGACGGCGGCTTTTTCGTCGTCGAGTATCAGCCGGAAATCCAGCGGCTGAAGCTTGCTGACCGGGATCTCCCCGGCTGGCTGCACTGTCATTTCGTTTCCTCCCTACGCTGCCGCGACACAGCGGAAGCCGGTTTGGTAATCCGAGGAACTTGGGTTCATGGGGAAGAGCGAAGCCCGGGCGCCAAGGGGGAGGTCCTTGTAACCGCCGCCGATGGCCGCCAGGCCGAGCACGAGAGCACGCTCGTTCCAGTCCTGCTGCAGGATGGGGGTGTTGTCGGCGTTGTAGCCGGCCTGGGTGGCCGTCCACTCCCTGACATTTCCGATCAACTGCTCCACCCCGTCCCGGCTCTTCCCGCCGCGAACCGCGGCGGAGTCGACGGGGATCAGGCCACCGGGGTGATGACCGCCCACGACCGCGTTGACCTGACCCCCCCTCGGCGCGGTGTTACCCCAGGGGTAGGCGGCTCCGTCCGTGCCCCGGGCGCTCCGCTCCCACTCGGATTCTGTCGGCAGCCGTCGGCCCAGCCAGGAGCAGAACCGCACCGCGTCGTACGCCGTGACGAACACGACGGGGAGGGTGCGATCGCCCTCGGCGAAATGCGCGTTGCCGGCCGGCTCGGCCGGCTGGACACACTGCTGGGCCTGCACGCAGTACCGGTACTGCCGATTGGATACCTCGTGCTCGTCCACCCGGAGCGACGGGAACGTGACCCGCCGGCCGTTGCCCACGATGGCGGAGCCGCCTGCGACGAGCTTCTGCGGGCTGGCCGCCACGGCCTCGTGCCGCAGCCAGGCGTCCCTGACGGGGGTCTTGGCGAGCAAGACGACGCCGCTCAGCGCCCCGGCGGCCACGATCCAGACACCGAGGAGCGCCAGCCGTCGTCGTCGCCGGCCGGCCGCCAGGAACCTCAGAGCGTTCTGGCTCAGCTCATGCTCGTCACCGGCCGCGAGCTCGAGCGCGTCGGCCAGCTTGCGGCGCCGGTAGAGCTCGCCCGCGTCGCGTCCGCCTCGCCGCCAGTCGTCGGAGTCGCGCTCGATCCGGCGCCGGGTCAGCTCGCTCGCGCGGCTCTCGTCGATCCAGTCCCGCAGGGCGGGCCAGTGCGCGATCATGGCCTCGTGCCCCAGCTCGACGGCGGGCTCCTCGCTGTCGGCGCTGGTGGTGAGCAGGCGGCGGTTGGTCAGGTGGCGGAGCGTGGCGTCGAACAACGCGGGGTCATCGCCGGGGGCCCGGAGCGCGCCGGCGGACTGCGGGCGGCGGGTGTCCTGGCGGCCCTCGCCGAGCTGCACCAGCCGCACGAAGATCCGCCGCGCGATCGCCCGCTGAGCCGGCGACAGGCTCGCGAGCGTGGCGTCCGCCCGGGTGGCCAGGGCCACGGCCAGCCCGCTGCGCCCCTGTCCGCTGAGATCCTGCCCGCCGAGGTCCTCGTAGGCCGAGACCGTCAGCAGGCGGCGGGTCCTGCGCTCCCAGAGCAGCACCATCGTCTCCTGGACGAGGGAGAGCGCGCCCGGCTCCTCGCCCGCGTCACGCAGCAGCCGCTCGGCCAGCACCGGCTCCAGGTACGCACCGGCGCCGGCGGCCGGCCTGGTGATCGCCTCACGCAGCGCGGCGCCGCGCAGCGGGGCGATCTCGACCCGTTCGCCCCGTTCGAGGGGCCACAGCACGGACGTCATCAGGTCGGCGTAGAAGTCGGCCCGCATCGCGAGCAGGACGACGCACCTGTCCACCCGGCGGAGCCGGTCGAGCAGCGCGAGGAACCGCGCCCGGTCCTCCTTCGCGGGCAGCAGGAAGATCGTTTCCGCCTGGTCGAAGAATAGCAGGAGCCGCTCGGCCCCTGGTTCTGTGTCCAGGAGGGCGTCCGCCGATGCGCGGAGCTGATCCCCGGACGCGGCCTCGTCGCCGAACGTGCCGGCCAGCCAGTCCAGGGCGCCCGCGTCCGGCCGCAGCGTCCGCACCAGCCAGCGGCCCTCGTCCGCCAGCCGGGGCAGGACGCCCGCCGACACCAGGGAGGACTTCCCCGAGCCCGAAGGTCCCACGACGAGCAGGAAATTCTGCTGCCGCACCCGGCGGCTGACGTCGTCGCTCTCCTGGTCGCGCCCGAAGAACAGGGCGGCGTCCTCCTGGCCGAAGGCCACAAGCCCCGGGTAGGGGCACGGCAGCCGTTCCGCCGGGGGTGCCTCGCGGCGGAGCAGGACCCGCAGGCGGGCTATCTCGCTCTCCCACCGTGACGGCTTAGTGCAGTCCAGCCGGACCCGCGCGTGCAGGCGGAGCGGGAGCTCGTACGGTGCCAGGAGCAGCGGGATCAGGCGGTCGGAATCCCGCATCAGGCTGTCGTGCGTGGCCAGCAGTTCGGCAAAGGCCGACCAGTGACTCAGCCCGAAGGCGGGCGACAGGACGACCAGGGTCCGCTGGGCGCTCTGAACGGCCCGCTCGAGCTCGGTGACCAGCATGGCGCCGGGCCTGAACTCCCGCGGGGTCAGGACCGACCGCGGATCCAGGCCGATCTCGGGTAGCAGGAACCCGTGCACCCAGTCGGCGTCGCTCTCGGCGTACGCCACGAAAAGTTCCGGCTGCGGCGGCGCGTCAGCGCGGGTATCAGCGGATGGCGCATTCATCGGATACCCCGCGCAATTGATCTTCCGGCCCGAATTAAGCCAGCCGGAAAGACCTGGCCGCGGCCGCAATGTCGCGGACCGCGGATTCCCGGAGGCCAAATTAGCCGACAGTCAGGCACACTCTGAGCGTGGGGAGTAACAATATCCCTGTCAAGCTATTTTCAGCCGGCATTGCCGCCGCTCAGGTAACGGCAGATGACAAAAGCGCAGAATGGCACGTCGCATGTTATTCAATCCCGGCTGTTACCAAGATCGCGTTTACTGGCCGGGCGCGCGGTATCCGGCCGGCCGGCGTGGCAGGGGACCGCGGAGCGCCGCGGCCAGGCGGGCGAGCTCGCGGTCGGCACGCGGGGAATCAGCCAGGTCAAGCGTGGCCAGCATGCGGAGCCGGAGCGGGAGCCGGGCCTCGTCGATCGGCCCGATCCGCACCGGCAGCAGGCGGTAGGCGCCCTCTTCGACGCCCAGCGACTGCGCCACCACGTTCTCGAAGTCCGCCAGGTTGTCCTCGAGATACGCCTGGGACAGCACGATCAGCGTCCGCTTGGCCTGCCGTATCCCCCGCTCGATGCCCACCACCAGGGGCACGCCCGGGTCCGGCGAGGCGCCGGAGACGACCAGCCTCAGCCCTTCTCGTTCCAGCCGCGGGACGAGCGTCTCCCACACCCAGGTCGAGTCCGGAGCCCGGTCGACGTAGCTGAGGTACGCGTCGTACCTGAACCCCTCGTCGTCCCCGGGCGCGGTGCCCCCGGGCGCGGTGTCCCTAGCCGGGCCGAGGGCGACGGGGAAGTTCTCCTCCAGGTCGGCCCGGAAGACCGGGTGCTGGGCGGGCTGGTCCCGCGTGACCCTGGGCTGGACGTACTCGAACAGGTCGAAGACGCGGATCAGCCCGTCTTCGCGGGGGATACCGCCCTTCAGCCCGGCCAGCAGGTGCTGGGTGAAGAGGCTGTTCGCGGCGGCCGGGAGCACGTAAGAAGACTCGCTGTCGCGCGAGGAAGCCAGGATCGCCCGGCCCCGGCCATCCGCGAGCCGCTCGTAGTAGCCGTCGGGCAGGCCCGCCTTGACCAGCAGGGCCTGGCCTTCCTTGGGGCGGCCGAGGCCGCCCGCGTGGCAGCAGTCGAAGACGACGAGCACCTTGCCCGCCGGGATGGCCCGCAGGGCCGCGGCGAACTCGGCGCCCGAGATGGCCGTCGAGGCGAGATCCTCCGCCGAGGTGGGGACGCAATCGACGGGCAGGATGTACTCCCTGGCCCGGGCTCCCGACGGCACCTGAGCGCCGTGTCCCGAGATGTAGATGACGACGCTGGACCCGGCGTCGCTGCGGGCCGCCAGGCTGGCCAGGGCGCCGAGGAGGCCGGCGCGGGTGGCCTGCTCGTCGAGCAGCAGCGTGACGTGGCCCGGAGGGTAGCCACCGTGCCGCGGGTCCGCCAGGAGGTCGCGGACATCGCGGGCGTCGTTGCGGACGGCCTCGGGCAGCCTGGCGATGTGCGCGTAGCCGGCGATGCCCACGATCAACGCGTACGCGTTGTCCATCGCGGGCATGTGAACCGCTCTCCGCTCCCGGTCACGTGTGGCCGCGGCCTGGCGAAAGGCCGCGGCCACACGTTACGCCGGCTGGCTGGGACGGCGCCAGGTAGCAGGACCGGTGCCGATACGGCTAGGGGCGGTAGGTGACGGGGAGGCTCTTGATGCCGTTGATCCAGCCGGAGCGGAGGCGGTCGGGGGGGCCGGCCTTGGCGATGCCGGGCATCGCGTCGGCGATGGCGTTGAAGATGAGCTCGATCTCCAGCTTGGCCAGGCTGGCGCCCAGGCAGTAGTGGGTGCCGAGGCCGCCGTAGCCGAGGTGCGGGTTCGGGGAGCGGAGGACGTCGAACCGCTCGGGGGCGTCGAAGACCTCCTCGTCGAAGTTGGCCGACCGGTAGAACAGCCCGACGCGCTGGCCCGCCTTGATCTGCTGCCCGCCGAGCACCGTGTCCCGGGTCGCGGTGCGCTGGAACACCGTGATCGGGGTGGCCCAGCGGACGATCTCGTCCGCCGCGGTGTCCGGGCGGGACGCCTTGAACAGCTCCCATTGCTCCGGGTGGTCGAGGAAGGCGAGCATCCCGTGCGCGATGGCGTTGCGGGTGGTCTCGTTGCCCGCCACCGCCAGCATCAGCACGAAGAAGCCGAACTCGTCGTCGGACAGGTGGCTGCCGTCGATCTCGGCGGTGATCAGCTTGGTGACGATGTCGTCCCGGGGGCAGCCGCGGCGCTCCTCGGCCATGGCCAGGCTGTAGCCGAGGATCTCGGTGGCCGCGATCATCCCGTCGCCCTCTTCGTCGTGGGCCTTCTCGTCGTAGCCGATCATCCGGTTCGACCAGGAGAAGATCTTGCCGCGGTCCTCCTGCGGGACGCCGAGCAGCTCGCTGATCGCCTGCAGCGGCAGCTCGGACGCCACGTCGGCGACGAAGTCGCCGGTGCCGGACTCCAGCGCGGTCGCCACGATGCGCTGGGCGCGTTCGGTGAGGGCCTGGCGCAGGTTGCCGATGGCCCTGGGAGTAAAGCCGCGGGAGACGATGCCGCGCAGCTTGGTGTGCTCGGGCGGGTCGATGTTGAGCAGGATCAGCCGCTGCATCTCGATCGACTCCCGGGGCATGCCTTCGGCGAACCGGATCAGCGCGGTGTTCTCCCAGGACGAGTACAGGTCCGGCGTCTTGGAGATGGCCAGGATGTCGGCGTGCCTGGTGACGGCCCAGTACCCGTCGTCGTCGAACCCGGCGGAACCGCGGCGCTGGGCGACCCACCAGACCGGGGCCGCGCGGCGCAGTTCGGCCAGCTCCTCAGCCGGCACCCTGGTCGTGTAGATCTCCGGATCGGTAAAGTCGAAACCAGGCGGGATGTCGGGCACGGCCACGGCTGCCTCCCTTGGCCATCAGTGGAACGTGTTCTAGTTTTGATTAGACCACGGATTCTGGAGGCGAGCCATGGGCACTGCAGTGATCGTCGAGGCGGCGCGGACCCCGATCGGCAAGCGCGGCGGCGCGCTGGCCGGCCTGCACGCCGCCGAGCTGCTGGGCGGCATCCAGGTCGCCCTGCTCGAGCGCGCGGGCGTCGCGGCGGACGCGGTCGAGCAGGTGGCCGGCGGCTGCGTGACCCAGGCGGGCGAGCAGTCCAACAACATCACCAGGACGGCCTGGCTGCACGCCGGGCTCCCCTACCAGGCCGGCTGCCTGACGCTCGACGCCCAGTGCGGTTCGGCGCAGCAGGCCGCGCACCTGGTGGCCGGGCTCATCGCGGCGGACGCGATCGGCGTCGGGGTCGCCTGCGGGGTGGAGGCGATGAGCCGGGTGCCGCTGGGGACCGCCGCCCGGGCCGAGGCCGGCTCGCCCCGGCCTGCCTCGTGGGACATCGACATGCCGAACCAGTACGTTGCCGCCGAGCGCATCGCGCAGCGGCGCGGGCTCTCCCGCGCCGACGTCGACGCCTTCGGCCTGCGCTCGCAGACCCTGGCCCAGGCCGCCTGGGCGCAGGGCCGGTTTGACCGGGAGGTGGTGCCGGTCAAGGCGCCGCTGCCGGACGGGGCAGGGACGCGGGTGGTCGACCGGGACGAGGGGCTGCGCGAGACCAGCCTGGCCGCCCTGGCCCGGCTCAAGCCGGTGGTCGAGGACGGCCGGCACACGGCCGGCACGTCGTCGCAGATCTCCGACGGCGCGGCCGCCGTGCTGCTGGCCGACGCGGACCGGGCCCGGGCGCTCGGCCTGCGGCCCCGGGCGCGGATCGTGGCGCAGTGCCTGGTCGGCGCCGAACCCTACTACCACCTCGACGGCCCGGTCCAGGCGACCGAGCGGGTGCTGGCCCGCAGCGGGATGACGATGAGCGACATCGACCTGTTCGAGGTCAACGAGGCGTTCGCGTCGGTGGTGCTGTCCTGGCTGGCCGTGGGTGGGGCCGACCCCGACCGGGTGAACGTCAGCGGCGGCGCGATCGCCCTCGGCCACCCGGTGGGCAGCACCGGGGCGCGGCTGCTCACCACCGCGCTGCACGAACTCGAGCGGCGCGGCGCGGGCACGGCGCTGATCACCATGTGCGCCGGCGGCGCGATGGCCACCGCCACGATCATCGAGCGCCTGTGACGGCTCAGGGGTGCTGGGCGCTGACCGACACCACCTCGCCGGTCATGTAGCCGGCGTAGTCGCTGGCCAGGAAGACCATGACGTTGGCGACCTCCCAGGGCTGCGCGGCCCGGCCGAACGGCTCGCGGGCGGCCAGCTCGGCGAGCAGGTCCTCGCTGGTCACCTTGGCCAGGAACGGGTGCACGGCCAGGCTCGGCGCGACCGCGTTGACCCGGATGCCGTGGGCGGCGACGTCCAGCGCGGCGCACCGGGTGAAGGCCATCACGCCGGCCTTGGCCGCCGCGTAGTGCGCCTGGCCCGGCTGCGCGCGCCAGCCGAGCACCGAGGCGTTGTTGACGACCGCCCCGCCGTGCCCCTGGGCGACCATCTGCCGCAGCGCCGCCCGGGTGCAGCGGAAGGTCCCGGTCAGGGTCACGTCGAGGACCAGCCGCCACTCGTCGTCGGTCATCTCGAGGACCGAACGGGTGCCCCCGAGCCCGGCGTTGTTGATCATCACGTCGATCCGGCCGAAGCGCCCGGCCGCCCCCTCGATCAGCGCCGCGACCTGCTCCTCGTCGGTGACGTCGCAGGGCTGCGCCCAGACCATCTCGCCGTGGTCCCGGGCGAGCTCGTCGCGGGTCGCGGCCAGCCGCCGCTCGTGCTGGTCGCTGATCGCCACCCGGGCGCCTTCCTCCAGGCAGCGCCGGGCGGCGGCGCTGCCGATGCCGGTGCCGGCCGCGGCGGTGACGACCACCACCTTGCCGTCCAGCAGGCCGTGACCCTTCATCGCGGCAGCGTTCATCGGGGCAGGCCGAGCGCGCGGCTGGCGATGATGTTGCGCTGGATCTCGTCGGACCCGCCGTAGATCGTGTCGGCCCGGCTGAACAGGAACAGCCGCTGCCACTCGTCCAGGTCGTAGGGTTCGCCCCGCAGCAGGGCCGCCGGGGCGCCGAGCACGTCCATGGCCAGCTCGCCGAGGTCCCGGTGCCAGCGGGACCACAGCACCTTCAGCACCGAGGCCTCGGCCGGGTCATCGCCGCCCAGGGTGTCCAGCGCGTACGCGCGGATGGCCTCCAGGCCGATCCAGGCCCGGGCCAGCCGGTCGCGCAGCAGCGGGTCGGCGCTCGCCCCGTTCTGCCGGGCCTGCTCGACCAGGTCGGCGAGCTCCCGGCGGAACCCGACCTGCTGGCCGAGCATGGCCGCGCCGCGCTCGATGGCCAGCGTCGCCTTGGCGATCCGCCAGCCGTCACCGGGCGCGCCGACCACGTTGGCCGCGGCGGTGCGCGCGCCGTCGAAGAAGACCTCGTTGAACTCCGCGGTGCCGGTCAGCTGCCTGATCGGGCGTACCGTGACCCCCGGCTGGCTCATCGGCACCAGCAGGTAGGACAGCCCGGTGCCGCGCCGCGACCCGGCTTCGGTCCGGGCCAGCACGAAGCACCAGTCGGCGATGTGCGCCAGCGACGTCCACACCTTCTGGCCGGTGATCACCCACTCGGCCCCGTCCAGGGCCGCGCGGGTGGCCACCGAGGCCAGGTCGGACCCGGCGCCTGGTTCGGAATAGCCCTGGCACCACAGCTCGCGGACGGCCCTGATCGGCGGCAGGAAGCGCCGCTGCTGCTCCGGCGTGCCGAACGCGATCAGGGTCGGCCCGAGCAGTTCCTCGCCCACGATCGAGATCCGGGCCGGCGCGCCGCTGCGCGCGTACTCCTCGTAGAAGATGACCTGCTGCGCCAGCGTGGCGCCGCGGCCGCCGTGTTCGGCGGGCCAGCCCAGGCAGGTCCAGCCCGCGGCGGCCATGTGCCGGTTCCAGGCCAGCCGTTCGGCGTGCCGCTCGTGCTCGCGTCCCGGGCCGCCGGCGCCGCGCAGGCCGGCGAACTCGCCTGTCAGGTTGGCTTCCAGCCATCCGCGCACGTCAGCGCGGAACTCCTCGTCCTGCGGCGTGAACCGCACCCGGGTCTCCTCCTCTGGCCGGCGACCGCCCCTGGTGCGTAGGCTAAACCTACCAAGCACTTGCTTGCTAGCTCGGGAGGATGGGTGGAGCTGACGATCGCCCGGGAGGATGGGTGGAGCTGACGATCCCGGCCGCCTTGGCGCGGGCGGCGAGCGAGTTCGGCGACACGGCGGCGCTGGCCGACCCGCTGGCCGGGGCGCCCCGGGTCAGCTACCGCGAGCTGGGCGAGCGGGTGACCGCGGTCGCCGGCGCGCTGATCGAGGCGGGCGTCGAGCCCGGCGACCGGGTGGCGCTGTGGGCGCCGAACGGGTGCGAGTGGGTGCTGATCGCGCTGGGCGCGCTGGGCGCGGGCGCGGCGCTGGTCCCGGTGAGCACGCGGTTCACCGGCCCCGAGGCGCTGGACGTGATCAGCCGCAGCGGGACGCGGGCGCTGTTCGTGGCCGGCGACTTCCTCGGGGCGGACCGGCTCGGCGCGCTCCGGGCCGCGGCCGCGGCCGAGGGGACCAGCCTGGACGCGCTCGGGCTGGTGGTGCGGATGCCGGAGGACTGGGCCGCGTTCGAGGCCCGGGCGGGTTCGCCGGAGCAGGCACGCCTGAGGGCGCTGCTGGCCGAGGCGCGCCGGCGCGCGCTGCTGGCCGAGGCGCGCCGGCGCGCGGGGGCGGTGCGGCCGGGGGACGTCAGCGACATCATGTTCACCTCGGGCACGACCGGGCGGAGCAAGGGCGCGATGACCTCGCACGAGCGGTCCCTGGGCGTGGCCCGGGCCTGGGCCGAATGCGCCCGGCTGACCAGCGCCGACCGCTACCTGGTGGTGAACCCGTTCTTCCACACGTTCGGCTTCAAGGCGGGCCTGCTGGCCTGCCTGGTCAGCGGGGCGACGCTGGTGCCGCAGGCGGTCTTCGAGGCCGGGCGGACGATGCAGCTGGTGGAATCCGAACGGATCACGGTGCTGCCCGGGCCCCCCACCCTGTACACCTCGATCCTGGACCACCCCGAGCGCGGCGGCCGTGACCTGTCCAGCCTGCGGCTCGCCGTCACCGGCGCGGCCGACGTGCCGGTCGCGCTGATCGAGCGGATGCAGCGCGAGCTGAGCTTCGAGACCGTGCTCACCGCCTACGGCCTGACCGAGGCCGTGGTGGCGACGATGTGCCGTCCGGGCGACGCGGCGGAGCTCGTGGCACGCACCTCGGGCCGTTCGGCGGCTGGTTTTGAGGTACGGATCGGGGAGCGGGACGAGATCCTGCTCCGCGGGCCGAACCTGATGCTCGGCTACCTCGACGACCCCGAGGCCACCAGGGCCGCCGTCGACAGCGGCGGCTGGCTGCACACCGGCGACGCCGGCCGGCTGGACCCGGCCGGGTACCTGACCATCACCGGCCGGCTCAAGGACATGTACATCTGCGGCGGCTTCAACGTGTACCCCGCCGAGGTGGAGCAGGTGCTGGCCCGGCTGGACGGGGTGGCGGAGTCGGCCGTCGTCGGCACGCCCGACCCGCGGCTCGGCGAGGTCGGCCAGGCGTTCATCGTCCGCCGCCCCGGTCACGTCCTGGACGCGGCGGACGTGCTGGCCTTCTGCCGGGAGCGGCTGGCCGGCTACAAGGTGCCCCGCCGGGTGGAATTCCGCGACGCGCTGCCCCGCAACCCGTCGGGCAAGGTCCTCAAGCGCGTCCTCAGAAAGGAGCCCTGATGGCGGACGAGGTCCGTTACGAGCAGCGCGGCCGCGTCGCGCTGATCACCCTGAACCGGCCGCGGTACGCGAACGCGCAGAACTCGGCGATGACCTACGCGCTGGACGCGGCGTTCGCCCGGGCGGTGAACGACGACCAGGTCGCGGTGCTCGTGCTGGCCGGCGCCGGCGATCACTTCTGCGCCGGGCACGACATCGGCACCCCGGAGCGGGACGCGGACAAGTCCTTCGACCGCCAGGCCGTGCTGTGGTGGGACCACGTGGGCAGGGCCGGCGCCGACGCCAGGTACGCCCGGGAGCTGGAGGTCTACCTCGGCATGTGCCGGCGCTGGCGGGAGATCCCCAAGCCGGCCATCGCGATGGTGCACGGCGCCTGCATCGCCGGCGGCCTGATGCTCGCCTGGGTGTGCGACCTGATCGTGGCGGCCGAGGACGCGTTCTTCGCCGACCCCGTGGTGCGGATGGGGATACCGGGCGTGGAGTACTTCGCGCACCCGTGGGTGCTCGGGCCGCGCTTCGCCAAGGAGGTCCTGTTCACCGGCGGCCGGTTCACCGCCGAGCGGGCCTGGCAGGTCGGCATGGTGAACCGGGTGGTGCCGCGGGGCGACCTGGAAGCGGCGGCGTTCGCGCTCGCCGAGCAGGTAGCGGACATGCCGCCGTTCGGGCTGGCGCTGGCCAAGCGGGCGGTCAACCAGTGCGAGGACCTGATGGGGCTGCGGCCGGGGATGGATTCGGTGTTCGGCCTGCACCACATGGCGCACGCCCACAACGCGGAGGTGTCGGGCGACTCGCTGGCCGGGCTCGACGGCCGCGGCATGAAGAAAGCCGCCGGGTGAGCGGGGAGTTCCGGGCCGAGGTGCGGGACTGGCTGGCCGCGATCTGGTCCCGGGCCGTGCGGTCTGAGGGAGGCTGGATCGTCTCCGGCACCAAGACGTGGTGCTCGCGGGCCGCGTTCGCTGACCGGGCGTTCGGCCTGTTCCGCACCGATCCCGGGGCGGAAAGACCCCGCGGCGCAGCCGCCGATCGGCACAGCGGTCTCAGCTACCTGCTGTTCGGGCTGCGCGCGCCGGGGGTGACGGTGCGGCCGATCCGCCAGCTCGGCGGGCGGACCGGGTTCGCGGAGATCTTCCTGGACGAGGTGTTCGTCCCGGACGGCGACGTCGTCGGCGAGCCGGGCGACGGCTGGCGGATCGCGATGTCCACCGCCAGCCACGAGCGCGGGCTTTCGCTGCGCAGCCCGGGCCGGTTCCTCGCGGCGGCGGGCCGGCTGGCCGGGCTGTGGCGGCGGGCGGGCTCCGACCCGGCCGCGCAGGGCCGGGTGGCCGACGCCTGGATCGGCGCCCGTGCCTACCAGCTGCACACGCAGGCGACCGCGGCCCGGCTGGCGGCCGGCGGGTCGCTGGGCGCCGAGGCCAGCCTGGGCAAGGTGTTCTGGTCCGAACTCGACCTCAGCCTGTGGCTGGCCAAGGTCCGGGCGCTC
>WNGG01007582.1_pt1 | contig 26128 bp, 31 predicted proteins | sample 5400661 | NCBI WGS metagenome assembly WNGG01 (sample SAMN13153372, study PRJNA577476) | soil metagenome | isolation source: 100 cm soil or saprolite under Garry oak tree replicate 1 | place: USA:California | collected 2016-06-15
GCTGCTGCCGCCAAATGCGCTACCCAGACCTGCGCCTCGCACCTGTAACAGGATAAAGATGATGACAGCAATGCTGAGAATGACCTGTACTATTCTGATTGCTGGAAGCCATTGAGCCACGATGTTTGCCTCGCTTTCGTAATTCACCGGTGATTTCGGGGGAATTATATCATAGTCTTGCTCTCGCGTCGAGAGTGCCCGACCTGCGTACTTCACTTGCTCTGGCAAGGTTTTTTAGAGTGTTCTATGGTATACTAATGCCAGGAAGTAGAGAGAAAACTTGTCTCTCACCGGAGGGTAACTGATATGGCAGCACTGCAGGTCTCCCATGACTATAATATTCAGAAAGTTGCTATCGTTGATGATGACGAGAATGACGCGGGCATAGAGGAATGGGAAGTCAAACAAGCAGGGTTTGAACCAATTCCTATAAATCGGTCTTTTAAGAGACTAGAGGATCTGGCAGCTTTCATTAAATCGGAGGCACAAGGTGCACTCTGCGCTCATCGTCTCTCTCGCTACGGTTCTGCCCCTTTTTACGGAGCGAAATTGGTTGCTTCTTTATACGACTTGAAGATTCCAGCCCTCCTCATTACAGAGTTCTCCAGTATAGATAGTGATGTATCTATCAGAAAATGGAGGGACAAAATCCCTGTCCTGCTCAACCATGATGAAGCGGATGCCGAAAGCATTAGACGGGGTATTGAGCAGTGTCTCTCTGAATTACATGGTGATCCTCCAGAAGCAAGAGTCCCTTATCGAGTGTTGCTAAGAGTGAGAAACATTGGAAACGAAGCAAATGAAGAGGTGGTAGATGTAATTATCCCTGGTTGGAATCCTCGAAGAGCTGTTCGTTTTCCTGCCTCACTAATTCCGCCAGATCTTCGTGATAAGTTGGCACCCGGCGTACGATTTTTTGCTCGTGTCAATATTGGAGCCGATAAGGCTGATGATCTTTACTTCCGTGATTTTGAATTAGCACCAGAGCCGGATGATGATGACGGACTTGCCTGAACTGATCATCTTGGATGTTGGACATGGAAATTGTGCTATCCTGAGAGATACAGATGGGACTACAATCATTGATTGTCCAGCTGGCTCTACATTGATGAAAACCTTGAGACATCTGAAGATCAGTGAAATCTCCAGTATCCTCATCTCTCATGCCGATCAAGACCATATCGGTGGAGTTACAAATCTACTCTCGCACCCAGATATAAAGGTTCATAATGTCTTCTTGAATACAGATACCTTAAGAAGGACCGAGAACTGGGGAGACCTACGTTCTGCCCTGAGGGATGCGCGGAAACGAATGGGAACGAAAGTCCATGTAGGAATAACGACCACACAAACAGGGCAACTCGATACCGGGCAAGTCGAGATAGAAGTGCTTGCACCAACACCTGAATTAGCCATGAGTGGAGCCAGTGGGCGAGATTTGCAAGGAAACCAATTGAGTTCTAACTCCATGTCAGTTGTGGTTGGCCTGATTCATGATTCCCACCGAGTAGCTATCCTGCCAGGAGATATTGATGATGTGGGATTTCGTAATCTTCTAGAGGATCGTGATGAATTGCAGGCGGACATTCTTGTGTTTCCTCATCATGGAGGAAGGGCTGGAAGTGCTGATGATGAAAGTTTTGCTCACTTATTGTGCAGTTTGGTTAAACCCAGGCTAATCCTTTTCTCAATTGATCGGAATCACTTAATAAATCCACGAGAGGGAGTCATACGGGGTATAAGATCTGCGGTTCCGACCGCTCAGATCATTTGTACTCAGTTATCAAGAAGGTGTGCTGCTCAACTTCCTGACTCAGACTATGCTCACTTAGCTAATCTTCCTGCGAAAGGACGTGCAAGTAACAGTTGCTGCGGAGGGACGATTTCCATCAAGCTAAACGGGAAGAAAACGTTTGATGTACCACTGTTTGCTCTGCATAGAGAATTTGTCGGGAGCAAAGTATCTACTCCAATGTGCTTACGTCCCCTTGCCAGAACACAGGTAGAACCTTAATCTGGGGGACCGATCATGCACATTGACAAATTAATCCGGACATGATAGACTGAGGGAGAACAAATATTCTATTCCTCAGGAGATTTTTCCATGACCCACCCCTTTTCCGTGACGTTTTCCCCTGCCCAAGTGCAGGAGTTAGAGCAGGTGCGCGATCACCACCCCAAAGCCTACGTGCGCGTCAAAGCCGCTGGCATTCTGAAAGTCTGGCAAGGCGCGTCCCGGCGGCAGGTGGCCAAGAGTGGCTTGCTCAAGCCTGTACGCCGCGAGACGGTCCAGACCTGGATCGTGCGTTACCAGCACGATGGAGTGTCTGGCTTGCTGGTTCAGCCAGGACGCGGGCGCAAGCCCGCTTTTTCCCCCGGTGCATCCCAACGCGCAGGCCGCCGCCAGCCAGGTGCAAGAGGTCGTGCATCACAGCCCAGGTCTCTACGGTCTCAAGCGCAGTAGCTGGCGGCAGACGGACCTGCGCCAGGTCGTCGGGTGGCTGCGACCATTGAGCCCGCCAGGAGTGTGCAAACTGTTGCGGCGCTTGGGCGTGGTCTACAAGCGCGGACGCGCCAGTGTGCATTCGCCCGACCTGGCCTATGACGAGAAACTGGCCGTGATCGCTCAGGCTCGCAAGCGCAGCCAGGCCGATCCCGAGCACTTTCCTTTCCTGTATGAGGACGAGATGACCTACGAACTGCGGCCCCGCGTCAGCCGGGCGTATGCGCGACGCGGGCGAGAGGTCAAGCTGGCACGGCAGGCGGCGACGGCCAAGCAGCGGCGCATTGCGGCTAGTATTGAGGTCAACACCGGCGTCCTGATCGCACGCCAGCGCAGTCGCTTCAACGTCAAGGAGATGTATCGCTACTTCCGCCTGGTCGAGAAGCGCTCTCCCAAGGCCGAGCGCATCACCATCGCGCTGGATAACTGGCCGGTGCATTTCCATCCCTTTGTGTTGGAAGAACTAGCCAAACGCCACAGCCGCATTGAACTGCTGCCGTTGCCGACCTATGCACCCTGGACCAACCCGACCGAAAAGGTCTGGGGACTGCTCGCCAAGGATGTGCTCAACCAACATGAGTTTGTCGAGGACTGGCCTGGACTTAAACAGGCCGTCACTGACTAGTTCACGACGTATGAGCAGGGCTCCCAAGCCCTCTTGCATTCTGTCGTCTTATGTCCGCATTAATTTGTTAATGTGCATTATCGGTCCCCTATATTTTGAGCCTTATCCTCTCCTCCAACTCCCCTGCCACACTATACGGATCCCTTTCCCGTGTCGTAATATCCTCTACCAGCGTCTGCCACTCCTCTTCGCTGACTTGCTCTCGCAATTTGTTCATGACTGCGTGTAGCACCAGCGCCTGCACTTCGCTGCGAACCTGGCGTTGGGCGCGAGTTGCCAGCATACCGCTCTCGACGAGGTAATCGCGGTGTCGTTGCATGGCATCCACTACCTCTACAATTCCCTCGTCTTTGAGGGCACATGTCTTGAGTACTGGAATACGCCAGGGGGTCTTGCGTCGATTGGGATCAAGACTGAGGAGCATTGCGAGTTCTGCTACTGTCTGATTGGCACCGGGTTTATCCGCTTTTGTGACAACGAAGATATCAGCAATCTCCAGGATGCCAGCTTTGATGGCCTGGATTTCATCCCCCATGCCGGGAGCAGATGTTACAAGGACGGTGTGAGCGGTGCGCATGACCTCGACTTCTGCCTGGCCTGTTCCTACGGTTTCGATGATAATGGGGTCAAAACTTGCGGCATCCATGGCGCGTACAACGTCGCGAGTTGAGGCGGCGAGACCTCCCAGATTGCCACGAGTGGCCATGCTGCGGATAAATACATTGGGGTCGCCCGCCAGTTCCATCATACGAATGCGATCACCCAGGATGGCTCCTCCGGTAAAGGGGCTGGTAGGATCAACAGCAACTACACCGACCCGGCGCTCCCGACGGCGCAGTTCGCGCACGATGTGGGTGACTAATGTGCTTTTCCCTGAGCCGGGGGCCCCTGTGATTCCTACGATATGGGCGCGACCGGCATGCTGGTGGAGTTCAGCCAGGTAGCGCCGGGCCTGTGGAAGTTCATTTTCAATCAATGTCACCATACGTGCCAAGGCACGACGATCACCGCTAAGCAGGCGTTCTACGATGTTCTGCAAGGTTCTATACCTCTGTAGCGAGGCGGTCGGCCTGCACATTCGCACGTACAAACTCAATGATCTCGTCCGTCGGGGTCCCCGGCCCGAAACATCCCTTGATGCCCATGGCTTTAATTGCTGGTAGATCTTCATCAGGCAGAATGCCACCGGCGGCGACCAACACGTCGTCTACGCCATTCTCCTTCAAGAGTTCCATCACTCTGGGGAATAGTGCCATATGCGCCCCGGAGAGAATGCTCATCAATATAGCGTCCACGTCTTCCTGGATGGCCGCTTCAACGATCATCTCCGGGGTTTGACGAATACCAGTGTAGATTACTTCCATTCCGGCATCACGCAGGGCACGGGCTATCACTTTTGCTCCACGATCATGCCCATCCAGACCGGGTTTGGCGACCAGCACACGAATTGGGCGAGTATCAGCCATATACCTTGACTCCTTTGTCTATATACGGACCCGATTGATTTAATGCAGCCTCATAGAGTGCACCAATAGCACTCTCCAGTTCTTCATATATCCTGGTGATTTGTTCCTTCCATTCTACAACGGGGTCTCCCTTGCTGCAAGCATTCACCAGCAGCTTTGATAGTTCGATAATCCGCTCCCGCTGGTCAGATGCTACAAGAGGGATGGGTAATCGTGCCAGTACATGCTGCTCAATCTGTGGCTGTACCCATTTATATGCCGTGTGGAGTATGTACACATACCTCCGTAGCAGCCGCGAGTTGAGCAGGGCCAGGAAAAAATAGAGTTCATCCTCATGCGCATCTTTATTTTGTAAATGGAGCAGATAGAGGGTTTGGAGCACTACATGTCCCTGCATATCCAATGTTGCTTGCAAACGATCGGTGCTTTTCACCACCAATAGTTTGGCAGACTGGTATCGCTCTAGAGGTTTCTTTATGCACATGGTCGCCCCTACCCAGCAAAGAACTATCTCTGCCAAGTTCCTCGCCCCGGTGAATAGACAAAAATTTACTGAGGGGAGCAAACCAGGGATGTGAAGCGGGAGTTTCCGCCGTAGGGGCCGCACACAGTGCCCACCAATTCATTGCGCCCAATCGCTCAATTGTTGTACCCTGTACCTCAGCTAAGAGATAGCGAAGTTCAGCAGAGGGCTGGCGCAGGAAAAGTTGTTGGGGAATTGTTTTTGCCTGAGACTGACGAACAATGTAACAGTGGTTGTCAACAGTTGTAACGTTGCCCGTCGATTTCAGGCTCTCATCGCGCCATCGTTCTCGTACCCACGATACTCTCATCGCGCCATCGTTCTCGTACCCACGATACCTGGTGTCCCTGCTGCGGTGGGCACTTCTGGGCAATCAGGACGACCGCACCGACGTGGGCGGCAAAGACAGCTGATAGATGCCAGAGGTGATGTAAAGTGAATTCTTCGAGCAAGCGCCTGCGTTCCTGGACGGCGTTGGTACGTGCCAACAATGGATCGGGCAGTACCAGACCTATCCAGCCACCAGGACGTACAATCGAGAATGCTAAATTGAGGAAGAGCAGGTAGCTATCAGCCTGACCACGCTGCTGTGCAAATTGATAACCACTGAGATCGCTATTTTTGGCGGCCAGGTAGGGGGGATTGGTAAGAAGGAGATCAACGCATGGCTCCCAGGGCAAAGTGAGGCCATCGGCCTGGTGAATATGCAATCGGGTGTCCTGAGCAGGCCCCAGGATGGTACGCAGTTGCATTTCGGCCAGGAAACAGGCGATGGGATCGGGATCGAAACCCCAGAGATTTCGTTGAAGAAGTGTTATGAGTTCTTCCTGGGCAAGCTGCTGGTGTACACTAAAGTCTAGAAGACGACGGGCTGCTGTGGCCAGGAAGTTGCCACTACCGCAGGCGGGGTCAAGTACACGTATTGATCTCAGACCGGCTTCTGGAGTGTAGCCACAGGCATCCAATATCTGCTCAACCAGTACCGGGGGAGTCGAGTAGTGTCCGCGCCTCTTGCGTTCTGTTCGTGACAAGCCAGATTCATACCAGCTGAATTGCTCTTTTAGAACTTCGCGCTTTGGCATGTACAATTCTCTGATAATGATCCTCTTTTGAGTAGTATAATTCGTCCATCACATTATACAGGAGTAACGCTCCACAGACCATACCCCCCAGCACAATGCCCCTGCTGGTCAAGACTGCAATAATTTCCCGCAAGAGTTCCATCTGGACCTACTAATCCTTCGAAGTACAGAATTGCGTGCCCGGTAGAGTTTACAACAGTGAACTGGACATCTTGCGAAGTATCGACGGTCCCAGTGAAGGAACCATTCCCTTGAAGTTCGTTGCCTACTGTGAAGTAGCCACTAATATTCTTTTGGCTTTGTTGAATGCCTGTGAGGGACATTTTTGTGGTAATGTTCGACGAAATCTCGTGAATAGTGCCAGTATATGAGCTGGCTATATTCGGATAGGGAGTCGACGCTGAGGTAGGAGTAGCTGCTCCCGTTGACTGAGGAGTTGGATGGGAGGGCGTGGCCTTATGTTGAACTGTCGGCGTTGAAGTGACAGAACTGGAACCATAGTAACTGCCAGTAAGAGCCAGGGGACCCGGCGCAATACCTACACTAATGAGTAGAATGAGGGCGATAAGCCATAGCACTGCTCGTCTCCTGGAACCAGGAATGCGTATATGAGGAGGTTGCAAACGTGGAATGTGCAGGTGAGGCGGTTGTAGACGTGGAATGTGCAAACGAGGGGCGGGCAAGTGGGGAGCTTGCCAGCGCGGGAGTCGTGGATGTGCAATGTGCAAACGAAGGACGGGCAAGTGGGGAGCTTGCCAGCGCGGGAGTCGTGGATGTGGAATATGCAGGCGAGGAATATGAGGTTGTTTTGCCGGGGACTCAGTAGGAAGATTCCTCTCCGCTTGTTTCTGAGCGACAGCAGGAGGAGGTTGGATTTTCGGTGGGGGAAGTGATGCGGTGACCTGTTGTCCCATAGGTGGGGGACTCGATGGTTGAGAAACCTTTCCCTCCGTTCGCCTCTGAACGACAGCCGGGCGCGACGGAGCTTCTGGTCCAGGAGGAATGAGAGGAGATTGCTGTTCGCCTGGAGCCTGACTCGGTGGGGGAGAAATCTTTCTATCTGGGCGTTTCTGAACCACAGCCGGACGAGATAAAGTTTCTGCTGAAACACGGGGTACGCTGCTCTGTTGTCGCACTTCGGAGAGTTTCCCCGTCTGCCAGAATGCTTCCCAGAACTCCTTGATTGTAGGGAAACGATCGTCAATACTGATTGACATAGCACGCTGGATGGCCTCGGCTCTAAATGGTAGGCCAATTATCCGATCCACTGGCCTGAGAGGATCGATTCCCTGGCTCGTCCGTTGGGATATGCGCTCAAAGGCATCAACAGGAACAAGACCTGTCAATAAAGTATAGAGAGTTGCCCCTAATGCATAGATATCAGTACGAGGGTCAGCCTCCCTGCTGTATTGTTCTGGTGCTCCATAGGGAGAATGATGACGAGTAGCCGTGAGAATTCTACCTGGATCAATTTCTCCGGCAACGCCAAAATTAACCAATATAGTGCCAGGCCATTCTGTTGGTACAATCATGTTCGCCGGTTCAATATTGCGGTGGATAATCGGGGGATGTTGACCATGCAGGTAGGCAAGTGCATTTATGACAGGTGACATAATAGAGAAAACCCGGCGCAGCGAAAACCGTTTGTCTGACTGCTGTTGCCGCAGGATTTCGAGGTTTATCCCCCTGATGTACTCCATGAGCATATAGACTCGATTTCGTATGTCATCATCAAATATATCATAAACACGGGGCAAGGCGTGGTGGTTCAGCTGCTTGAACCTTCTATATTCAAGCCTGAAGCGGTCCCTCTCTGGCTTGTTCGGGACGATCCACTCTTTGAGGGCGAAATGCTTCTGCTTATCTTCCCAGTCTTTCACTAGATAAACGGGACCAAAACCGTCCTCGCTGAGGAGGCCTTGTACAAGATAACGCTCTCGTATAATACTCCCGGCAGGGAGAGCAATTTGTTCGCCTTGCACTCGTAAACTCCAAAAAACTCAACTATTTCTCTTTTTGTTTTCTCCAATTATATACCTGTAAATCTCATCTTAACAAGCTCAAGAAAATAGTGTATTATTGATGTTGGGACAAATTTCCAGAGAAATAGTTCCCAGGCGTCCAAAAAATGAGATTGTACGTATTGTTAATCGAAAGGATGGAATGCGCCCATGAAAGTGAAACGGTTTCTGGCACTTCTGTTGTGTAGTATGTCGTTGACCTTTGGGATGTCTGCTTCTCTTGCATTCTTGACCATCCAGGCATCGCCTGTCTCGGCTGACAGCACGACCCTTGTCCGCATTATTCACGGTTCACCCGATATTGGAACTGCGGATATCTTCGTGGATGGCACAAAATTGCTGAGTAGCTTCCCATTCGGACAGATCACGGACTATGTAGCAGTACCGGCAGGCTTTCACAAAGTCCAGGTAGCTCTTATCGGGAAGGGTCCTGGAGCGGCTATCATTACACAGGATCTCAATGTCAAAGTTGGCGTTACCTACACTGTGGCGGCTGTTGGTACGAAATCAACTGGCCTCTCGCTGGAGGCTTTTATAGACGATAACCAGGTTGCTAGCGGCAAGGCAAAGGTGCGTGCCTATGATCTTTCTCCAGATGCAAGCTCGGTAAATGTAGCGGCAAATGGACAGATGCTCTTTAATGGACTGACCTATAAGCAGGCCAGTGATTACCTCTCCCTTCCTGCTGGCTCGTCTACATTCCAGGTGACTGCACCCCAGATGCCCCAGAGCGCTTCAGTGTCGGCAACCCTCAAGGTGAATACTGTGACGAGTATTTTTAGTGTGGGCTTATTTAATGGCACTCCTCAGCTACAGCTGGTAGTTGCACAGGCAAATGGGGTACCTGGTTTTCCCAAAACTGGCAGTGATCCAAATGCACAGGCCCAGCCTGAGAACTCGCAACCGCTGATTCCCTGGCTCCTGGGGGTTCTGGTGCTGGCCGCAATTGGCACAGGTATCACAAGCCGTCGCCTTATACTGGCTCGAAAGTCTACTACCGTTAAAGAATGAGTGCAGGTAACTTTGGCGTATGCCAGGTTCTCAACTAAGGCGTTTTACCCTGGTAGAGGAAGTACGTCTTATGCGCACACGCACAAAATTGTTATCCTGTCTTATCGCTCTGCTAACTCTTACTTGTGCTGCGTGTGGCGTCTATGAGCCACACGCAGCACCTGCTGTTGTGCATCATACGGCGGGTCCAACGGTCATAGCCTCACCAACGGTTCTTTCAACGTCGCACTCAGCATCGAGGGGAATAGCGGACCCGGTACGTTTGCTCATTCCTGTCATAGGTGTCAATGCTCCCGTTGAATCGCTGGGAATTCTACCCGATGGCAGTATGGCAATCCCTACACGAAATCCATGGACCGATGCGGGATGGTACAACCCTGGCCCACGTCCAGGAGAGCGGGGGAGCGCGGTGATGGACGGACATCTTGATCGTCCGGGTGGGTCCCCGGCGGTGTTCTGGCGTTTGCGTGATCTCCACGCTGGAGACAAGGTGATGGTGGTTGATGCACATGGAAAAACATTGCACTTCCATGTTACACGTATCACCTTCTATTCTGCAGGAACAGTGCCTTTTCAGGAGATATTTGGCGATCCGGGAGGCATCTATCTCAATTTGATCACCTGCGCAGGGGATTGGATCCCTGCACAGCACCAGACCACTCTGCGGTTAGTCGTTTACACTTCTTTCGATTCGTAGACCTGGTCCACTATGAAGCAGGAATAACGCTCCACAGACCATACTCACCAGCACAGGGCTTCTGCTGGTCAAGGCTACAGTAGCTGCCCGCAAGGGTCCCATCGGATTGCACTGCGCCCTCGAAAGAGAGGGGCATCTGACCGCCAGAGCGTATAACTATGAACTGAAAGTGTTTAGAAGTATTGAAAGTTCCGCTGAAAGGACTATTGCCTTGAAGTCCGTTCCCTGGTGTGAAGTAGCCAGTGAAGTTCTCCTGGTTTTGTTGAATGCCTGTGAGGGACATGTTTGCAGTAGTGTTCGCTGCTATGTTGTGAATAGTGCCAGTGTATGAACTGGCCAGGCCAGGATAGGGATTAGGAGTAGGGACTCCCGTTGATTGGGGCGTAGGATGAGCAGACGTGGTCTTTGGTGGCACTCCTGACGTTGCCGTAACAGCATTGGAACTATAATGACCTCCTACAAAAACCCAAAGACCCATCCCAACACCTGAACCGATCAGCAGGACAAGGACAATGGATAAGAGGATAGCAGATTTCCTGGGACGGATGACAGAAGGTCTTTGGCTTTGCAGAGGTTGAGTAACAACATCTCCTTCTCTCTGCTCGTCGGCAACAGGTGAGAACGAAAAAGGTACGGGCGTAACAGGAAGCGTATTCAATATGCGCTCGAACTCCTCGGCAGTAAATAGAGGATCATCACTGTTTACTGCCTGCCAGAACTCCTCGACCTTAGAGAAGCGACTCTCGCTCTTTATGGAGAGAGCACGCTGGATGGCCTCGGCCCTGGCTGCCGGAATTGTCGGTTCTATGGCATTCACTGGTATGAGAGGATCAGAGTCCTGGTTCTCCAGTTGCGTCTTTCGGTCACGAGCATCAGGCGGAACGATGCCCGTCAGTAAGGTATAGACGGTTGCCCCCAGAGCATAAATATCACTACGAGTATTGGCCTTGCCATCGTATTGTTCAGGTGCTCCATATCCTGGTGAACAAGGAGGAACGGTGGCAGAACTTCCCGCTTCCCCGGCAATTGCAAAATTAACGAGTACACTACCACTTCCTGTAGTTGGCACAATGATGTTCGCTGGTTTAATATCTTCGTGGATGATAGGGGGATGTTGACTATGCAGGTAGCTAACGGCATCTAGAACGGGTGCCATGAGAGTGAGAACCTGGAGCAATGGAAAACATTCCTCTGGTTGCTGTTGCCTGAGCGTTTCCAGGTTCGGTCCCGGAATATACTCTATGAGCGCATACGCCCGCTGATGAGTGGGTTCATCGAATACGCGGTAGATATGAGGCAGAGCCTGGTGATCGAGTCGCTTGAGCATCACACATTCAAAAATAAAGCGATCCCGCTCCCGCTTATCAGGTTCCACCCGCTCTTTGAGTATATAAAGGCTCTGTCCGGCCAACTGATCTTTCACCAAATAGAGAGCGCCAGAACTATCCTGGCCGAGGAGAGCTTCTATCCTATAGCGTTCTCGTATGATGGTTCCAACAGAGAGAGTAAGCTGCGCCTGCTGCACTTTACACCTCAAGAACTCGATACAATTTACCCCCATTCATTATAGCCAAACGTCCCTCATCTTAACAAGTTCAGGAAAAATAGTGTATTATTGAGGTAAGGCTCCCTGATCAACCGTTTCTTGCGTCTACAGAACGAGCATCCACGTATTCTTATATTTGGAAAGGGGAACGAAGTGATGAAGCTGAAACTTTTTCTGGCTCTTCTGGTGCGCACCCTTTCCCTAACGTTAGGAATGCTTGCTTTTCTGGCACTCTTCAGTACGCAGGCACCCCCTGCATCGGCTGAGAGTATGGCTCTTGTCCGTATCATCCACGCTTCACCGGATATTGGAACTGCGGATATTTTCGTGGATGGTACAAAATTACTCAGTAATTTCCAGTTTGCAACGGTTACAGACTATGTGTCACTCCCCACAGGCTCCCACAAAGTTCAGGTGGCTCTGATTGGCAAAGGCCCTGGTGCAGCCATCATTACACAGGATCTCTCAGTCAGTGCTGGTGTGGCCTATACAGTGGCTGCTCTCGGCACGAAATCAACGGGCTTTTTACTGAAGGTGTTTACAGACAATGACCTGATTTCTGACAACAATGCAAAGGTACGTTTCTATCACCTTGCCCCGGACGCAGGCGCTGTGAATGTAACAGCAAATGGGAAAACGATCATTAGCGGGCTATCCTATGAGCAAGTCAGTGATTATTTCATGCTTTCTCCTGGATCGTCAACCTTCCAGGTGACCACCATTCAGACAAATCTAACAATTTCAACGTCAGTAACTCTAAAAGAGCGTGGTGTGGCGAGTGTTTTCGGTGTTGGTTTGTTCAATGGTACTCCCCAGATGCGCCTGGTTTTTGCACAGACGAACGGCATACCTGGTTGGCCTGGAACTGGCAGTGATCCAAATCTACAGCCGGATAGTTCACAACGCCTGGTTCCCTGGCTCCTGGTCGCTCTGATTGCGGTAGGCATCGGTGGTGGTGTGGCGATCTTTGGTCTGACGGTTCTTCAAGAGGCAGGTACAAAGGTGAGGGTTTAAGTAGCGTGAAGAGGACGACCGCAAGGGAGGGAGATAAATAGCTAAACGGAATGTTGACATTTGACGACGTTTATGCTATTTTATCACCATGAGGTTAAGTCAGTATGCGAAAAAGATGGGTGTCAGTTATCGCACGGCCTTTCGTTGGTGGAAAGCAGGCAAACTGGACGCCTACCAATTAGACACTGGCACCCTCATTGTACGTGAACCTGTTTCATCTGAGCCGGAAGCCTCCGTAGCACTCTATGCCCGCGTGTCATCGGCAGACCAGAAAGAGGACTTAGCGCGACAGATGCAACGTCTCAAGGATTATGCCGCCGCCAGAGGCTATCATGTGACCAAGGCCGTGAGCGAACTGGCATCAGGACTCAATGAGAGCCGTCCGAAGTTCCTCAAGTTGCTCACGGATGCCAGTATTGGCGTGATCGTGGTTGAGCACAGCGACCGTGCTACTCGCTTTGGTCTCACCTACATTGAGCAATTGATGCAGATGCAAGGACGCCGCTTAGAGGTGGTCTTTCCCTCCGATACCGACAATGAGCTGGTGGATGATTTCATAGCGGTCATCACCAGTATGGTCAGCCGTATCTATGGACACCGTACCTCAAAGAGGCGTGCGGAAAAGATCAAGCAATGTGTCGAGCAGGTCATGACGCAAGAGGAGCAAGCTGATGACTGAATTCAACAAAGAACAAGCCCTGGCACGCTCTATTGAACTCTGGGAGAGGCGACATGCTGAGTTTGACCACCTCCCTGATGTCAAGCGCAGGGTTGCACGGGGTGACTACGACTTCTTTTCCAGTGTTGACATCGAGTTAGACGAGCTTCAGCAGGAAGCGAACCGAAATGGCTTTGTCCTTGAATGGAGTTGGGACGAGAACAAACAGGAAATTGTGTACACCATTGAGCAGATGTCACCAGAGGAGCATGCTGCTTTTTTGGCAGGAGAGCAGGATGAAGAATGCTAGTCAAACGAGGCTACAAAGCTGAACTTGATCTGAATAACGAGCAACTCACGCTCTGTCGCAAGCATGCAGGGGCCGCCCGGTGGGCCTACAATTATGGACTTCGACGCAAGCAGGAAGCCTACAAAGCTGGTTTGCCTGTTCCCACAGCCAAAGACTTGCACCGTGAGATCAATGCCCTGAAGAAAACAGAAATTCCTTGGATGTATGAGGTCTCGAAATGTGCTCCCCAGGAAGCCCTGCGCGACCTGGATACGGCTTTCAAGAACTTCTTTCGGAAGGTTGAGCTGAAGAAAGAAGGTAAGTGGAAGGGTAAGTGTGGCTATCCCAAGTTCAAATCCAAGAAGAAGGCCATTGGAGGCGCTCGTTTTACCGGCTCCATCCATGTGTATCCTGATGCCATCCAATTGCCCCGCCTGGGTCTCTTGCGATTCAAGGAACAGAACTACTTGCCGATGAATGTCAAGATTGGCTCTGCCACCCTCTCCGAAAAGGCCGGTCGCTGGTATGTCTCCATCTGCGTGCATGAGGAACAGCCAGAACCCACAGAGGCGAAAGGGGAGCCTCTTGGCATTGATCTGGGCGTGAAGACACTTGCCACTCTCTCCGATGGCAGAATATTTGACAATCCCAAGGCACTTCGCACTCGACTCAAACAACTCAGACGCTTGTCCAGGCGACATTCCAGAAAGCAAAAAGACTCCAAGAGCAGGCAGAAGGCGAAGCATCGTCTTGCCAGGATGCATACTCGCATTGCCCACATTCGCCAGGATACCTTGCACAAGGCCACTTCTCAGATTGTGGCGAAAACCAAGTCACCAGAGGAAAGGCCATGTGTGATCGTGCTAGAGGATTTGAATATCGCGGGCATGCTCAAGAATCGGAAGTTAAGCCGTGCGATCAGTGATGTGGGGATGGATGAGTTCCGTAGGCAGATCGAGTACAAGGCGTTCTTTGCGGGTGTTCAGGTCAAGTTCATCTCGCGTTGGGAGCCAACGTCCAAAACCTGCTCCTGCTGTGGGTGGGAACATGCTGAGTTGCAACTGGCAGATCGCGTCTTTGTCTGCCTGGATTGTGGCTATGTGGCCGACCGAGATTACAACGCCGCCAAGAATATCATCCAAGCACTACCGCGAGTTCCGCGGGAAGTCACGCCTGGGAAGATTGCGTAAGACGTGGGACTCCACGCGGCGGTCGCTGAACCAGGAACCGACCAGCATTTGTGGCCCGTCCATAAATGTCTTGGTATCGGAGAACGGAGTTTCTCTTATGCGGATGCGTACAATGCCCACCATGGCAAAGGGTGTCACTATATCCCGGCGCACAATAGGACTGTTATTGTGTCTCATTGCACTGCTGGTGATTCTGCCTTTTGGTGCACTTGGTCTGCTGCTCATTGATCAGAATACGCAATATAGCTTATCTCCTGATGTGGCTCATGCCAGGGGTTCAACAGTCATAGCATCACGGGCTGCTCTGTCGGCTATGAGGTCAGCATCGGATAAAATACTGGGAATAGGCAGGCCAGTCCGGCTGGTCATTGCGGCCATAGATGTCAATGCGCCTGTTGAGGCGGTGGAGATTTTGTCGAATGGAGAGCTGGCAACGCCAGGCCAGAGTCCCTGGAATGATGTAGGATGGTATGAGCCTGGGCCACGTCCAGGTAACCCGGGAAGTGCTGTGATTGATGGACACCTTGATCGTCCAGGTGGATATCCAGCAGTATTCTGGCGTCTACGCGATCTGCATGTTGGAGACTCAGTGGTGGTGATTGATGCCTACGGAAAAACAGTTCGTTTTGCTGTTAGGCGTGTTGTGTTCTACTCTGCCGAGACAGCGCCTTTTGAGGATATCTTTGGAAGTCAGGGAGCCATTCAACTCAATCTGATCACCTGTGCGGGGGATTGGATTCCTGAGCAGCACCAGACGGCCTTGCGGTTGGTTGTGTATACATCTCTAGCGTAGGGGCCGATAATGATTTTTCCCAATCAAAACCGGTCCTGTCATGCTGAGCGCAGCGAAGCATCTCTCTGCCGATCGCGATAGACCCTTCGCTGCGCTCAGGGTGACAAAACATTGCCGATCTTGGTCGGGAAATTTCATAATCGGCGATGGGTGGCGAAGGAATTGAAACGCGCTCCGCTGACCCAAGACAGCTTGCCAACGACGCTGGGTCAGCTACGCGAGCGTCTACTGCTACGCAGCCAGGCAAGCTCCAAGGAGTGCGCTCCGCTCAGGCCCCTATGGCACTGACAGGCCCTTTGTACAGACTCTTCAGGCGTTCGCCGAGCGAGGGCTCTGGTTGCTGTTGTCGCCTGTAACAGCAGCGTTCTTTCTACGAATTCGACCTGCCCGCCGAGGCGGTGACATTTCAGCCACGGCAGGGAGATTACCTGGTCGCCGACTGGTACATTCCCTATCTACAGGCCACGGCGACCATGCTGGTGTGTCCAGAGTATCGTTCGCGAACAGCCAATGTGCTCGGCATCTGTCCGGCTCACCTCATTCGAGGAGCGAAGCGAGCCGGACGCAACAGTGCCAGAGTGTGCTAAGGCGTGTAGTACTCGGCAGTGTAGGTGGGGCAGTAGACGTTGTACGCCCCACCGGCGACCAGCACATCCCCGTTCTGCAGCAGCGCTGCCGTCTGGTAGGCACGAGCCTGGTTCAGACTGCCAGTCACGGTCCAGATACCGGTGGAGGGATCGTAGAGTTCTGCGCTAGCGATATAGCCGCCATCGTTCCCTGCTGCCGCCAGCACCTGCCCGTTGGTGAGCAGCGTCGCGGTGAAGCCATCGAGGGGATGAGGCAGGCTCCCGGTCAGGGTCCAGGTCCCTGTAGAGGGAGTGTAGAGTTCCGCGCTGGCAAGAAGATTGCCCGCGCCATCTGACCCCCCGGCGACCAGCACCTGGCCGTTCTGCAGCAGCGTCATCGTGTGGCCTCTCCGCACGCTCGTTATGCTGCCGGTGGTCGTCCATTTGCCGGTAGAGGGATTGTAGAGTTCCGCGCTTGCAAGCCCGACAAAGACCCCTGTATTCCCCCTGGCGACCAGCACCTGGCCGCTCTGGAGGAGCGTCGCCGTCTGGTCAAAGCGGGCAGTGTGCAGACTGCCAGTGGTCGTCCATTGGCCCGTGGCGGGGTTGTAAAGTTCCGCGCTGGCGAAGCTGATTCTGCCGTTTACGAGGAACGCGATCCAAGACTGACCAGGAAAAGAAGCACGCATCGCCGGGGACGCGATGCGTCGTAAGTGTTATGTGCGAAGGAGGATGCTTACCTCTCTTTTCGTGCTTCATCACGACAAGGAAGGGAGGAATTTTTTACCTGTTCTACTATAATTACACGATTCATCTGGTAGATATTCACCACTATCGTGGTCGCCTCATCCCGCGGGGTGATCGAATCCTGCTAGGGAGAAAGCGAACAACGTTCGACCTGGCGCATGAATACAGGCGATAATCTCATAACCACGAGCTGGTCTCACCCATGAAGCGATGCCTGTGGAATAACAAGTGGCGCACAACGGTTCTCCTCTATAGCATCGTGTTTTTGACTTGTTGCACACAAGGAGATCGCATCAATGGTTGATCGCCAGTCCAATGCGCCAGACTCGTCAGCACCAGAACCGCTTTCGCTCAAAGCCTTTGCCGCCAGCCTCTATCATGCCGAGCGCGCCGACAACTATTTCAAGTTTCTCAAAAACTTCTCCGAGGAGGATCTCGCAAGCTTTGTCCAGGGATTGTTACGGCAGGTGGGCGATGCCATCGATGATGGCAGCACCGAGGCGCTCGCCCGCTTTGTGGAGCAAGGGCAGGTCGCCGCCTATGCGCCCACGCAGACCCCTGCCCCGTTCCGCCCGGATTTTCCCGATAGCCCGTCAAGCGATGCGCGATGTGCGCAAGGCGACCGAGCGCTTTCCCTCCCTGCGCATCATCCCGGCGGAGACACCAGAAGAGCGCCTGCGCGTTGGGCATGTGGCCTACGACATACGCGCGGCGCAGAAGGACATCAACGTCATCTTTCCCTTGACGCGCCTTCGCGAACTGGCCCAGGAGGGAGTGATCGGTGCCCTGGCGGAGCGCAGCTACTCCTATCACGGGCTGACCAACATTCCGCGCCTGATGCAGGAGAGCGCGCCGCAGTGGGCGCAGATGCTCAAAGATGACGGAGTAGACGCGGTCTTCTTGACCGCTGGCTGACCCATTTGCCATGTGACCGTGGGTCACGTCGCGCGCGCCATCGAGTCGATCGGCATCCCCACCGTGTGTGTGTACATCGAAGCCTTTCGCCCAGATGCGGAACTCCTCAAGCCAGCGCGCACCCTCATCACACCGCATCTCATGGGACGCCCTCTCGGATTGCCACACCATCATGAGCAGCAGCGTGCTGTCATCCAGGCGGCTCTGCGTTTGCTAGAAACAGCAGATCATGCCCCAACCGTGGAGACATTCGTCATGTGAATGTATGAAATGGAGGACCAGCTATGAGCACCGGCGACCATTGCGCTGAGCCTGGCGAATACTAGATCGCGTGGGAGGTGATTGAGGCCACAGTCAGGATTCACCCACAGGTGCTCAGGATCGACAAAAGCGGCGACGCGCTAGATCGTTTGTGCTACCTCCTCAGGCGTTTCTATCCGATGGCTCTGAACATCGACCGCGCCGACCCCAAGGGTTGTGTCCTGTGGGAAGTCATGGACCTTCAAGAGGGAGATCAGGACGGTTTGATCGAGGGCAGGTAGCCGCGTTCGAGCAACATATCTGCGCGTTTGGAGAAGGCTTCTGCCGAGGGGACATCGAAGTCGAGGGCGTCGGCCATCCGGTCAATAATATTGAAGTAGGCGCAGACATACAAAGCGTCCTCGATGGCCTGCTCGCTCACCCCCGCGGCGCGCAGCGGTGCAACATCGTCAGGACCAACTGTACCAGGCGTGAGCGTCACTTGCTCAAGAAAGCCGAGCGTCACCCGCAGTTTCTCGTGAATTGGCGCGGTGCGCCAGTTGTCCAGCACAGCCTGGACGACGTCCTCTTGAAATGCCTTCGACGCAACTGCGCCATGAATGCCGGTTCAATACCGGCAGTGATTCTTACTCGAGACGAAGGCAGCGAACAATTCACGCTCACCGACGGTCCAGTCCGAAGGACCGCGCAGGCTCTCCTGTAACCCATCGATGAAATGCCTGCCGAACAGCTCCGACCGGTAGGAGACCGTCCGCACGACATCGGTGACCGGTTCGCCTTTGAGAACCTCATCAAGCTTCTTGAGCCGCATCTGGCGCTCCTTTCAGCGCTGCCAGGCCACGTTCCAGCCGGGCTTGACCCGCGCCAATGGCTGCACTCAACGTCATTTCGAAGATAGCGTCCTCCGAATAGCCCGCATTTCTCAGCGCCTCGATGTCCTCGTCAAGGGTCTTGTAGGCGTGTAACGCGACCTTGGTGACATAGCCTGTCAACTCGGCAGGGATCTCAACTACCTCTGCACCGGGACGCCCTCCGAGCTTTGCCGACCATGCCTCGATGGCGCGCCGCAGTGCGGGATCGGTATCACCCGGGCAGCCGAGGACGGCATCGACCATCCGTTGCACATGTGCTGCGTGACGATTGTTCATACTGGTAGGGTGGCCTCCTTGCTCTAAAGATTCGCTCTCGTCGTCCACGGATACATGTACTAAAACGTTAAGAGATCTGAGTCTCAGAGAAAGTCCTTCTCCAAGTGTACTGGTGTCCTGGTGTTGTGTCTGTAGTCCAGGCTACACACTCCTCCAGTAGCCTGACCATTTCTCTCGATCACGTCTGCATTGGAGGAACTGGCTGAATCAAATTCGGGCCTTTTCGTCGTCGTCTGTAGTCTACACTACAGAACTTCAATGCATCAAGGAGTATAGTTAAAGTAGCATTGATCTTCCTGGGTTTCAGGAGGGGAAAAAGTGTATGAATATCTCACAAATCGGCTTCGGTGTCGCCTTTATTGCCGGATTGGCCTCCTTTCTCTCGCCGTGTGTATTGCCGCTTGTTCCTATTTACCTTGCGCAATTAGTGGGACATAGCGTTTATCAATCGGCAGATGGACAGCAAGAGCAGAAGGCCCGTCTGGACACATTTCTCCATGCGCTCATGTTCGTGTGCGGTTTTACACTTGCCTTCGTTGCGCTAGGGGCGACCGCCAGTACGCTGGGAAGTTTTCTGCAGTCCTACCATATTCTTCTGCGCCAGATTGGAGGTATTATTCTCATGCTCTTCGGACTGCATCTCATAGGAATTCTTAAACTGTCGATTTTTTATTGGCAGAAGCGCTTTGAATTTCGCCCCAGCCGTTCCAGTTACCCTGCATCGCTACTGATTGGTCTTATTTTGCTATCGGATGGACGCCTTGCGTTGGTCTCATTCTCGGTCCTATTCTTGCTCTGGCGGCGAGTGCCGCCACACTTGGACAGGGAGTCGTATTGCTGCTGTTCTATTCGCTCGGGCTGGGAGTACCGTTCCTGCTTTTAGGTTTAGGGGTAAACCAGCTTGGTAGGGTGCTCAAATGGCTCAAACCGCACGTGGGGAAGATTGAAGTCGGCACGGGGGTCGTAATGATTGCGGCAGGACTCGTGATCTTCTTCAATCTGCTGCCCTACTTCAATCGATTCTTTAATCTGGGTATCAATGTCTAATGAAGGCCCAGAGAAAATTTCACCAGTCAGAAACGTGAAATAAGATAGAGGGTATTTCGTCATGTAGTGGGTTATCAGGCAAGTGTAGCCTGGACTACAGAACTTCCCCCTGATTCTATGCTAAAGTTCAGGTATCGTTCTATCACTGCGTGTTGTTCTGGTCAGGATGGTGAGAAGACTATCCCTTCCGTCGGGCAACCAGGAGAGAATAGATCATGGAATCTGCACGGCTCATCTGGAGCAAATGGAAATGGGGGCTGCTACTCGTCTTAGCGGTTCTCGTTGCGGTATTTGGCATTCTTCAAGTCACACATCAGCCTGCGTCGATTCGGAGCGCTACACATAGAACAACTGCCCCACTTGCAGGTTTCACGCCTGCCGCTTGTAAACTGTTGCCACCGGAAACACCCCCGGAGTTCGCCAAGGTGGAGTTCAAGACCGACTTTCGCAAACATTGTGTCCACTATGACGAGGTCCTGTCGGGAGGGCCACCCAAAGACGGGATTCCCGCGCTCGATACTCCCAGGTTTGTCACGGTCAATGAGGCAGATGCCTGGCTCAAGCCAAACGAACCGGTGATATACTTTCAGGTCGGCAGCGACGCCCGTGCGTATCCCATTCAAATCCTCATCTGGCACGAGATCGTGAACGATACTGTTGGAGGAGTGCCCGTCGCCGTGACGTTCTGCCCGCTCTGCAATACGGCCATCGTCTTCGAACGGACTGTCAGTGGGCGGGTGCTGGATTTTGGCACCACCGGGCGATTGCGCTTCAGCAACCTGCTGATGTATGACCGCCAGACCGAATCGTGGTGGCAGCAAGCGATCGGCCAGGCCATTATTGGGCAACTGACCGGCACCATGTTGGTGTCCAGGCCAGCCGCCATAATTTCCTGGGCAACCTTTAAAACGGCGCATCCAGACGGGCAGGTGCTGTCGCGCGACACGGGCTATGACCGACCTTATGGGCAAAATCCCTACCAGGGGTATGACAATGTGAACCAGTCCCCATTCCTGTACAGTGGTCCCCCCATACCCGGGAAGCTCCGCCCGATGGCGCGCGTGCTCATCGTTGTCCTCGGCGGGGAGGCCGTCGCCTACCCATTTGATACCCTGCAAAAGGTCCACGTGGTCAATGACACAGTTGGCAAAATCGACATAGTAGCGCTGTGGGTTCCCGGAACGTCATCACCGCTGGATTCAGGGACCATCGCCGGTGGGCGAGATGTGGGTTCAGCGAATGTGTATATGCGCGCGCTGGGTGGCCGGACATTGACATTTGGCTTTGATGGCACACACATTGTGGACAAAGAGACTGGCAGCACCTGGGATATCCTGGGGCGAGCGATCAACGGACCGCTCTCGGGCAAGTCTCTGACTCCGGTGGTGGCGACCAATTCCTTCTGGTTCGCCTGGGTGGTCTATCGGCCAGACACGCGGGTCTACCAGCCGTGAAATGATCTGGTGTGGTTACCTCCCAGCGTATTTTTGATTGAATACCTGGCATATACTCCATCAAGGAGCATATGTCCATTTCTTGCAACCAAAGCGCTCGTCCTGTAAGAGAAAGGACACGCTACCGCTATGGCCAATACTCGCTCTCATCGCAATACTCACTCTGTAGCTAAAACCTCATCGGGCCGGAAACCACAGCAGCGCAAAATGCCACGGCTCTTTCAGAACACTCTCTTGACGGCTCTTTTTGGTCGCAGTGTCGGGACACTTGTCACTCGCATTGTTCTCTTTGTGGCCGTTATCGGTGCGCTGGCAGTTCTTGGGGTAGGGTTGCTCCACCCTGGCACTGCTGCTACGGGTCTCGGCGTAGGCAACGTCGCGCCTGACTTTACGCTGACCTCGTTGAATGGGAAACAGGTGAGCCTGAGCCAGTTCCGCGGTAAGCCGGTCATGCTCAATTTCTGGTATAGCACCTGTCCTGGATGCCTGGCCGAAATTCCTGGTATGCAGCGCTTTTACGCGGCCCAACGGGCGGCAGGCAAGGATTTTGTGATCCTGGGCGTCAATAGCGTGGACGATGCACAGACTGCACAGCAATTCGCTCAGCAGTATGGTTTAACCTATTCCCTGGCGTTGGACGACAACCAGCAGGTCGCGACGTTGTATCACCTGACCGCCACGCCGACTTCTTATTTCATTGATCGCCAGGGCATTATCCGCGCGACAGTGGTTGGCCCTGTTGACGAGTCCACCCTGCAGCAGGACGTAGCGGAGATCAGCCAGACGTGATGGAGGAGCGCGATGCTCTCATTGCTAGCATGTTGGCTCAAACCGGGACGAATCACAATCGTTTGTCTGGCCTTCATGCTCCTCACTACAGGAAGCGCAGGCGGCTCTGCCTCATCTGCTGCACATGCTTCAGAAACTCATACCGGTTCCGGGCAAGTGCTGGCTACGTTCAGTGCGTTCTCCACCCCAACCTTCCACGAACCAGAGGGTTCCCCGAGGAGCTCGGTAACAAGATCGGGCGCATCACTCCCGGCGGCCATATTACTGAATACTCCCTCCTGACACCCAATGCGCGGCCATATGGTATCACACCGGGGCTGGATGGCGCGCTGTGGTTCACGGAGTACGCTACGAACGAGATCGGCCGGATCTCCACTGGCGGCATCCCCGGGTTTTCCATCCCCACGCCTGGCGCCATCCCCTATGGCATTTCAAAGGGACCGGATGGCGCACTGTGATTCAGCGAGAACGACGGCAATAAGATCGGGCGCATCACCATCAACGGGCATATCACGAAGTTTTCCGTCCCCGCGCCCAATTCCCACCCATTCCATATGACTGTTCGTTGTATGATGCTTTACGTCTGTGAGCAGTTGGACTGGGCAAAAAGCCTGGATAAAGGAACCCGCAACACATGAACAATTCCTGAGAAAATCAAGGAAGGACTTGACTCTCACGGTACGTGATACCTTATACATAGGAGTGACTGGTAATGATTGGAGGATGACCATGTTTCTCACCGGTGAATTCTCTCGAATTGCTCGGGTTTCGAAGCGGCTATTGCATTACTATGATGAAATCGGGTTGTTGAAACCTGCCCACATCGATCCGCAGACTGGCTATCGCTACTACAGCGCCAAGCAATTGCCCCAGTTGAACCGGATCCTGGCGCTGAAAGACTTAGGACTCGCCCTGGATCACATTGCAAGGATGATGCGGGCTGATGTATCGGACGAGGAAATTCACGGCATGTTGCTCATGAAAAAGGCCGAGGTGGAGCAAACGTTGCTGGAAGAGGTGCAGCGCTTACGTAGGATCGAGGCCCGGCTCCAGCAGAATCAGATGTCAGACGATGCGCTTGATGTGGTGGTAAAGTCCATACCAGCCCAGCTCTTCCTCTCGATCCGGGCAATTATTCCATCACCGGAAGAGATACTCCAGCTCGTCCAGCACGTGCAGCGCGTCCTCCCGTCCAGAGTCGACCAGCGGGTCCTCGGCCGTTTCGCAGGCGTCGTCTATACCGACGGTTTCACGACCAGGAACAACGATGTCGAGTTTGGCTATCTCCTCAAAAAAGCGGTGGAAGACCCGATTGCGCTTTCGGAAGAGTATGTGCTGCGTATGCGCGAACTACCCGCCGTAAAGACCATGGCCACCGCAGTTCAGACCGGAGGTCCCGACTTGGTATTCATCGCACTTGGCAGGATTGGACAATGGATTGAGGCGAACGGGTATCGGATTGCGGGTCCGTACCGCGAGATCGGTGTCGAGCTTCCCAGTACCGGTACTCTCGATGAAATGATCGTTGAAGTGCAAATGCCTATCGAGAAAATCAGTGCATAACTGGCTACTCACCCTTCGTGAGTAAACCAAAGCGACTAGAGAAAGGAACACATCATGCATATCCAATTGAAAGGTCACATTACGATCAACGCCTCTGCGAAGAAAGTCTGGCGCGTCCTTGCCCATGATTTTGGTAACATCGGTCAGTGGGCAAGCGCGATCCCAGCATCTCAGGCCGTTCCCGATCTCCCTGTTCCAGAGGGGGCTGAGGTCGGTGGACGGGTTTGCGCTACCGCGGTACCGGGCTTCGGTGATGTGCAGGAAAGATTCATGTATTACGATGAACCGTCCATGCGCTTCGGGTACCAGGCAGCCGAAGGACTTCTCTGGTTTCTCAAGCACGCCGAGAACCACTGGGTGGTACGCTCACTCGGACCAGATGCATCCCTGGTTGAAGCGCGGGCAGAGATAGTCGTGAGTCTTTTCCCCGGTTTGTTCCTGGCACCTCTTTTGAAGCTCCAAATGGGCCGAGCCGGTGTTCAGTTGTTCGAGGAACTGAAGTACTATGTTGAACGTGATCAGCCTCATCCTCGAAAGCTGAAAACGCAGCCAAAACACATGCAGAAGGGCGTTCCCATAGCAGGTGGACACTAATCGGCTGGAACGCCATTTCGATGGCCCTGCGCTCGCTTGCATCTCAGCTGTGCTTGGAACGCAAAGTGAGGCTTACTTGAGATCATTGGATGATGGGCTTACCGCCAAAGAATGTACGTCGGAACGCTCCTGGACTTCGTTGCCCGCTAGAACCAACTCGCTAAGTCCCTCAAGAGATCCTGCACGGTTGAGCAGCCAGAACGCAAGCTTGGAACGAACTTGCAATTTAGCCTGGTGTTTTGCCCAGTCCGACTTCCCACAGACGTAAAGCATCATGGGCCTTCGCCCATTTTGGTGATTCCGAGAGCAAATGGGCTAATCAAGAATCTGTCACCAGCTCTGATCCACCGTCCTGCCTCATGAGCATCTCGGCACATTTGTTTAGCTTTCATCAAAATGGGCAAAAGTCCAGCATCATACGACGATTAATCTTCCTTATCACTCTTGGAGCAGATTGTTCTCTCTGGTTCACCGAGGAATCGGGCAACAAGATCGGACGGATCAGCGTTGAGGGCGGCAATGTGTCCATCATAGCGTTTCTTATCCTATGGGCATCATGGATAGCTCTCATGAGACGATCTGGTTCACGGAAGTTGTCCTACAACCGAATCGGCGACGTAATGATACCAGTCCACGAATCATCCCTCCACGTAGACAAAAACAATTCCGACATTCGATTCTTTGGCCACACCTGCCCGCTTTCCGCGCTAGCGCTCGACGGGTTTGATCGCATACGCTTCGACAGTCCGAGCTATGTAGTCCAGGCTACAGAACTCCCTCCCTTTCAAGGCTATACTGGAGGTGGGAATCGAGGGCAGGAAGCGCGTTCCTTCGGAGGGGCAAACATGGCACACTATCTGTATGACCTGACCATCATCGGCGGTGGTTCTGGAGGGCTTACTGCTGCACGCATCGCGACTTCCCTGGGTGCGCACGTCTTGCTCATTGAGAAAGAGCGCCTGGGAGGAGATTGTTTGTATTACGGCTGCGTGCCGAGCAAGAGCCTGATCCACGTGGCGCGTGTCGCGCAGCAGATGAGAGGCGCAGCAAAGCTAGGACTCCTCCAGGCCAACCCGGGCATTGACATGGCAAAGGTTTCCCGGCATATTCAGGAGGTGATCCAGCGCGTTGCCGAAAACGAACAGGTCTATACTGAGGGCGTCACTGTCAGGCTCGGCACCGTCTCGTTCATCTCGGCCCACGAACTGCTGTTGAATGAAGAGCGCATCACCAGCCGGAACATCCTGATCGCCACCGGTTCACGTCCACTCGTGCCCGGGATCGAGGGGTTGGAAGAAGTCGGATATCTCACCAATGAGAGCGTCTTTGATCTGCAGCACCTTCCGGCATCGCTCGTCGTTGTCGGTGGCGGGCCCATCGGAGTAGAACTGGGCCAGGCGTGTGCACGCCTGGGCACAAAGGTCACCATCATTGAAGGGTTAGAGCGCATTCTGCCGAGGGAAGACCCGGAAGTATCGGCTGCCCTTACCAGCGTCTTGCAGTCCGAGCAGATGACCATCGTGACCAATGCCATGTTTGTCAAAGCAAGTCTCAACGGGCAGAAAAAGGTGGTGACCGCCAGGCAGGGGGAGAGGTTCTTGACCTTCGAGGCCGATGAGATTCTGC
>WNGG01002331.1_pt1 | contig 26126 bp, 28 predicted proteins | sample 5400661 | NCBI WGS metagenome assembly WNGG01 (sample SAMN13153372, study PRJNA577476) | soil metagenome | isolation source: 100 cm soil or saprolite under Garry oak tree replicate 1 | place: USA:California | collected 2016-06-15
GCTCGCTCCACAAGTCACACACCGCCGAGGCAATGTGCTCTTCCCATGGGACAAGCGCGAAGGTGGACAGGTCCGCTTTCATCACGATATCGGCGAAGCCCCGCTCCCAGTTGCTGAATTTCAGGTTGGGCAACACATTTTCGGCAATGTCCCAGCCAAAGAGCACGTCGCATTGGCCAAAGCCCTCCTCCAGCGAGGTGAGGAAGTACTTCGTCGCCACGCGCTTGCCTCGGTAGACTCCCTCGATGTCGGGGGAGCCGATTTTGACATACTCGATCTTTCCCTCATCCACCAGGCGTTTGATAGTAGCAATGTCCATAAGTTGTGCTATCCTTTCTTGTTCCAAATCAAAATAGCGTAGGGGCCGATTTACCGCCGCCCACTGCCGATAATGAAATTTACCAACCAACATCGGTAAAGTGTTGTCACCCTGAGCGAAGCGAAGGGTCTCTCTCGATGGACAGAGAGATGCTTCGCTTCGCTCAGCATGACAGGACCGACCTGGAATGGGAAATTCATTATCGGCCAGTCAGGACTGGTAATCACCAGGCACCAAAACGTATCTCTACCGTTCGTAGACCTCCGCTCTGCGATGCTCCAGGCAGGGAAGTTGTGCACGGACCTGGTCAATCTGTGCAAGGTCGATATCGGCGAGCATAACTGTTGGCAGATCCTGGGCCTGGGCGAGCACAAGCCCCCATGGGTCAACAATCATCGAGCGTCCAAAACACTGCCGATTCGGAGGGTACTTTCCAACGTGCGCCGGAGCCACCACATAGCAGAGATTTTCGATGGCGCGTGCTCGCAGTAAGACTTCCCAGTGATCTCGACCAGTATGCAAGGTGAAAGCGGCAGGTACCATCAGAATCTGCGCACCACGTAAGGCCAGTGAACGGAAGAGTTCAGGGAAGCGCAGATCATAACACACCGTCAGGCCAAAGGTGATCCCATCGACCTCAGCAGTTACAATCTCATTTCCTGGCTCGATACGCTCAGACTCAAAGTGCTTCTCACCATTGGCCAGTTGGACATCAAAGAGGTGTAGCTTACGATATCTCGCCACAATTTCGCCATCACGGTTGATAAGCACCGAGGTATTATAAAACTTGCCTACCAAGTCAGGGTGACGCTCGATGATACTGCCACCATGGACAATCATCTTGTATCGGCGAGCCTTCTCCTGCAAACGCTCAATAGCTGGCCCCGGAATCGTCTGGGCAGCTTCATCGAAACCAGCATAGGGGCCAAGATACGTCCAAAATTCGGGAAGACCAACGAACTGTGCACCCATATCGGCAGCACCATCCAGGAAACGCTCTACAGTAGCCAGGTTCTCAGCAGGATTGTCACGAGAATTGAGTTGAATGACCGCCGTTTTTAAATGCATGATGCAGGCTCCTCACTCTAGTCCAGACAGGCAACGTTGAGGTTAGTTTATGCAAGCAGAGTAGCACGGAAAGTCATATATCGTCAAGGGCAATCTCAGAAAGCAGGAGTGCAGAGGGCCGCAACACTCTGCCAAGGGCGCGGGAGTGTCCCCGAAAATCCTTTTTTCTTTCTTCCCCGCCGTAGGCGGCGAGTTATGAGTGGATGTCAGGCTAACATAGTTGACAACACGAGCCATTGCTAAGTACTATACAGTTACATAGAAATCCACCGCTTATCCCAAAAGCAAGTAGCATACTCGTAATACATAGAGAGAAACAATAAAGCGACACCCTGGACAGAAGGAAACCTGGCTCAATGCCTAAATTGCCGCCACGAGACGACAAACACAAACAGCACGAACAACCAGAATATCCATCAACCACTTATCCCGTTCGCAGGAGACGTGCGTCGGTATCCAGACGCCCACAGGCACAACGTCAACAGTATCATAGCGACGAACATCCTGAAGTTCCTAAGGTCAGGCGAGCCTCACTGGACCTCCATCAGCCAGAAACCGAAGTCTCGGCTCAGCCAGAAACCGACCCTCTAGATGGCACGGAAAATGTAACTACAGACCCGGTCCCCTCAACCCGGTACAAAAAGCACACGACAAATAAAATTATCGTGACACCGCCATCACACCGTCCTTCTTCCGCGTACCAGCCACGACGCCCACAACGCCGACAACGCCCACCAGGCTCAGAAGAATATTCACATCGTCGGCCACAGCCTTCGCTATACACTCGCTTACAAAGTCTGAGCCATAATCAACCTGTTCTCATTCTCGGTCTCGTTCTGATATTCCTGATAATTGTGATCCCACTTACAGTGGCTCTCACTCGCCCACAACAAGGCAACTTTTTGAACGGAGGGAATGGTCAACCCAACGCGACTCCCCCACCAGCAGGAGTGCAATCGGCGCTTGACCCACACGAACTGATCATCACACCACAGGATACCGATCATCCTGCCCCGCCAGTGATCGCCACATCGGCCTATTTGCTCGACGCAGATACAGGGGCAACGCTCTATGCGCATAATCCTTTTCTGCATCTGCCGATGCTGAGCACAACCAAACTGATGACGGCAGTAATCGCTGTCGAGCATGGGAATCCAGACCAGAAGATTACCATTACCCCTGCCATCGATCATGATATCAGTCAACTCAGTGCTGATAGCTCGCTCTTCGGCGTAAAAAAAGGCGAGACGTATACTCTGCGTGAAATGCTCTACGGCCTGCTCCTTGCCTCTGGTAACGATGCTGCTCTTGCTATTGCTGGTACCATCAGCGGGAACGTGCCGAGCTTTGTGGCGCTGATGAACCAGAAAGCCCAGCAAATTGGATTGTTTGACACACACTATATGAACCCACATGGTTTGTTGCAGACCAGGCATTTCTCAAGCGCACATGATCTTGCCGTCCTGGGCAAATACACTATGAATATTCCCCTCATTCACCAGATTACGGGAACCCAGCAATATCACATTCCTGCCGGGGGAAAACATCCAGAGCGTTATCTCCTCAACGGCAACCAGTTCCTCTGGTGGTATCCAGGTGTTGATGGGGGGAAGCCGGGCTGGGATGGAGCATCTGATTTTGTGCAGGTAGTTTCAGTCACACGTAACCATCATCACCTGATTGGAGTAGTGATGAATACCCATGACTGGTGGACCGATATGCGTGACCTGATGAACTGGGGCTTCGATAACTTCCAATGGATCTCACCCTATGATATAGATAAGCAGCACCCGATCCCTTACGACTTTTCGTGGGATTATTTTGTCAAAGACAAGAAGGAGAATACCATACCAACGGCTGATGGCGGACGTTACTACATCTACACCGGGTTTAGTATCTCCGGCCTGGTTATGGCATACTTTGATAAATCGGGCGGATTGAAGAAGTTTGGCTATCCAACCAACCTTCCCACAGTAAGCGCGACCTCAATCATCAGTCAACAGTTTGAACACGGCACAATTCAGTGTAATATCACGACCAAACAGTGCAACACCACTTGAGTGAGGTCTGAGATATGCACCACCAGGACAACTTTGATGACCCAACCTCAGTCACACTGAACTCGTATCAGCAGATTGCCACAAATTATGCTCAGCGCCATGCCGAGTCAATAGCATTCTGGCACGAGTGTATGCAGCGTTTCGTGAGTGTACTACGCACTAACCCAATCTACCAGGCCCAACCCTCGCTTCCAGTCATGGATGCTGGTTGCGGACCCGGTCGCGATTCTCTGTTCCTGGCACAACTCGGTTTCGCTGTGCTGGCAGTAGACCTCTCAGATGCCATGCTGGCTGAGGCTCGCAGGCGTTGCCAGGGTCAACCCCAGGCAGAGCGTATCACCTTTCAGCGCATGGATATGCGCAATCTTACCCTTCCCGATGCCTCGTGTGCAGGTATATGGGCCTCAGCTTCATTTCTACATATCCCCAAACGTGAAAACCTCACCGTACTACAAGAACTTGTGCGCGTGCTCATCCCCGGTGGCCCGATTATGCTCCTGGTAAAAGAGTGTGATAGTGGAGATGCTGAACGCTCACGAGGAGAGCGGGACAATGCGCTTCTTTGCCCGCTATCGTGGTTCTGAACTGTGGGCATTATGTGAGCAGGCGGGTTTACAGGTACTCCAGCTAGTGGCGGCAGTGGATAGCCGCTTCACCGATGGACGACGCTGGCTGGGAGCGTTAGGAACAAAGTAGGGGCCGATTGATCGCCGCCCACCGCCGATTTATCGGCCAGTAGCGGCCCGATTGATCGCCCCCAATCTGGTAAAAATCCACAACAGAACTGTGTACTCTCTACTTGCCCCCCTCACTCATCTTTGTTATACTGCATGCAAATCACACCGTAGGGGCCCGATTTATCGCGCCCATACCGTAGGGGCCGATTTATCGCAGCCCACCGCCGATTTATCGGCCAGACCAGAGAGGTAACATGGCAAAAGAAGACCCCCAAAATATCCAAAACACACAAGACACAAAACGTAACAATAACAACAATAACCGTAGGGGCCGATTTATCGCGCCCTCAGGCCTGGGAAAGGCACGACTCGCCCTTGCCATCTCTGCAGGGAAACTGGCCGGAGCATCGGGCCGCTTCTTTCACGTTGGTGGAGGAACGAGTTTACCGGGGATGATTGCACGACGGATTGATCCGAATATACTCCAGTCCGTCATGAGTACAAGCAAGGCGAAGAAAATCGTGATCACAGGGAGCAATGGCAAAACGACTACGGCACGGATGACAGCCGCCATTGCTGCTGAGAGTGGACGGCGCGTCTCGCAGAACCGCACCGGCTCCAACATGGTGCAAGGAGTGACCTCCGTCGCCGTCAACTTCGCAAACATCTTTGGACGCCTGGAGAGTGATGTACTGCTCTTCGAGATCGATGAAGGGACCATCCCTCTAGTCGTACCGGAGATTCAGCCAGATGTGGTGGTGATTACAAACATCTTCCGCGACCAGCTGGACCGCTACGGCGAACTCTACTCCGTCGCCAAAGCCCTCAACAAGATGCTGGAGGACCTGCCAGAATCAGCCGCTATCATTCTCAACGGGAATGATCCCCAGGTTGCTAGCTTTGGACAGAATGCGAAGGCCAGGCGTCTCTTCTTTGGCCTGGAGTCAAAGGAGGTCGGCAGACCCGTTCCTGAGCAATCAGCAGACATCATTCGCTGCATTCACTGCCAGGAAGACCTGCTCTACGAAGTTGCCTACCTGTCGCACCTTGGCCTCTACCGGTGCCCCAACTGTGGCTATACTCTGCCGCCGCTTGATATTGCCGCCACATCGATCAAACTGGCACCCGATGGTGAAGGCCCTTCACATGTGAAGATACGCACACCTGAAGGCGAGGTCGAACTGGATATCCCGCTGCCTGGACTGCACAATGTCTATAACGTGACCGCAGCAATTGGAGCTTCGCTGGCCGCAGGTTTCGGGCTGGAGAAAATCCCGGCAGCCATTGGCAGTATTCGCCCGGCATTTGGCAGACTGGAGAAGATCCAGGCCGGAGATCGAACTATCTACCTGGCTTTCGTGAAAAATCCCACCTCGTTCAACCTGATCTTACGCCTGATCGCTCAGCGTGCGGGTGAGAAGCATGTAATGCTTGTCGCCAGCAACACAGTAGTGGATGGTGAAGATTTCGCCTGGCTGTGGGACGTAGACATCGAGGAGATTGCACCCCAAATTCGCGATGCCATCTGCAGCGGTACCAAGGCAGAGGAGCTTGCCATGCGCCTCAAATATGCAGAAGTGCCAACGGACAGGATAACATGCATCCATGAACGCGAGGCTGCGCTGGATGCCACACTCAAGAATGTCGGCCCCGGCGGCACGCTCTACATTATGGCGAGTTATACCCCCACCCACGAACTACGGCGCATCATGCAGAAGCGTGGCTGGGTCAAGCATTTCTGGGAAGAGTAGGAAAAACAATGAGCGAAGATGTAGGGGCCCAATTCATTGCGCCCAATAAAGACACGGGGATGGTGCTCAAGATCGGCCACCTCTACCCCACGCTGATGAGCGTAGCAGCGGATCGTGGCAACCTCTTTTCTATTGAAAAGCGCTGTCAATGGCGCGGAATTGCCACCGAGGTTGAGCAGATCTTCGTGAAGCAGACCCCCGATTTCACCAAATATGACCTGATCCTGTTCCATGGTGGAGCGGACCGGGAGATGGAACTGGCCTCACGCGACATCCAGGCAAAGGCATCTTCCCTGAAGGAAGCAGCCGAGTCAAACACGGTGTTCCTGGCAGTTTGTGCTGGTTATCAACTCCTGGGGCACTCTTACAAAGCCTTCAAAGGGCCAGAACTCAAGGGTATAGGTTTGCTCGATCTGCGTACCGAAGGTAGTGGCACTCGCTTTATGACTCACATGGCCCTAGAGTGCAATTTTGAGCAGAGCGAAAAAAAGATACTCGTCGGCTATGAGAACCATAGTGGACGTACCTATCTTGGTCCCAATGCACAACCTCTAGGCAAGGTGCTGGCCGGCTGGGGCAACAACGGCAAAGATGGTGGTGAGGGAGCCATGTACAAACATGTCTTCGGCACCTACCTGCATGGGCCGGTGCTGCCCAAAAATCCCTGGTTCACCGATTTTCTGATCCAACGTGCCCTGGAACGACGTTACGGGAAAGTCGAACTGGCACCCCTGGACGACAGTGTAGAAGAGGCTGCTCATGATGCCGCCCTGAAGCTGGCAATGAAGTTCAAGGGCACAATGTCAGCAATCGAAGCAACACCCTGGAAGAAGTGAGGGTATATGTTGCTTGCCATTGACCTGGCTCCGCGGAGCCAGGTCAATGGCAAGCAACATATACGAACAAATATATGCATCTGATCATTTTCTGAAAATTCACAATACCACTCGATAAAAAGGTTCTTTCCTATGCAACTAAAATATTCTCTAAAATTATGTCTACTTCTCTGCTTCATGCTCTGCTTCCTGGCGGCCTGTGACCTGGTTCCTGGCATTAGCGTGGGCAGCACAGCAACTGCTCCCTCAACCAGTAGCACACCGGATGGTTCTGGCACGCCCCAACTCAATGCCTGGAGTAAGCTCGCAACGGGGGTCGAAATACGTTATGAACACTGGAAGAGTCAGGCCAATAACGAGGACACAGTAACTATCGTCCGTTTCGATGTACGTCATATCCACCTGAGCGTGGAGTATCAGCCGGCAGAGCCTCTGTCTATGAGTGAGTGGAAGCAAAAAGAGCCGGGCGCGGCACTGATTATTAACGGAGGCTACTTCGATCAGGGGGACAATGCTACGGGACTTGTGGTCTCTAATGGACAGGCATCTGGCACATCCTATAGTGGATTTGGCGGGATGCTTTCGGTTGATAACCAGGGGCATATCAGCCTGCGCTCGCTCATTCAGCACCCCTATGACCCGAATGAGCAGTTGCAACAGGCAACCCAATCATCCCCGATGCTGGTTCTTGCAGGAAAACCTACTCAGTTCAATGCAAATGCTGCCAGTTCGCGCCGGAGCGTTGTGGCAACAGACAAGCAGGGACATTTATTATTCATCGTCAGTCCTGAGATGGCCTTCTCTCTTGGGGAGTTGCAGGATTTGCTCGTCGGGTCAGATTTAGCAATCGATACAGCGCTCAACCTGGATGGAGGAGCTTCGACCGGCCTTTATGTCAAGATGGGCAAGCAAGATAAAACAATTGACTCGTTTACAAACTTGCCCATTGTGGTTGTGATTAGGCCGTAGGGGCCGATTTATCGCCGCCCACCGCCGATTTATCGGCTAGTGGGTGTCCGCTTCTTTATGTCAACAACCATTATCGCCGCCCAGCGCCTGTGCTTTGCCAAAATTCCTGTCCTTTCCATTGAATCATAAAGAGTCCGGCATGTGCCTTCTTTCCTTGCTTTAGAGCAGCCGAACTGTATAGTGGAATCCCTGACTTTGACCCATATCTACGTCTTTGGTCCGATTGAGGCAGCAGAAAATGTCCTTTGGTCCCTTAGACCTCCCTCATTCTGTGCACGTACAGAAGAGAAAGGTATTTTTTTGCCGTCGGGGCAGAAGAAGCGTCGGGATGGAGGTGGTAGAATGAGAGAACCGAGAAGCGAAACGAAGTTGAAGGAGGAGAAAGCGCATGAAACATGCCCGAAGCTATCCGAACGTGATGAGGCGGTGGTATCGACCAGTCGAGCATGAATGCCCCGAATGCCATCGCACGCTGCGACAGGCGATAACGCTGACGAGGCGAACGGTGATCAGATTGGATGGGGTGATCAGGCTGATCCATGCGGGCTATCGCTGCCCGGACGCGCAATGCCCAGGACACCAGCGGACGTACCGGAGTCTGGCAGCCGATGCGCTTGCACTGCCGGGCATGACCTATGGCCTGGACATCGTGAGGCTTTTGGGACGACTGCATCTGAGTCAGCACCAGACAGTGGATGAGATTCACCGGGAGCTGCTGGCCCGCTTGGCCCCGTTAGGAGTGAGGATCTCGCGGCGGGAAATCCTGTATTTGTTTGAAGCGTACTGCACGCTGCTGCGTGCCGCCAGCTTGCTCAAAGACGACCAGGAGTGGCTGGGACAGGTGAAGAAGAACGGGGGCATCATCGTCTCCGTCGATGGGATCCAGCCTGATAAGGGCAACGAGACGATTTACCTGGTACGTGATGCGCTCACTGGTCGCGTACTAGCGGCCGAGAATGTGACCTCGTCGGAGACAGCAGTGATGAAAGCCCTGTTAACCTCAGTCGTGGAGTTGGGAGTACAAGTGTTAGGGACGATCACGGATGCGAAGGCGTGCGAGTTGCAGGCAGTCGAGCAGCTCTGGCCCGAAGTCCCCCACCAGGTCTGCCAGTTCCATATCTTGCGCGAAGCGTCGCGACCAGCCTATGAGGCCGACCGGAAAATCAAGACGGCGATGCGCAAACAGCTGCGCGCCATCAGTCAAAGAGCTGCGCAAGCAGGTGAAGGGACAGCTGCCACAGGCATCGGCGGCGGAAGCCGAACAGCTCGCTGTACTAGATGACTATGCACTTGGGGTGCTGACGGCGCTCAATCGGGATGGCACGTTGCCGTTTGAGTATCCGGCGGTGGTAGCGCTTGAGGATCTGAACGAGGTGGCCCAGAGCCTGGAGCGGCTCGCAAAAAAGGGGCGGTAAGTTCACTGTGCATGCAGAAGCTGACTCGTCTCTCGACGATTGTGGGAGAACGAGTCGCCTGGGCCGAACCACTGAGGCAAGTGAAACGCATGAGGCAGTGGGTGCTGGATGCCGAGCACATTCTCGACGGGAGCTGGGCGAAACCCGGAGACCGTCTGAGTAATGAAAAGGTCGGGCGGCGCTTGGATCGATGGCGCAAAACCTTAGCCCAGTACTTGTGCGACGGCACGCTCTCGGAGTTGGAGCAGGAGTGCCTCACCCAGTTTCTGCAGGTGCTCTCCAACCAGCGTTCGCACCTGGTCCAGTGTTACAATCGGGAGGCGTTCCCGCGCACCAACAACGACCTGGAACGCAGCATTCGCTCCCTCAAGACACAGTATCGTCGCATCAGCGGGCGTAAGAACTGGAACAGCTATCTGCTGCGCTACGGGCGCTGCGTTGCCTACGCGGCTTGGTGGGAACAGGATGCAGGCAGGCAGTGCCAACTGGTGGAGCATGCCAGCCGACTCGATCGTGCAGGCTTTCGTGAGCTCCGACGGGAGTCCAAAGCCGCCCAGAGCGAGCAGCTCAAGCGCTTTCGTTTCCGTCACAAACGTCAGCAGTACCTCGACTCACTTGAAGCTCGCTGGGCTACCGCTGCTGCGACGTAACTTTTGCCCTGACGGTTTTTTGTCTTGCCTCCTCATTTCTTTCCAACAGTGGCAAGCCATCTGCGCCAAGCGAGTGTTTGCTGCGTCTGGACTTGTAATCCCGCTTGGATGAAGAGCGTTCGCAGTTGAGCGGGGCTATGAAAGCGCTTCAGACGAAAAACTCGCACCAACCAGTCTGGGAAGGAGGCATCCACAAGGAGAAAGTATCCCCCAGGACGGAGCACGCGTGCTATCTCGCGTATGCCTGCTGCCTGGTCCTGCCAGTGGTGGAAAGAGCTGGTGCTCAGTGCCAGCTCAACCGAGGCATCCTGGAGCGGCAAGGCTTCCGCCATGCCTGTCGAGAAGGTGGCGTTGGGAGTCAAGCGTTTTGCCATCTCGATCATGCCATTTGCCGGGTCTACGCCGATCAATTGGGCCTCCGGCCAATAGGTAGTGGCTCGACGCAACAGTTTTCCTGTTCCACAGCCGACATCAAGGACGCTCACCGGCTGATGGACGAGACCTGCTGCCAGGGCAAGCGTTGCTTGATGTGTCCGATCAAAAAAGGCTCGTTGCAGCCAGGAATGTTCATAGGTGCTTGCCCATTGATTGAAGCGCTTTATGTCTTTTTCGCGATCTTTTGTTGCCATACTTGGATCTCCTTTCTCAAATATCTACGTTTTGCGCCATCCTCCTGTTGTTGGCGATTTTCTCATCGATGGAGACCCTCCCTCCCTTGACTTTTTGTAGACTGTGTGAGCAGCAAAGAATCCTCTGGCTTCTCGGATGTATGTCATCAGATATGCGTCAAAACGATAAGCTGTCCTACTTCCCTTCTGAACCATAAAGGTATGCAGGAGGACAGGAAACATGGCAAATCACAGCGCCGATTTATCGGCCCGTAGTGGTCAACGGTTCACAATTCACCACCAAAACCGTAATATTATCCTTTCCACCCGCCTCATTGGCTGCTGCTATCAGTGCCTGGCAGGCGGCCTCTGGTTCCGGGTTGGCTTGCAAGACATCCCTGATCTGCTCATCAGGCACCATCCCCGTTAATCCATCTGAGCAGAGTAGCAGCCGATCACCTTGCTGGGGACGTATTGTTCGCACATCGGGCGAGACATCCTCCTTCATACCAACGTAGCGAGAAAGTCGTCCCCGTGCCGGGTGGTTCCTGGCTTCCTCTGGCGTAATGTCTCCATGGCGCAACAATAGCCCAACCACCGAATGATCATTGGTCATCTGGATAAGTTTCTCGTTACGATAGAGATAAATGCGACTATCCCCCATATGGGCCAGGTACGCCTCTTCTCCACGCAGCCAGACAAGGGTGAGAGTGGCACCCATACCTTGCAGACCCGCACGCCCCTTACTTTCAGTTCGCAAGCGCTGACTGAGTTCGCGAATGGCTCTCTGGAGGATACGTTCAATCGCCCTGCCTGACGAAGGATGATGTCGTGATATGTACTGTTCGATCAACGGAGGTAAGACAGTTACAACTGCCTCAGAAGCGACCTCGCCAGCCTGGTGTCCACCCATACCATCTGAGACGATGAACAATGATCGGTCAAGATCAACGAGGTACCGGTCTTCATTGTGCTCACGGACACGGCCAACATCACTCAGACCAGCTGTCCGTATCTCCCAGGGAGAGGAATGCTTCGGGAGAGCCATAGTTCGCACCTCTCACTTTACTTGGGTTTTGCCAGCGCTTTTGCGAAGGCATCACGCATTTCACCCGCATTCTGGTAGCGGCCCTTCACGTCATTCGTTAAGGAACGATCTATCACCTCAGCAATGGACTGCGGAATACGAGGATCACGCTTGCGGATGGGGATGATGTTACCGTGAAGGATCATCTCCAGCGGATCCTGCCCAGGTCGCAGATTGCGAGGGAACTTGCCTGTCAGGACGTTGTAGCAGGTGGCTCCTATCGCCCAGACATCACTCACTGGTTTAAAGTACTTATAATCGATCACCTGTTCACGGGGCATGAAAACAAGCGACCCGGCAACATCGCCAGTGACCGTCATGCCACTGAAGCCCGCCCGCTCAAAGTTCTTGGCAAGTCCCAGGTCGGCTATTTTAGCAAGCCTGCGCCCTTCCGCACCACTCAGCAGAATATTCTGGGGCTTGAGGTCGCGGTGAACGATTCCCTGCTCATGGATATAGGCCAACCCTTCCAACGCCTGGAGCAGAAGCGGCCCGGCCTCTGCCATGCCGAGTTGTCCACCCCGCCGCTTCATCAGATCGTATATGCTCCCACTTTCGCAGTACTCCAACAGGAAGTAGAAGATGCTCCCTGCATCACCATAACTGAGAAACGCGACAACGTTCTTATGTTTCAGGGAGGCAGTGACTTCGATTTCGCGCAGGAAGCCCTTACGTGCATCAGGATCAACAGCTACCTTGGAGAGCATGATTTTCAGAGCTGCTCGCGAGCCATCTTTCTTATGCCGTACAAGGTAGACGGCTCCCATACCACCTTCACCCAGTTTGCGTTCAACCTGGTAGTTGGGGATGTCCAGCTTCTTGATATCGACTTCGGCCTTTGCCCCACCTTTTGCCGCCTGCCGGAGTAATGCCATCAGCAGCGCTACCGGATCAGCCTCGACCTGTTGACGGCATGCATTGCACACATATTCACCCTGCCGAACTGGTCCGACCTCGGCAGAGACATCCCTCCCACAGCGCTGGCAGTGAACAGGTTCCGCCGATTTCGCCGCTCCCTCTACCTCAACACGAAAGATCGTTTTCCCCACTTTAATCCGGTCCCCGCCATGCAGATCAACCTGGGGATATTCGCGTTTGGCACCTTCTTCGGGCGTCTCGTTCTTCTCACGCCCACCATACTTCTTGCCGTTGATCCATGTCCCGTTGCGGCTACCCAGGTCGCGGATACGAGCATCGGGTGGATTGACTTCCAGAATGAAGTGATGGCGCGAGACGGCAGTATCGTCTGGGAGATAGACCTGGCAGTCTTCCATGCGGCCAAAAAGCAAGGTATCGTGTTTATCAAAGACGAATACCTCACCCTGCTTTGTGCCTTCGCTGATAGTGAGCGTGATTTTGCCTGGCATACCTGTTCTTTAACTCCTCATTTCCGTAGGAGCCAGATTGATCGCGCCCCACTAGTTGAGATGCAACATCCGTAGGGGCCAGATTGATCACGCCCCAAGTTGAGATGCAATGTCCGTAGGGGCCAGATTGATCGCGCCCCACTAATTTCTGGCATTATAGCACAGTTTGTGCATTCAAACAGCCACCTGGCATGGTTAAATTTGACTCCAGGGATCCCAGATTTTTTCTTGACGGTACCCCTTTCATGTTGTATCATCTGTATCAGAAGTATATACAGTAGATACAATAACAGGAGGTATCATAGTGATCTGGCAAAAGCTCCGCAAAGTAGGTAATAGCTATGTTATCACTATTCCAAAGGAAGAAGTAGAACGACGGAATCTGCACGAAGGCCAATTACTAGCAGTCGAGGTTCAGCCAGCAGAGATTCGTCCAGTCTTATCACCTGAACTACGCAAGGCATTCGAGGAGAGCTGGCAACGCAACGAGGCCGGTTATCGTTACCTGGCTGAACATTAGTAAAGGGCTTGTGAATGGCCGAGATACGTTATCTCACCCTGGCAGATGTGCTGGCACTTCATCAGACCATCATGGAGCGGTTTGGATTGGCACCAGCACCACTCCGAGACGAAGGAAGCCTGGAATCTGCAGTGATGAGGCCACGCATGGCTGCTTACTATAGCGAGGCTGACATCATTCGTCAGTCTGCTCTGCTAGCAGTCGGTATCTCGCAAGCACAGGCATTTCTCGATGGAAATAAGCGAGTAGCTTTTGCGGCCTGCGACGTCTTCCTACGAGTGAATGGATTAGCCTTTGCGGGTGATCCTCTGGAACTGGCGATACAATTAGAAGCCGTGACAGAACGAGCAGGTAATCTAGAGGAGGCAACAGACCAATTCGAAGAGTGGTTGCGGACACAGGTTAGACCGTAGGCGCCGAGGTTAGTAGGATCAGTTTTCCGGTTTCAGTGCCCAGGGCACTGAAACCGGAAAACTGATCCTACTAACCTACAATCCCCGGGCTATCCCATCAAGAATCTCCTCCTGAATAGCTCGCACGGCATCATCCAACGCTACAATCCGACTCTCCATCTGAGAGCGCAGCTTCAGTTCGATGCCGCCATTCTTGAGCGAGCGCTTACTCACTACTACACGCAGTGGCAAGCCAATCAGGTCAGCATCATTAAACTTAACACCGGCCGTCTCGGCGCGGTCGTCATAAAGCACCTCGACGCCTGCTGCCGTCAGGTCAGTGTATAGTTGCTCCGCTATCTGGCGATTCTCCTCTTTGTCCAGGTCCAGTCCCACCAGAGCAACCTGGTAGGGGGCAATACTGAAAGGCCAGGTGATTCCCTTCTCATCGTGTCGCTGTTCTACAACAATTCCCATCAGGCGGCTAATCCCTATACCATAGGAGCCCATCACGAGGGGACGAGGCACACCTTCTGCATCCAGGTAGGTAGCCCCGAATAGCTCGCTATATTTCGTCCCTATCTTGAAGATGTGTCCCGCCTCGCTGCCATGCACGATGTGTAGTGTGCCACCACAGCGAGCACAGGCCGCACCTTCATAGGCCGAGGCAATATCCTCCCAGATATCTACCCGGAAGTCTCGCGGGTAGTTCACGTTCTTCACATGATAATCCACCTTGTTCGCCCCCGCTACAAAGTTATTCCCCAGCTTCAGTGACGTGTCAGCCACAATCAGGACTCCGTCATCCTTGTTCAAAGGAGAAGTGTAGCCAGCAACAATACCTGCTTGCTCCAGTTCCTCTGGCGTTGCCAGGTGCAGATCAGTAGCATTGATGCCCGCACGGTAGAGTGTATTGGCAAGCTTGACCTCGTTGATCTCCAGGTCGCCACGCACAACGGCCAGTACAAGTCGCCCCCCTGCTACATAGCAGACGGTCTTCATGGTCTTCGCTTCAGGGACATTGAGGAAGGCAGCAAGATCGGAAATTGCCATGCAGTTGGGTGTGTACACCTCTTCCAGGACAGCTTCTGGTTCCAGGGGAAGTTCAGGACGTACAAACTCGGCCTTCTCCACGTTTGCGGCATACTCGCAGCGATCACAGACCAGCGCATCGTCCTCGCCAGCCTCGGTAATCGCAATGAACTCCTGGGATGCTTTGCCGCCAATGGCTCCGCTATCGGCATGAATAACAATGAAGCGCAGGCCACAGCGGGTGAAAATGGCGGTATAGGCGTCGGCCATCTTGCGATAGCTCTCATCCAGGCCCTCTTGATCAGCATCGAAGCTATACAGGTCCTTCATGATAAACTCGCGTGTACGCAGCAACCCTCGACGAGGACGTGGCTCATCACGCTCCTTGACCTGAATCTGGTAGACGAGCTGCGGCAGGTCGCGATAGCTTCGGATAAACTCCATCCCCAGCAGCGTCACAACTTCCTCGTGCGTTGGGCCAAGAGCCATCTCATGTCCCTTGCGATCTTTCAGGCTGAACAGCACAGGCCCATATCCCTCAGCACGAGTTGCCCCTCCATTAGCAGGACGCTTCTCCCAGATATCCCTTGGGTGTAGAACCGGCATGGTGACTTCTTGCCCACCAGCACGATCCATCTCCTCGCGCACAATCTGCGAAATCTTGCGTATGACCCGGTTCCCAAGCAGCAAGAAACTATAGACACCCGATGCCAGCTGGCGGATAAAGCCAGCCCGCACCAGCAGTTCCTGGTTGCCACCCTCCGAGTCGCGAGGAACTTCTCGCAGCGTTTTTGTGAATAGTTGCGATACACGCATGTTTTCTCCTCCTACAGCAAAGTGCAGAAAGATTGATCGATCATCTGGAAACCTCTTCAGTAGGCAGATAGCCACAATGCCGAAACCAGCCTCGGGCGTCCTGAGCGGTGATGGTGGCCAAGGCCTGGATCACGGCTTCTTGTAACGCCTCGCGTGTTCTCGCTCCGGCTCTCCGCAGATAGGCTTTCAGTTTGGAAAAGGCTTCCTCGATGGGAGACAGATCCGGCGAATAACTGGGCAAAAAGAGCAGCTGACAGCCGCGCGCTTCGATGGCACGCGCGCACCCTGGCTCCCTTGTGGATGCTCAGATTATCCATCACCACGATCTGTCCGGCCGTCAAACTGGGCGCCAGGATCTGCTCCACATAGATCTCAAAAGCGGCTCCCTCGGCGGCTCCCTCCAGCATCATGCTGGCCCCCATCCCTTGTCGGGATAACGCCGCCCTCAGCGTCAGGGTTTTTCCGCGGTTTCGGGGAACACTGCCATAGGCGCGCTTGCCTTTAGGCGCTCGGGCATACAACGGCGTGAGGGCGATATTGGAGCCGCATTCATCCACCACCACGATTTGGTTAGCATCCAGCTGCTTGATCTGCTCTCGATAGGCGGCCCGTGCTCCTTCATCCCGTTCCGTCGCCCCGAGGGTCTTTTTTTGCGTGTCCAGTTCAGCTTTTTAATGGCCCGGCTCATACTCCACCGGCTCACCTGCATGCCGGTGCTCTGCTCCCAGTACTGACAATGTTGAGCCAGCGTCGCATCCGGGTAGGCGGAGAGTTGCTCTTGCATTCCTGCTTGCACGGGCCTGATCTTCTTGGAGGGCCGTCCGGGGATCGCTTTGGGACGCACATGCCCGGTTTCTCGGCGCTGCTTGAGATAGCGCCCAATGGTCGCTAGACTGACTCCCAACACTCGCACAATCTCGCGGCGGGGGATTCCTTGATCCACTGCTCGCAGCACTCGTTCTCTCAAATCTGCTGAATACGCTTTCATTCTTCTAGTTTATCACATCTCTCAACCCTTCTGCACTTTGCTGTAGGCGCGTGCGTAGGGGCCGGCGATGGTTTCGTTTGTCACCCTGAGCGAAGCGAAGGGTCTGTCTGCTGCCCTCGATTGCCACCCTGAGCGAAGCGAAGGGTCTGTCTCGATAGGCAGACAGATGCTTCGCTGCGCTCAGCATGACAGTGCTCTACCTTACTCTTGAGCGAAGCATCCGCTCTGGCGCAGAACCGCACATCGCTTGCCTGACCACTGTTATATGGGTCTATGCTATAATAGCCCTCACAACGTTGGGCATAAGGAAGTTAGCAGCAATGATTACATACAATGACTTTGAACAAGTTGATATTCGCGTCGGCAGAATAATTAACATAGAAGATTTCCCACAAGCACGAAAGCCTGCATACAAATTGACCATTGATTTCGGGCCTGAAATTGGTATAAAAAGATCCTCTGCACAAATAACGAATTACACGAAAGAAGAGCTACTCGGGAAACAGGTGATAGCTGTAGTAAACTTCCCACCCAGGCAAATCGGGCCTTTCCTATCCGAGGTCTTAACACTTGGAGTCCCCGATGGAAATGGCAATGTAATTTTGCTAATTCCCACAAAAGAAGTTCCCCTCGGTGGGAAAATGTTCTAACGTAGGGGTGCCACTACTCTGCCACACAGTGGCAAGTCCGTCCATAGTAGTGGCACCCCTTGTGGGCGCCAGGGGCGGGGCGCGGTGGCTCTAATACGCACGTGCAAAAATGGCTTCACAGGTAGCGGGTTTGCCTGTGTAGAAGCACTTTCCGTGGACGCCACCTTCAGGTTGATCGAACGGGATGACGCGCAAGGTCGCCTTCGTCTCCTCCTTGATCGCCAGTTCCGCCTCACTATCCTCGGCCCACTTCACACGCACAAATCCACGCTTCTCCGCCATGATCTGTTTGAACTCCTCGTAGCTGTCGGTGTAGTACGTATTCTGCTCACGGAATTCAAGAGCACGCTGGAACAGTGCCTGCTGCACCTCTTCTAACAGCACCGGGAGCCGCGCTTCCAGGCTATCCACAGAGACCACTTCTTTGGCGCGATTGTCACGACGCACCAGCACCACGCTGTTGTTCTGCACGTCACGCGGCCCGATCTCCATACGCACAGGCACACCGCGCATTTCCCACTCGTTAAACTTCCAACCAGGAGTGTTCTCGCTCAGGTCGACCTTCAGGCGAACTTTGCCTTTGAGCATCTTCTCTATTCGCGCTATCATTTCGCTGACAGCCGCTTTATCAGCCTCTTTCCGCCAGATCGGCACAATCACCGCCTGGTACGGAGCAATGCGAGGAGGCAGGATCAGGCCGGAGCTGTCACCATGAACCATGATGACGCCACCAATTGTGCGAGTGCTCCATCCCCAGCTTGTTGTTGCGCAATATTTGCGCTGTCCATCGGCATCCAGGTACTGGATATCAAAGCTTTGAGCAAAGTTTGTGCCAAGATTGTGGCTCGTCGCCGATTGCAAGGCTTTGCCATCACCCATCATAGCTTCAAGCGAGTAGGTACGGAGCGCACCGGCAAATTTCTCGTTTTCGCTCTTGCGCCCGGCAATTACAGGGATGGCCAGGTCTTCCTCGGAGCAGGCCCGGTACACCTCCAGCATCAACCGTGTGCGTTCTTCAGCTTCCTCAACATTGCGGTGAGCAGTATGCCCCTCCTGCCACAGAAATTCTGCCGTGCGCAAAAACAAGACGGTGCGCTTCTCCCAACGCATGACATTGTTCCACAGATTGATCAGTAGCGGGAGGTCACGGTAGCTCTGGATCCATTTGGCATAACTATAGCCGATGATGGTCTCACTGGTTGGCCGGATGGCAAGCGGCTCCTCCAGCTCCTCACCCCCTCCGCGTGTCACCCAGGCCACCTGCGGGGCAAACCCTTCGACATGCTCGGCTTCCCTTTCCAGGAAGCTGCGGGGAATCAGCAGTGGGAAGTAGGCGTTGACCACACCTGTTTCCTTAAAACGCGCATCCAGGAGCCGCTGAATATTCTCCCAGATGGCGTAACCATAAGGCCGAATAATCATACAACCACGCACAGGAGCATAGTCAGCCAGTTCAGTTTTGCGTACTACCTGGTTGTACCACTTTGAAAAATCATCTTCCTGGTCAACGATCTCTTCAACATACTTTTCTTCAGTACTCATTGTTTTTCCTTTCGATAAAAGCCTCCAGGGCGACCCTTGTAGTCGTCCTTCATCCCAATACACATGGGCGTAAAAAAACTCGCCCTTGTCTTCAGGACGAGTATTATAACCCGTGGTACCACCTTTATTGACCTGTGCTTCCACGCATAGGTACAGCACAGACCCACTCATGCGGTCAAGTATATAACCGCTCCTCCTGGTAACGGTGAGGTTCCGGTGTAGGGGCCCGATTTATCGCGCCCCTCACTGACGCTCTCAGGTGGGTTCGACGCGGCAACCGTCTGCCGACTTGCACTCTCTCGGCTCGCTGTTGCGGGACGCAATAAATGGGTCCCTACGCATTACCATCGTCTACTGGTCCTGATCAGGGCGTTCTTTATATCTTTGATTTGTCACGACAAGCATACACGAAGTTATAGGGACTGTCAAGCGAATTTCATAATCATTCAGGGCGATGTAAAAGAAGCCACCAAGCAGGAGTGCAGAGGGCAGCCGCCCTTTGCCGGAGCGCGAGGTGTCCTCGCAACCCTCCTCCCTCCTCCTCGCTCAAGGCGATTGAAAGATCGGCCACAAGCAGGAGTGCAGAGGGCGGCTGCCCTCTGCCGGAGCGCGAGGTGTCCTCGCAAAACTCCTTCCCCCTCCTCGCTCAAGGTGGCAAAAGAGCACGTGTAAATAGCCCTGATAATCATTATCCATCAGCAGTGAAGTCAGGAACAATATGTTACCTATCTCACAAACTATTTGTGAGCTACCTAACATTATTATCTCCCTTATACAGTTAAGCTTAGAGTAGGTGTTTTTGCTTATTACCTGGAGCAGCTTCTTTTTGAAGAAAACACCACCTTATGCGCCCTATGGGAGAAAAACTATGCATAATACTCACTTTTACCCCCGTATCTTACTCTCTTTAGTATCTTGCTGTCTTGTCATCTTGTTTGCTGCCTGCAGTTCAAGTACTGGCTCGGCTACTCCGACTCCCGGCACAACCCCGACCAGTAGTGGGACAACTGCCACTGTCGGCCACACTCCCACTACTGCGCCGCCTGCGACCGTCCCACCAACACAAACCAACTGTCCCGCAGCCGGAACAGCACGCGCAGCCGTTATGCCTTCCTTAGCGTTGGGGAGCCATCCCAACATCGTCTACATCGTCAATGAGTCGCAAGGGAGCAACCCGACCTTTGGCACTCTCAAGAGCTACGATGTAACCACTGGCAGCAAAACTGAGATCGTGAAGATGCCGAACGTCTCTCTCTCCGAGGCACAGCTTTCTGCCGATGGACAATGGACTCTCTTCGTGACAATTGCTGGCAACCAGGCAAAACTACAGTTGATTCGCGTCGACGGCAAGGCTCTACAAACACTCTACTGTGCCAAAGCAGCATCAAATGGAGCCTATCCGCCCAGCGCCCTGGACCATGTGCAATGGTCTTCCAATGAGAAGCTCGTCGTTTTCAATAGCTATACCGATGCTGGAAGCGTCCTTTACCTGCTGAACATGCAGAGCGGCAGTCTGCAAACGGAACTCTCAACAACACGAGGTGTTCTGGACACAGCATTCACGTGGCTCGATAATACGCGGGTCTACCTGCTTGGGCCAATGATAGATGGCCCTCCCACTGCTCTGTACCTCCTGGATACCAGTCGTGGGGCAAATCAAAACTCTTCCAGCCTCCTGCAGGTTTTTCTTGCTGGAGATGCCGAGTTTTGCTGGAATGCCGATAGCAGCTACGATAGCGCACACCTGTTTATCAGCCAGTGCACTACCGATCCCAGCACCACCGGGCCAGGAATCAGTGACCAGCGTGGTCCCAGTAGTGTCAATATACGACCAGCTACAGGCGGATCAGCACAAACCATCTTCAGCAATCAAGCGACGGCAGTGACTGCTGTTCGGGCGATCAGTAAAACAACCCTGTTGCTGCTCGTTGAGAACAATGGCTTCGGCTCGACGAATGTAGATACCAGCAAGAACGGCCTATGGAAGGTCAATACGGACGGCACAGGCTTGACAAGACTCACGAGCGATGGAGCAGGTGTTTCAGGTGGACCAAGTCTTCTGTGCCAGTACACACAGTATCCCTGGTCAAATGCTTCTCGCGATGGAAGCCTGTTTGCCTTGCAGCATAACAGTAGCAATGGCAAAACCATCTCACTGCTCTTTGGCTCACTGAATGGTGGCACACCAACGACCTTCGCATCCATCTCCGATGGAACTCAGCTAGCAATTGTGGGCTGGACGACGTTGTGACCCCATTGTGATCTATCGCCCTACACCTGCTAGATACTCAGCCCTATAATATGCACTAGAGGATGGGGGTGCAGGGGGCTTTGCCCCCTGTCGGGGGATCGGGGGCGTCCCCCGAAAATCTCCTTTTATTATGCACTAGTTTATGATTTCTCAAAGGAGAGAACCAAAACATGAAAAAGCTGCTATCAGCTTTTATCTTACTAACCCTTGTCACCGTTCTGGTCGTCGCATGTGGCGGCAGTTCTGGTGGCGGAGGCGGAGCTACAGTTCACATGAACTCTACAAACTTCACACAATCATCGGTCACCATTACCAAGGGGAGCAGTCTCACGCTGGTCGATGATGTCGCGGTAACGCATGTGATTACCAATGGCACATGGGATAATGGTGTCCCAAAGCCTATGAAAGAAGCCGGTGCTCCAACCGTCAACGCCACATTCAATGGCGACGACTCACAGACCATCGGGCCATTTAATACGGCTGGTACCTTTCACCTGTATTGCACCATCCATAGTGGGATGAATCTCACCGTGATTGTGCAATAACCATCGCACCCTCGTCCATAGTAGTGGCACCCCTTGTGGGTGCCAGGTCGCCTGGCTACGGCTTCGCACCCTCGTCCATAGTAGTGGCACCCCTTGTGGGTGCCAGGGGAGGGACGGATGCCAGGTCTTTAACCCCCACGCCATGGGGATTCCTGCTTTATGTTCCTGGTAATATATCTATTCTTGCGAGAAGAAGACGCTCTTTACCTCAGTATAGAGCTGAACAGCGTGCATACCCATCTCGCGACCAATACCACTCCTTTTATAGCCCCCGAAGGGTGCTTCCGTATGCACGCTATGATTAGAGTTGACGGAGAGCACGCCTGCACGAATACCTTTCGCTACCCGGATAGCTCGCCCAAGATCACGAGTCCACACTGATCCCGCCAGGCCATATGCGACATCATTAGCCTGTCGAACCGCTTCCTCCTCAGTATCAAAAGGAATGACACACACAACAGGCCCAAAGATCTCTTCCTGGGCAACGCGCATCTTGTTATCGACAGCGGTGAGTACGGCTGGCTGGAGAAAATAGCCCGCTTCGTCGTTAGATATTGCTGGCACAATTCCCCCGGTAATCAATTGTGCCCCCTCTTTCTGGCCAAGCGCAATGTAGTCAAGCGAACGCTGACGCTGACCAGCAGAAATGAGCGGACCTATCTCAGTCTTCTCATCGAGCGGCTGACCGACCTGGAGTGTTACCGAGCGCCTGGCGAGCCGCTCAACAAACTCTTCATAGATCGGACGTTGGACGAGAATGCGGGAGCGAGCGCAGCAATCCTGTCCGCAATTACCGAAGACAGCGAAGACCGAGGATTCTATACAACGCTCCAGGTCAGCATCCGCGAACACCACATTCGCTGCCTTGCCACCAAGCTCAAGCGATACACGGGTAATATTATCGGCACACAGGCGCATAATCTGAGAACCGACTTCAGTCGAGCCAGTAAATGAAACCTTCGACACCAACGGGTGAGTGACCAGTGCATTGCCGACGACAGATCCTGGGCCAGGAAGTACAGAGAGCACACCGGGCGGGAGTCCAGCCTCCATCAAAATATCAGCCAGCATGAGCACCGAGAGCGGGGTGAGTTGGGCAGGTTTGACTACGACGGTATTCCCACATGCCAGGGCGGGGGCGATCTTCCAGGATGCAATTACGAGGGGGAAGTTCCAGGGAGTGATCAGGGCACAGACTCCAACAGGTTCCCGAAGTGTCACTTCGAGGCCAGCATCCTGTACCGGGATAGTCTCGCCAAAGATCTTGTTCGCTGCCCCTCCCCAGTACTCAAGCACCGCAGCGACAAGAGCAACCTCTCCGCGAGCATCTCGAATGGGCTTGCCTGCATTGCGGGCTTCGATGGCGGCTATCTCCTCCAATCGCTGCCGCATCAGGCCCGCAGCATGCAGCAGTATCCGACCCCGTTCCGTCGCACTGAGACGAGGCCACCTTCCTTCCTCAAAGGCCCGGTACGCGACCTGCACAGCCCGCTCAACATCTTCGGGTCCCGCCTCGGCTACCTCTGCAAAAGGCTTGCCCGATCCCGGCTCGATGACGGCAAATGCCCTGCCATCTGCAGCGGGGACACGTTCCCCACCAAGTACAAAATATTCTGTCCTCATCGTACCTCCTTCTATAGACACAGGGTGAGGTACCCAATTCCTTCAATATATTAATCTCATTCATTCTATGGGCTACCAATCCTCAGCGTCAAGGTCTGACAAAAGAGAGATCGCCTTATACGGTATACAATAGGTCAAGAGCTCTTTGATGACAAGGTATGTGACCACATGTATCTGGGATTGCTGCAGCGTGTGATCCCGCTGCGGTGGTGGAGCAAATGCTCACCGACTTGCAGGCCAATGAACAGCGCAAGAAGAAACTGAGCATGCAGAGCATGGTGGACCTGTTGATCGCCCAGGCGCTCTCGACGACGCGCTCACGCGAAGCTGTCTACAGCAAAGTCGTGGCGGGCATGCGCCTACACCATGCCGATTTTCCTGAGCAGTTGGCCAGCAAGGGAGCGTATTCCCAGTGCTTCAAGCAACTGGGGGAGGAACCGATACGGCAACTCTTTGTGCACTGTGCGGCACCACGAGCCTGTCCCGAGACGACGCCAGAGGCCTTTTGGAAGGGCATGCGCCTGATGGCACCCTCGACAGTGTGGCCGATACCGAGAGCAACCGGCAGACCTTTCGCTACAGCAGTGATCATACGGTCTGGCGCAGTCCCTATCCCATGGTGTGCTGCATGCTGATCTATCGCTTAGGCTGCGCTCCCGTCTGCCTCAGACCCAGCAGATGATCCCTGATCAAGTGCACAAGCCCATGGCACGCCCAACGATGCGGCTCTCGTCTTTCAGTGTTTTGAGGGGATTGAGTTGCTCCATGTACAGACTTCTGCGACTTCGCTTGTCCTCGTCTTACGCCTTCAGCCAGTCCACCGGCTCATTTTACGTCTTTTAGGGCCCCTTTATAAGAAAATCTATAATTCCTCAGGCTGAAACTGCGGAATGTGGGCGCACGAAATTTCAGAATTATGCTCAGTTCTACAATTTGCTGCCAATATCGAGATTACGGGAGGGCAAATGTTAGGGGGTCACTACAAGGGTTTCATAGCCCTTGCATTCATAAAGTGTAGCTCCTAATTGCTGTAGGCAGTTGGTCGTGAGTTTAAGTAAATGGACGCTGTGACGGGATTTCTTCGTAAGCATATGTGATGTACAATGCACATGGTATGCTTGCAAGAAAATAAAATAAACCAAAAATAAATAAACTAATATCAAACCAGCCGATTGCATCCGCTGCAAGGATTGAAAAGTTAGTTAGATAAATTAAGCCAGCGGCTAATAGCGAAACCACTGCTGGGAGTGACATGGGTATGTACTGGGCTATAGAAAGCACTACTATTGCTAGCCTAGCTGCTAAGGAACTGAATTTTTGGGACTTCGGGTACATCTGTTTGTTACGGTAGCCCTCCCAATTGAAAACAGATGCTGTCATTCTTAAGGCCAGGATGGTTTTCGTCCGAATGTCCCGATGGATGTACTGAGCAATGTATGCCATCTGAATGTCATGTGCCATAGATGCCCACTGAAGTGACGTGAAGAGAATCGAAATAATAAGCAACATGAGGACAAGAAATATGAGTGGGAACCTCAAGTGTAAGCCTTGAGAATCTAAGCTTACTAGAAAGGGTATTGCTGCGGTAATTCCACCAAGGAGAATAATTGCGACTGTTGTAAGTTGGGTTTGTGACGCTATATGAGTGTTTATCTCAGTACGCAATACCTCGTATTCTTTTAAAAATATTTCTACTTCTCCATCGACTGTGGATGACAGATTTTCTTGCTCTCTCATAAAATGTACTCCTGAAGAATTTAATAAGGTGGGAAACATATTTTCTATGATAGATTTTCACTGATCCCAACCGGTGAGATTTTATTTCAGTGAAAATATGTGCATATAAACTTACTGTTCACTCATTTTTACGGGGGTTCTGAAGAATCCTCGCAGAGGTTGGAATAATTCATTGGAGACAACTCCAACAAAGCTAGTACTCGTTGCTGAAGGGCAGAAAGAGCAGTGATATGGCATCGTCTCTGATGCGGTTCCACCAGAATGGTCAAGGTAATCTCTCGGAACACTTCCAGCAAGTGCTCCGTCGTCGGCTGGGTCGTCGCTCGCTTGAGATTGCCCGTATGCAGTCTGGCCAGGGAAGCGCCTTCCTCGGCCAGCCGACGACGCACTGCAAACTCCAGCAGCGTCAAGGCTCGCAAAGCCAGCGACAACAAGCGANNAAACCAGTGGTGTGACTGTCCCGCTCGATATACATGAGAGAGAGCGACAAGGGTTGCCTTTTCAAGCGCCCGAAGTTGCACTCCACCAGATACTCATCGCGGTAGGCCTCCACTGTCTAGGCCAACGAGACTACGTCTGCCGATTGGTTAGTCGCGTACACGCGCCATCCCAACTGTTCGCTCACCTTGCGTACAGCTTCGGTCTGCACTTGACTGGTAATGCTGAAGTGGCGAGTGGGGCACATAATAGCCGGGCGATCCCAGTATGTACGTACCGGCTGTTCCTGTATCTGTTCGATCATCGTGACCAAGAGCAGTCCGTCCACCCGGAAGTGAGTCAGCATGTTGGTCACTGCTTGCTCCACCTCCGCTCGGTCCGACCGCACCGCTTTGCCTTGCCGCCTCACCGTCAATTTACTCAACGCCTGTTGGTCTTGCTTGAGTTGGGTGTACAAAGCCCGTTCTGCCGAAAGCCTCGCGGCCATCGACTGCACCAGCAAACGTCGTTCTGTGCAGGTGCAAGAGATACCATTGAGCAGGGCTGTGATGGTTTCAACCTGTTCATAGCCTTGGACAATACAATGGGGTTGTCCATCATCTTGGGTTCGCTCGACCTTGATGAGAAGCTGACCACGGGCCCGCAGCACCTCCACCTGCTGAACCAACAGGTCAGAGGGAATCTGCATTGCCGACAACGGACACAGGTAATCGTCGCTATGGGCCTGAATATTCGCCTGCATGTCCAGCGCCTCTATCTTGCAATTGCCAACATACAACAAGCCG
>WNGG01001618.1_pt1 | contig 26123 bp, 24 predicted proteins | sample 5400661 | NCBI WGS metagenome assembly WNGG01 (sample SAMN13153372, study PRJNA577476) | soil metagenome | isolation source: 100 cm soil or saprolite under Garry oak tree replicate 1 | place: USA:California | collected 2016-06-15
ACAAGTATGAGCACGAGGGAGCAACATGCGGCCAAACGACGGATCCCGGCCGGCCACCCGGATGGCCCGAGAACGGATCGACCGCTTCCGCGCAGCGCTGCGCGCGGCCCCGTTGCCAGTCAGGATCCTGCTGGTGGCGGCCGTTTTGGCGATCATCGCCGCAGCCTCGCTGATCCCGGCACGCCTTGCTGACCTGCTGGTGATCGCCGCCCTGGCCTATGGCCCGGTCGCGGTTTTCCGTGGGATGCGCTCGGTCGTTGCGTCACTTGGCGTCGCGGTCTGGGGTCTGGCGGCCATCCTGGTTGTCGCGGGGCTCACGCCGCCCCTCACCGTCGCGATCACCCCACTGCTCGTGCTCCCGTTCGTGGTCGTGGCGGTTGCCCATACCCCGGTGCTGGCGCGGGCGTACGTGCCCTGCCGGACCGTTGCCCTGGTCCTGGTGTGGTCGCTGCCCACCGCCATGCTGGCCTGGCGGTTCGGCCACAGCCACCCGGTCATCAGCTATGGGGTCGGCTGGTTCTTTGTTCTCGTGGTGCTCCTTTTCCGGCTTGGCAAGGCGTGGCAGGGGGCCCGGGCGGAAAGCCGCCAGCAGGAGCGGGGGACCGCGCTCGCCGCACCGCACGCAGGTCGCGGCGGCATGACCGGCCCGCGCACAACGGACGGGGCGCGTTCCGTGCGGGCCGCAGAGGGTGCCTTTGGCCAGGTGTCTGCCCTGGGCCCGCGGGAGCGGCCCGCCACGGACCCGGAATTGCCCGACATCACGGTAGAGCAGGCCCTGGCAGAACTTGACGAGATGATCGGCTTGGGGCCGGTCAAAGAGCAGATCCGCCAGCTCAAAGCCTCGGTGGAGGCAGCCCGCCGGCGCGCCCACGCCGGGCTGCAGACCGAGAAGCCAATGCAGCACTTCGTCTTCCTGGGGCCGCCTGGCACCGGGAAGACCTCCGTCGCCCGGATCATCGCCAAGATCTACTATGCATCGGGGCTGCTGGAAAGCCCGCAGGTGCAGGAAGTGCAGCGGGCAGACCTCGTCGGCGAGTATCTGGGCGCCACCGCGATCAAGACCAACGAACTGATCGACGCGGCGCTCGGCGGAGTGCTTTTCATCGATGAGGCCTACAGCCTGGCCAACGATGGTGACGGGCACGGCGACAGGTTCGGCAACGAGGCAGTCCAGGCGCTGCTCAAGCGGGCCGAGGACGACCGGGAGAATCTCATTGTCATCCTCGCCGGTTACGAACGGCAGATGGAGGACTTCCTCGCCAGCAACCCCGGGCTGAACTCCCGGTTCGCGATGCGAATCAAGTTTGGCAGCTACTCGCCGCCGGAGTTGCTTGCCCTCGCCAAGGCGGCAATGGCGCAGCGCGGGGAGTCACTTGCCCCCGGCGCGGAACCTGTGCTGGCCCGCATGATGACCGATGTGGGCCGGCGACGACTGGTTGATGAGCTCGGCAACGGCCGTTTTGTCCGAAATCTTTTGGAGAAAGCTGGCCAGGCGCGGGACGTGCGGGTGATGACCGTCGATGGTGAGCCAGACTCCGAAGACCTGACCACGCTGGAGGCCCCGGACTTCGTCCAGGCGTTTGGGGAGCTCACCTCGCGCTTCCGTGGCTACGCCGAGGCCCCGACAGTGGAAAGCGCGCTGGCGGAACTGGATGAGCTGATCGGCCTGGATCCGGTCAAGCGGCAGGTCCACGAGATCGCCGCGCAGTTGCGGGTGGCGCGGTTGCGTAACCGGCAGGGACTGGCCAGCCAGCCACCGGCCCGGCATTTCGTGTTCACGGGCCCGCCCGGCACCGGGAAAACCACCGTCGCCCGGATCCTGGGCCGGATCTTCGCCGCCCTGGGCCTGCTGGTCCGGCCGGAAGTCGTGGAAGCCCACCGGGCAGACCTGGTCGGCGAGCACCTCGGGTCAACGGCGATCAAGACGGGGAAGCTGGTCGACTCCGCGCTGGGCGGAGTGCTGTTCATCGACGAGGCGTACTCGCTGTACAACCCCGGATACACCGGGGGTGACGCGTACGGCTCGGAGGCAGTGGCCACGTTGCTCAAACGGGCCGAGGACGACCGTGACCGGCTGGTGATCGTGCTGGCGGGCTATCCCGCGGACATGGACCGCTTCCTGCGCAGCAACCCGGGGCTGTCCTCCCGGTTCTCGGCCCGGATCTCCTTCCCCAGCTACACACCGGGTGAGCTCACCGAGATCGCTCGCGTGATCGCGGAGCAGGCGGGGGACTCGTTCGACCCGGATGCGCTGCCCGCGCTGGAGGCGATCTTCCAGCAGGCATGTGCCACCGGGCGGATAGATGAGCTGGGCAACGGGCGTTTTGCCCGTTCCCTGTTTGAGCGCGCCTGCGCCGCCCGTGACGTCCGGGTGGCCGACATCGGTGAGGGGGCCAGCGCCGCGGACCTGACCATAATCACCGCGACTGACCTGACCGCGGCGGTCACCGAGCTCACCCGCGACACAGGCGACGGGCGCTAGCGGGGCGCCAGGACCGGAGCCGACGGGCGCTGGCGCGCGCCAGGACCGGAGCCGCGGGCCAGCCTGCGGCCGCGTCAGTCGAGCTTGCCGAGTTCCGCTGCGAGGCGGGCGGCGTCGCTGCCGGCGTCCCGGATCACGTACATCAGCGTGTGCAGCACCGCATGCCGGTCCTCGCCCCGGTCCAGCAGGCGCTGTGCCGCTTCCCACAGCTCAGGAGGGTCGCCCCGCCACAACCGGTCGCTGAGGACCAGGTGCCTGCTGATGTGCTGGTCGCTGGTGGAGCGGGCGTGGGTGTCGCTGTGGTCGGCGGACAGCAAGGTCCGCCGTGCTTCCAGCTCGGCGGGGTCGAGCAGGCCCAGGTCGATTCCACCGTAGGTCCCCCGCAGCACCGGGAAAGCGAACGCGCGCCGCGGCAACGCCTCCAGATCGGCGTCGGGCAGCAGCCTCGCGACGAGCTGCGCATCCAGGCCGAACGTGGCCGGATCCCGGTAGACCTTGGCGAAAGTCCCCATCGCGGCGAAGACGCTGTCAACGGTCTGGCTGATCGCGTCCTCCGCCAGGCCACGGCGGACACTAGCCCAGCGGGCCCAGGCCGCCAGCACGTGCGGCATGGTGTGCTGCTCGGCGGGCGAGAGCATGACCTTGCGTGGCAGCCAGTCGAGCAGGAAGGTCTCCACCTTCGCCGGGCTCATCCGCAGGGGGCGCCCGAAGTCCTGGTCGCAGCCGTAACTGATGATGTGGTCGGCACAGCGGCTCGCCGCGGTGCGGTCGGACAGGCCGTCGGCGTCGTCGGAGGCAAGGAACTCCACGACCAGCATCGCCCGGCGGTCATTGCTCCAGGCCCGCTGCCGGTCGCGCACGCCTGCCCACGCCGAACCGGGCTCATGCTCGGCCAGCCGGGACGCGGGTCCGCCGCAGGGATGGGCCGCCTGTGCCGCCCCGGAAACAGCCGGGGGAAGAGCGCGGACACGCGAGCGGATGAAGGCGTGGTAGGCGGCGAACGACTTGCCGACCGGCGCGCCGGGAGTCATGTCGGTGGCGGTGAGGGCACGCTCCAGCACGTTCCTGGCAAGCGATGGGGCCATCTCGCGGAACGTATTGCCTGCGGACTGCCCGCCCGGCGTGGCTCGGCCGCGGCGCAGCAGGGTGTCCACCTTTGACGTGACCCAGCCGTCACGGAGGATGCCGCCGGCGTTGTAGTCGACGGCCAGCACCAAGGCATGGGGCTCGGCGCCGGCGTAGCTGAAGAGGCAGACCACCTCGTCCCGGTCTCCGAATGGATCCGAATTGACGTAACACTCCGCAGCCGCGACCGCGCCGACATGCTCGGCCCAGCCTGGGCGGCGGATGCCGCGCTCGATCAGGGCGAGCGCCGCCTTCTCGGCGGCGGCGGCCTGCCGGGCGGTGCCCAGGCAGGCGATGCCGGACAGCAGCGCCAGCGCGGCAGGGCTTGCCTGCCCGGCCGCATACTGGACGAGCCCTTCACCGATCAGCTCCTCGAGGTCCGCGCCGTTGGTTTGGGTGCGTGGCGCGGGGTGTCCCCACCAGGTCCCGAGCAGTTCGCTGACCATCAGTTCCGCATCGAGCGGGCTGCGCACGGCCAGGAGTTCGCGGGCGGCCCGGAGCATCTCCGCGAACAGAGCGTTCGGCGGGGGTGCGGGGACCCGGGACGGCTGGGGCACCCTGCGGTGGCTGGGGCGGCCCGCGCCCGGTGGAGGATTCATGCGTCGGCCCTTCGAACTCACATGTTCAGTTTCCCAGATCTGTGGCGCTGAGGGCACGTTCCGTGCGATCAGTGGCTGATTTCCCAGCACTGGGGCGGGCGTTTGCACACCGGGAGACCATTGGGGATCTTGTACATCTTTGGTGCAGTCGGGTCTGTTTGGGATTTAGTGCATCCTTGCGGTCCAGCGGACGTTTGGGATCCGCACCCGGACTTTAGGGCACGCTCCGGGGCCGCGTCACGCTCATCTCCCATCACGATCTGGCTTAGGATGGGGGAGCCGTGCCGGCTGGAAGTCATATGACTGCGGAAAGCGGCACCTCAGTTCCTTACCCGGGGGGCGCGAGCAGCGCCGATGCCCACACGCTGCCGCGATGATGCCGCTAGCCTGCTTGTGTCCGCAGTGAGCAGGAAGGAGCCGTTTGGATGGCAGGCTCACTCACGGGCCAGGAGTCAATGCGATGAGCACCGACACTTCCGTTCCGCCACCACGGATGTCTGGCCTGGACGTTTCCGACGCCGCATTGCTGGCGACGCTCCTACGCGAAGCGCCGATCGGGTTTGCTTTTTTCGGGACCGACCTGTGCTTCCGCCGCATCAACCGGAGCCTCGCCCGGCTTTACGGCCGGAACGGATCCGACTACCTCGGGCTGCTGCCATCGCAGGTGTGGCCCGAGCCGCTCGCTGCCGGGGCCGAGGCTGCCATCCGCCGCGTCCTGTCGCAGGATCAGCCCCTGTTCGAGCCAGACCAGGCAATTGGCACAACGGCGGTGCCACCCACTCCACGCCCAAACGCGGTAGGTCCCGACGGGGACGAACACCACGGCGACGATGAGCACCGCGGCGAGAACGAGCACCCAGCCACCGCGGCGTCCCGGCACTGGGCGTTTTCCTGGTTCCCTTCGCATGATCACGAGGGCATGATCTCCGGGGTCGCGCTGATCGCCGTGGACGTTACCGAGCGGCGCAACTCGGAAGAGGCGGTTCGGCGCAGCGAGGAGCGTTACCGGTCACTCGTCCAGGCCGGGGCGCAGGTGGTCTGGGTGACAACGCCGAGTGGCGGAATCGCGGAGGACTCACCGGAGTGGCGCTGGATCACGGGCCAGAGCCTGGATGAATACGTCGGCAACGGCTGGCTCGACGCGGTCCATTCGGAGGACAGGGAACGGGTCGAGCGAGACTGGCGCGAGTGTGTCGAGGCTGGCAAGGTGTTCGACAACCGGTACCGGGTGCGCACCAAGACCGGGTCCTACCGTCACTATGACGTGCGCGCTGTCCCCATCGAGCGGGACGGGAAGATCATTGAGTGGGTCGGTGCCAGCACGGATGTGACCGCCCAGCGCGAGGCGGAGGAGATGCGGGGGCGGCTCACCGAGCAGCTGTCCGCGGCGGCGCTCCGGACCGCCCGGCTCCAGCAAGCCACGTCCATGCTGGCCGAGGCACTCACGGTGGAGCAGGTCGTTGAGGTTATCACCGAGGTCGGCCGGTCCGCGATCGGCGCTGACCGCTCGGAAGTCGCCTTGCTTGACCCGGAACGGCTGCGGGTGCGGGCCGTCCACCCGTCCGGGACTCCAGAAACTCCTGGTTTTCCCGGCGGGGACATACCACTGGACCTGCCCAGTGTCGTGACGAGAGCTATCACCACCCGGCGGCCAGTGCTCGCGGAGAACCCGGAGGCCCTGCAGGCTCAGTTCGAGGGCGAGGCCAAATCGGATTTGTTCCTCGCCAACACCGATGAGCGCGCCTGGGTCGGCATGCCCCTGATGGCCGCGGGCCAGGCCATCGGCGCGCTGCGGTTCACCTTCACCCGGCCCAGGAAGATCACTGACGAGGAAAGGGTGTTCCTGGAGGCGCTGGCGGGCCAGTGCGCCCTCGCGGTGGAGCGGGCGACGCTGTTCGAGCGTGAGCACACGACAGCGGAGACGCTTCAGCGCAGCCTGCTGCCAGACCAGCTGCCAAGCGTGCCCGGAATCATCCTGGATGCCAGGTACCGCCCGGTGACCCGGAACATGGAAATCGGCGGCGACTGGTATGACGCGTTCCGCCTGCCCGACGGTCGGCTGGCCGTCGCGGTGGGGGACGTGATGGGCAAGGGCCTTTCCGCGGCCGCGGGCATGGGCAGGGTGCGCAATGCGCTGCGCGCGCTCGCCCTCACCGACCCGCGCCCGGCCGCCGTGCTCGCGGGGCTGGACCGGCTGTTCTCAGCGACCGAACTCGACGAGCAGGTCACCACCGTGGCCTATCTGGTGCTCGACCCGGTGACAGGCGAGGGGCTGGCCGGGAACGCGGGCCACCCGCCGCCACTGCTGATGTCGCGACACAGTCCCCCCCGGCTTGACCTCGGCGAGGCCGGGACGCCGCTTGGCTGGGCTAGCCCACGCCAGCAGTACGTGTTCCGGTTGCCGCCGGAATACACCGCCGTGCTGTATTCCGACGGACTGGTGGAAAACAGGCGGCGCGGCCTCGACGCCGGGCTCGACGAATTGGTATCTGTGGCCGCGAAGGCCACACCGCAGGTGGCAGAGGATCCGTCGAAGTTGCTGGGATACCTGGTGGACCGGATGCTCGCCGGTTATGAGCAAGACGATGACGTGACGGTGCTGGTCCTGCATGTACCGAGGCGGGACGGGATGGTGCCCGGTAACGATCAGGCGGCTGCCGCGATTACCCCAAAGACGGGTAAGGCATGACCGCCCACGGAAATCCGTACCGCCCGGGGAGCGCCCGTGCCAGACGCGTCTCGGCCGCAGTATGGACGAGCTACCCGTCAACTCCACTTATCGTGGGGGGCGGGAGAAGAGCGGGGTGCAGCAGGGGTGTCTTGCGGCGCCTGGCATGAATCCTGAACGGTCCTAGCAGCGGGGCGCATGCAGTAGAGTCCGTTGCCCGCTCACGTGCGCAGGAGAGGTGTCTGTGTCGTCTGCCAGGTCGGACAATTACGTGTCATATGCGGCTTGGCGGGCCGCCATCCAGCGAAGGAAGGGGTGACCGCGATGGCAAGCGCAGCAGGCTCCGCAGCGCGGAAGCCGCCCCGCCAAGAAGGCCAGGGACGCCGAGCGTCAGCACAGCACGTGTCTGTGGCCGGCGGATCTGAGGAAGCGGCCAGGCTGCGGGCGGACGCGCCGGTCGCCCTCGTGGGCCCTGATGCGGCGCGCGACCCGGCTGGCGTCGCCCCGCCCGGCCGCGAGAAGCGTGCCAAGTCACGCCAGAGTGCTAACCGGCAGGTACCGGCTGTTGGGGCCGGCCCCGGCACGGATGCCGGCAGCAGCGCCGATGGGGCTGCCAGCCCGTCCGGCACCCGCGGCGGGCGCTCAGGTGGCCAGGGCAAGCGGTCCACCACGGCCCGCAAGGACGGCGCCGGCGCCGCAGCGACCCGCCGCAGCAAGGGTGGTGACGGCGCGGCAGCCGGGGAGGCCCAGGCCGCAGGGGCGGGCGGGCAGCACGATGACCCCGACACCACGGCTGGGGCGGCAGCGGGGGGGTCGGCTGGCCCCGACACTGCTGGCTTGGACGAGGATCTTGCTGACGCTGATCTGGGTGAGCCGGCCGGCCCCGAAGGCGTAGACCTGGAAGCGGTTGATCTCGAAGACTTCGCCGAGGACGTGGACGTTGAGATTGACGTCGACGTGGACATCGACGATGAGGCAAGCGTGGGCGCCGACGTTGCTGACTCGCTCCCCGGCACCGGGCGTGAGGAAGACGAAGAAGCCGACGGGGCCGACGAAACCGACGAGCCTGATACCAAAGCCGATGCTGGCACCAGTCGCGCCCCAGCAGCCAGCGTGCCCGGCACTGACGGCGCTCCCAGCCGCGCGGACGCGAAGGCTGGCGCGCCGCAGGCAGGCGAGGAGAGCGAGGACGAGGCATTCGTCTACGGGGACGACGACGAAGACCTCCCCGCAGCTCAGGTCGCGTCGGCGGGAGCGACAGCCGACCCGGTCAAGGATTACCTGAAACAGATAGGCAAGGTCCCCCTGCTCAACGCCGAGCAAGAGGTTGAGCTGGCAAAGCGCATCGAGGCGGGCCTGTTCGCCGAGGAGAAACTGGCCCAGGGTGCGCGTACGCTGCCGCCGCCACAGCGGATTGACATGGACTGGATCGCCGAGGATGGCCGGCGGGCCAAGAACCACCTGCTGGAGGCCAACCTGCGGCTGGTGGTGTCGCTGGCCAAGCGCTACACCGGCCGTGGGATGCTTTTCCTCGACCTGATCCAGGAGGGCAACCTGGGCCTGATCCGGGCGGTCGAGAAGTTCGACTACACCAAGGGATACAAGTTCTCCACCTACGCCACCTGGTGGATCAGGCAGGCCATCACCAGGGCGATGGCGGACCAGGCGCGGACCATCCGCATCCCCGTGCACATGGTGGAAGTCATCAACAAGCTTGCCCGCGTGCAACGGCAGATGCTGCAGGACCTCGGGCGGGAGCCCACCCCCGAGGAACTTGCCGCAGAACTCGACATGACCCCGGAGAAGGTCATTGAGGTGCAGAAGTACGGCCGTGAGCCGATCTCACTGCACACACCCCTCGGGGAGGACGGTGACAGCGAGTTCGGCGACTTGATCGAGGACTCCGAGGCGATCCAGCCGGGCGAGGCGGTCAGTTTCACGCTGCTGCAGGAACAGCTTCACTCGGTGCTTGACACACTTTCCGAACGGGAGGCGGGGGTGGTCTCGATGCGTTTTGGGCTGACCGACGGCCAGCCCAAAACCCTGGACGAGATCGGCAAGGTCTACGGCGTCACGCGGGAGCGCATCCGGCAGATCGAGTCCAAGACCATGTCCAAGCTGCGCCATCCATCCCGGTCGCAGGTCCTGCGCGACTACCTGGAATGACGCTCGCGCACCCCGGGTTCTGGGTCAGTTCCTGGAGGCGTCACTGCCGCTGCCGGGCGCGAGGCGGGCTGTCTCGTCTTGAATCTCGATCGCCACTTTGGCCAGCGCGTCGGCGTGCTGCCGACTGTGGTGCGCACAGAAAAGCAGCTCTCCCGCGCCGGGGAGCACAACGCGTACGTACGCTTGGGCGCCGCACCGGTCGCACACGTCCATGGCGGTGAGGTTCTTGCTGGGTGCCATGGTTCCGGTCATGTCGCCTCCCTCACGTCGTGCCACCGGCGGCTCATCCGTCCGGCGCTCTAGCTGTCTCTTGCTGCCCTGTCCAACACGGCGGTGAACCTTCTCGTTCCCATCCAGAGCCTGACTACGCCAGAAGCGAACGACTGCTTTGGATCCCCTCCGTGCCTCACTACTCACTGTATCGCATATATCGTCCGCAGTTACGCTGAGTGTCCGGCGGCGTGGCTTCCACACCAGTGCCCTGCGCGAAGGCTAGTCTGCCCTCAAGCGGGCCGGGTGCGTCCGCCGTCAAGCGGGCCGGGTGCGCCGGCCGTTGTTGTTGTAAGGAGAGCGTGCGTGACTGCCGAAACTGCGGTTTCAGCCGTGGCGGGGGCCCCCGCTGGGGCGTCCGCCACCGATAGCTACACGGCGCGCCACCTGTCCGTGCTGGAAGGCCTGGAAGCCGTCCGCAAACGCCCGGGTATGTACATCGGCTCCACGGACGGCCGGGGGCTGATGCATTGCCTCTGGGAAATTGTCGACAACTCCGTGGACGAGGCACTTGCCGGCCACTGCACGGCCATCGAGATAGTCCTGCACGCTGACCGGTCGGCCGAAGTCCGGGACAACGGGCGCGGGATCCCCGTGGATGTTGAGCCCAAGACCGGGTTGAGCGGGGTCGAACTGGTGATGACCCGGCTGCACGCGGGCGGCAAGTTCGGCGGCGGGTCGTACACGGCGTCGGGTGGGCTGCACGGCGTCGGAGCGTCGGTGGTGAACGCCCTTTCGGCCCGCCTCGATGTGGCGGTGGAGCGCGATGGTCACGAGTGGGCGGTAAGTTTCCGCCGTGGTGTGGCAGGAGAGTTCGCCAGCCCACTGCCCTCCGCGCCGTTCACCCGCCGGCCGGGCCTGAAAAAGGTGCGGCGGGTGGCGAAGAAGCTCACCGGCACACGGATCCGGTTCTGGCCGGACCCGCAGGTGTTCGTCCGCGACGCCCAGTGGAGTTTGGAAGCACTCCGGCAGCGGGCCCGCCAGACTGCTTACCTGGTTCCCGGCCTGGAGATCCGGCTGCGCGATGACCGCGCAGGCGGGGATCCCGCCGGATCCAGCGACGTGGCCTCCCATGCGCATCCCGAGGACGAGCACGGCGGCGGCCCGCAACTGGCCGCGAGTCCCGTTGACGGTGCTTACCCGCCGGATGCTGGTAGTGGTCCCGGTGGCGCCCGCGAGGAAGTGTTCCGCTTCGACGGTGGGATCAGCGAGTTCTGCGCGGACCTGGCACCCGGTGAGCCTGTCACCGAGGTCATCCGGCTGATGGGTGCGGGAAGCTTCACAGAGACGATTCCCGTGCTCGACGACCAGGGCCACATGACCCCGGCCGACGTGGAACGGGAACTCAATGTCGACATCGCGCTGCGCTGGGCGACCGGCTACGACGCGGTAACCCGGTCGTTCGTCAACGTGATTGCCACTCCCAAAGGCGGCACCCACGTCACCGGATTCGAGCGGGCTCTCGTCCGGACGCTGAACGAGCAGTTGCGGGCCGCCAGGCTGCTGAAGAACGGTGACGACCCGGTGATCAAGGAGGATGTGGCCGAAGGCCTCACCGCGATCATCTCCGTCCGGCTGCCGGAACCCCAGTTCGAGGGCCAGACCAAGGAAGTTCTGGGCACACCCGCTGCCTCCCGTATTGTCGGCCAGGTGGTCGGCGCCGAGCTTGGGGCGTTTTTCTCCTCGCGGGGCCGGAGCAAACAGCAGGCGCGGGGAGTGCTGGAAAAGGTGGCTTCGGCCGCACGGACCAGAATCGCCGCCCGGGAGCACCGGGAGAACCAGCGCCGCAAGTCAGCCCTGGCGGCCTCTGCGCTGCCGGCCAAGCTGGTCGATTGCCGCACCGCGGACGACCGCAGTGAAGTGTTCATCGTTGAGGGAGATTCGGCGCTGGGCACCGCCAAACTGGCCCGGAATTCCGAGTTCCAGGCGCTGCTGCCGATCCGCGGCAAGATCTTGAACGTGCAGAAGGCGTCGCTGTCCGACATGCTCAAGAACGCCGAATGTGCGGCCATCATCCAGGTTCTGGGCGCAGGCTCGGGGGCGTCCTTCGACCTTGACGCGGCCAGGTACCAGCGCGTGATCTTGATGACGGACGCCGACGTCGACGGTGCGCACATCCGGTGCCTGCTGCTGACCCTGTTTCACCGCTACCTGCACCCCATGCTGGCAGCCGGGCGGGTCTTCGCGGCGGTGCCGCCGCTGCACCGCATCAAGCTGACCAACCCGCGGAAGGGCCAGCAGCGGTACATCTACACCTACTCCGACAGCGAACTGCGGCGCACGCTGCTTGAGCTGGAGCGCCGGGCACGGCGCTGGGAGGAGCCGGTCCAGCGGTACAAGGGGCTGGGCGAGATGGACGCGGCCCAACTGGCTGAGACCACCATGGACCCACGGCACCGCATGCTGCGCCGGGTGAGGATTGAGGATGCTGCTGCCGCGAGCGGCATATTCGATCTGCTCATGGGCGCCGAGGTGGCTCCCCGGCGGGATTTCATCGTGGGCGGCGCAGCCGAACTGGACGTCTCCAGAATCGACACCTGAGCCCGTCCGCAGAGCAGCGTTCCCCCGATCGCCTCCCGTCAAGGTTACCGCCGATGGTTCGGTGGGGATGGATATAGCGCTTGTCATACATCCGCCACTCGTTGCCGGCCATCGGGCCAGACAGCAAGAACTCCCCGGCCAGCGGAAGCCAGACGGGGAGTCGAAGCGGCGAGATCCGGGGGCTCTACTCGTGGAAGCCTTTGCCCGTCAAAGCTCGCCGGAAGCGTTCGATGCTGTCGGAGGCGATGAACCATGCGTTGCCGCCGTTCTTGCCTCTCGCGACGAACGCCCAGAGCGTGCCGTTCAGTTCCACGTTGATGTCTATGTTGGGAAACTCGCTACGTAGGGCTTGAACTTCGGCTGTCGGGGCATCGGGGATGTTGAGTGGAGGCTGCGCGTTCGTCATGGGTCACTCGCCTAGCTCGCGTCGGACAGGGTTGGCCGAGTAGTCCTCACGGATTAACCGCCGCAACTGCGCGGCTGTCCCTGTGGACACAGAGGCGTGGTTGTCGCGCCTCTCAGCGCCGAACATGCCGTTGCCCCAGGCGATCTCGTACGCCTCGCCCCAGTGGCCGCGAAGGTTGGCTAAGTCGTGCCCACGCTGGCGCGCAACGTGATCTCGTTCGCTCGGGGTTTGTGGCGGATCGGTCGGTTGATGCTGCCCTACTCTGATCACAGCCCGTAGCTCCTTACGGGTCAGAGCCTCCGGTTAGCGCTCTCCGCTGCCGGGGGTCGCTTACGTTGAGGTCTCAGTGTATGACGCGGCATAGAGCGCTAGATAGCGTTAGGACGCGTCCTGTTAGTTTGCGCAGTTCAGGGGCGCTCTATGGTGATCACGTGGGCAGCGTTCCAACGTTCGATCCGGCTTCGGGTGAGCCGGATTACCTCTATGCCCGGATGGCTGACCACATCCAAGCCAGGATCGAAACTGGAGACCTAGCACCGGGAGCAAGGCTCCCCGCCGAACGGGACCTAGCCAGCGAGTACGGCGTTGCTGTGGGCACAGCGCGGCGTGCCGTGGAAGAGCTTAGGCGGCGAGGGCTTGTCAGGACGCTGCCAGCCAAGGGGACGTTTGTCCGCTCAGAACGAGCACCGTAGAGCGCACAGCAGAGAGCCCCGGGGCAATCCCGGGGCTCTCTGCGTGCTCGCCCAAGCCTCTCCGATTCCAGCAGCGGTCACGTGCGATCAGGTCGACTTCAGAGCGCGACCCTGTTTTTGGGCATACCAAAACTCGGCGCCGCGCACACGGACTGGCCCTCACCCGGGCGGTGTGAGGCCGCCCAGGGATGCGAGCGGCTGCCGTACCCGTGATCCGGAGCCGTCCCGGCGCCCATCCGCGGGCGGCAGGTCTACCGGCACCCCGGCCTCGGTGGCGCCGCGTGCAGGCCCCGGGCCAGCCCAGGCGAGTACGAGCGTGTCCTCGCCCCTGAGGAACCGGTGGCAGCGCAGCCCGCCGGTCGCACGCCCCTTGGCCGGGTACTCCCGGTAGGGGGTCACCTTTACGGTCGCCACCGCCGTCCCCGGCAGGGCGCCGGTGCTGCCCGCAACCGTCACCACCACCGGCCTGGCCCCGGGGGCCCCGTCCGCGAAGGTGCCGTCCCCAGCCCCGGAACCGTCCCCCGCCCCAGCGCCGGCCTGTCCGGCGGGCGCGACCGCGCCGAACCAGATCACCGTGGCGCGACCGGACAGCCGGATGCCTGCCATCCCGCCCGCGGCCCGGCCTTGCGGCCGGACCGACGATGCGCCAAAACGCAGCAACTGGGCATCACTGGTAATGAACACCAGGTCATGGTCTTCGCTGGCCAACTGGACGGCACCAACCACCCGGTCGCCTTCCTTCAGCGAGATCACCTCGAAGTCGGCAGCATTGCTCGGGTAGTCCGGCGCCACCCGCTTGACCACGCCACCCGCCGTGCCCAGCGCCAGCCCCGCCCCGGCCGAGTCGGGCGCGGCGAGTCCCACGACGGTCTCGCCGCGCCCGAGCGCCACGAACTCGGTCACCGGCGCGCCGCCCGCCAGGCTGGGGGAGTGCGCGCTCGGTGGCAGTGCGGGGATGTCCAGCACGCCGAACCTGATCAGCCTGCCCTGTGACGTCACCATCGCCAACGTCCCCCGCGCGGTCGCCGCGACGGTGGAGACGATAACGTCGTGAGCCGCCCTGGGCCCGGCTCCAGTCCCGCTCTGTCCCGGCGGTGGGGAGGATGGTGGGGCGGTGGGCTTCTCGCGTTCGGGTGCAGTGATAGTGGTGCGCGCGAGGAGGCCGGTGGAGGAGAGCAGAACCAGGCACGGGTCGTCGGGGACCTCCAGCGGGACGGCGGCCGTGCGGACCGTCCCGGTGGCTTCCAGCAGCACCGTGCGGCGCGGGTCGCCGAACCGGTCGGCGACGCTCGCCAGCTCCCCGGAGACGAGCTCCCGCAGCCTGACCTCTGAGTCCAGGATCGCGGTCAGCTCGGCGATCTCGGCCTGCAGCTTTTCCCGCTCGCGTTCCAGTTCCAGCCGGTCGTAGCGGGTCAGGCGGCGCAGCGGGGTGTCCAGGATGTACTGCGCCTGGACCGCGGACAGGTCAAAGACCGACATCAGCCGTTCCTTCGCGGCCGCGGCGTCGTCGCTGGTGCGGATGACCTGGATCACTTCGTCGATGTTGAGCAGGGCAATCAGCAGGCCGTCCACGAGGTGCAGGCGTTCGGAGCGCTTGCGCCGCCGGTACTCGCTGCGCCGCCGGACCACCTCGATGCGGTGATCGACATAGATCTGCAGCAGTTCGCGCAGGCCCAGCACCCGCGGCTGGCCGTCGACGAGCGCCACGTTGTTGATACCGAACGTCTCTTCCATCGGGGTGAGCCGGTACAGCTCGTCGAGGACCGCTTCGGCGTGGAAGCCGGAGCGGATCTCGATCACCAGATGCAGCCCGCGATGGCGGTCGGTGAGGTCCTTGAGATCCGAGATCCCGGCCAGCTTCTTCGCGCCCACCAGGTCCTTGATCCGGGAGATCACCTTCTCCGGGCCCACGCCGTAGGGCAGCTCGGTGACCACGATGCCGGTCTTGCGCGGGGTGATCTTCTCGATCCTGGCGGTGGCGCGGGTGCGGAAGGTGCCGCGGCCGGACTCGTAAGCGTCCCTGATGCCGCTCAGGCCGACGATCTTGCCCCCGGTCGGCAGGTCCGGGCCGGGCACGAACCGCATCAGCTCGTCCAGACTGGCGTCTGGGCTGGCGATCAGGTGCCGCGCGGCCGCGATGACCTCACCCAAGTTGTGCGGTGCCATGTTGGTGGCCATCCCGACCGCGATGCCGGAGGCCCCGTTGACGAGGAGGTTCGGCAGCCCGGCGGGGAGCACCTCGGGCTGGACTTCGGTGCCGTCGTAGTTCGGCTGGAAATCGACGGTGTCCTCGTCGATCGAGGCCACCATCTCCATCGCGGCGGCGGTCAGCCGGGCCTCGGTGTAGCGGTAGGCGGCTGCCGCGTCGTCACCGCCGAGGGAGCCGAAGTTGCCATGCCCGTCCACCAGCGGCAGCCGCATCACCCACGGCTGGGCCATCCGGACGAGCGCGTCGTAGATGGCGGCGTCGCCGTGGGGGTGCAGCCGTCCCATGACCTCGCCGACGACCCGGGCGCACTTGACGTGACCGCGGTCGGGTCGCAGCCCCATCTCGTTCATCTGGTAGAGAATCCGCCGCTGGACGGGCTTCAGCCCGTCCCTGGCATCCGGGATCGCCCGCTGGTAGATCACCGAGTAGGCGTATTCGAGGTAGCTTCCCCGCATCTCCTCGGCAACGTCGATGTCGACGATGTTCTCTTCGAAGTCCTCGGGGGGCGGCGTGGTGGTGGTACGTCGAGCCATGTCCGCCATTGTGCCGCCTGCGGCGCGCTTTGACGCCAAACGGATGGCTCGTGGCGCCCTCGTCCCGCCCGGTTACGGTGATGCGTGCCTGGCCTCCTCAGCAGTGCACAGATCCCGGGTTGGTCAGGTGGCGGAGAAACCGCCGTCCACGAAGATCATTTGCCCGGTGACGTAGTCGCTGGCGCGGCTGGCGAGGAAGACCGCGATTCCCTCGAAGTCTGATGGTTCGCCGTTGCGCCCGATCATGGTGCGGGCCGCGAGCGCTGCGGATCGGACCGGGTCGGCGGCGACCTCGGCGGTCAGTGGTGTGGCCACGAACCCAGGGCAGATCGCGTTGCAGCGGACCCCGCGGGCCGCCCACGCCTCCGACTGCGACCGGGTCAGGGCGGCGAGCCCGGCCTTGGAAGCCCCGTACCCGCCGCTGTTGCCGAATGCCCGCACCGCCTGCTGGGAGGTGACATTGATAATGCGGCCCCAGCCACGCTGCGCCATGTTCGGCCCAAAACGCTGGCCGAGCAGGAATGGCGCGGTGAGGTTGACGGCCATGAGTTCGTCCCAGTCGCGGGGTGTCAGATCCGCGAGCGGCGGGCGGATGTTGACACCGGCGGCGTTCACGAGGATGCCGGGCTCGCCGAACGGCCCGGCCGCCGCTGTCGCGCCTCGCTCGATGGCCGCCCTGTCCGCGAGGTCAGCGCTGACCCAGGCCGCCTCGCCCCCCGCCGAGCGCACGGCATCCACGGTGCCCTCGAGCGCGTCGCTGCCGCGGGCCATCACCACGACCCGCGCGCCTGCCTGCGCAAGCGCGCGGGCGATGCCACGGCCGATGCCGGAACTCCCGCCGGTCACGAGCGCGACCTGGCCTTCCAGCGAGAAGAGTGAGCGAAGGAACCCGGTTATGGGCTCAGGGGCTGAGGGCACGACCGCCATGATGCCTCAATGACCATGTGGGCTGCCACTTCGGCCAGCCTGCCGGAAAGCGCCGGGTCAGAGCGGGGGACGGGCGCCCACCACGGAGCGGGCCCGGGCTGCGAGGCGGCAGCCGCTGGCGAGCCCTTCCAGCACGGGCTTCTTGTCCAGCCAGGAGATCAGGAACCCGGCGCAGAACGCGTCCCCGGCGCCGGTGCCGTCCACGAACTTGTCTATGGGCTGCGCGGGCACCCTGATCGGCTCGGGGCGGCCGTTGGCGTAAAGGGCCCCGTCCGGGCCCAGCTTCACCACAACCTGTGGGTACCACGCGGTCAGTACCCGGGCCGCCTGGGCAGGGTCGTCGCGCCCGGTGAGAACGGCCGCCTGGATGTGGTTCACGAACAGCAAGGTGATGCCGTTGGTCAACTCCAGGAAGGGCTCCGCGCCCGCCCGCTCAAGCGGCGCGGCCGAGGCTCCATCCACCGAGATCGTCATCCCGGACCGCCGCGCATGATCGATCGCCACCACGGCGGCTGGCCGGGAACCCTCGTTCAGCAGCGTGTATCCCGAGATGTGCAGGTGGGTGCCTGGATGAAAGAGATCCTTGGGCAGGTCGTCGGGGGAGAGGGCGGCGTTGGCGCCGGGGTCGGAGAGCATGGTGTGATCGCCCTTGTGAGTGACCATAACCACGCACGTGCCAGTAGGCCGCTCGGGGTCCATGACGAGCCGGGCGTCCACGCCGTAACCCATCAGCTCCATGTCCCGGTTTCGCCCGGCGATGTCGGCGCCACGCCGCCCGACGAAGGCCACCTCGGCACCGTCAACAGCCAGCCAGGCCGCGATGTTCGCGCCGGAACCCCCTCCGTGGGGCGTCACTACGGCCGGGGTGTCGCTCCCCTTCGCCAACGGAAGGGCCGCGCGGGCGACCGTATCGGTCATAAGGTCACCAACGACGACAACGCGCGTCATGTCGTCACCACCTTGACTACGGGACTGGGTCGGCGACTGCGGCGCCCACGCACAGGACTAGCGATAGTAAACCTTACAGGTGGGGGATCCTCGCCCGTGGTCGTTCCTCAGTTAATCCCTGATCACGGGACATTCCGGGGCACTCCTGGAGTGGGCTGGCGCCTGACCGGCCCTGCGGCTCCGCTAGTGTCGCTACCTGATACATCGGGGAGGTCGAAAGCACCATGGTCTGGACCTGGCGGTTCGAGAAGGCGGACGGGACGTCAGCCACCTCCGGCGAACTGCCGAAAGAAACCTTCGGCAGCCAGGGGGATGCGGAGAGCTGGCTGGGTGAGAACTGGCGCCCCCTCCTTGCCACCGGGGTGGACCAGGTGACGCTGCTGGAGGAAAGCACCGTCATCTACGGCCCTATGAGCCTGCACCCAGCGGAATGAGCGGGAGCATGTTCCCATGATTGAGGTTGATTGGTGTTTCGTATATACCACACCAATCAACCTCAATCATGAAATCCGGGGCACTGGGCAGCGCCGGGGGTTCCGCAGCGGGCCGGGCCACCTCGCGGGTGCTGTGGGGCTCGCCTGGAGTCGCTGCTTGGGGCTGGCGTTGTTGTTTGGGGCTAGGGTCGCTGCGCGGGGCTGACGGTGCGAGCCGGGTCCCGCTCGACCTCTGGGCCGAGGATGTCGTCAATGCGGCGGAGCAGGCTCTCCTCAAGGCGCACCCCGGCGGCGCGCGCGTTCTCCTGCACCTGCTCCGGCCTGGTGGCGCCGATGATCGCCGCGGAAACGTTCTGGTTCTGAAGGACCCAGGCGACCGCGAGTTGCGCCAGTGTCAGCCCTGCTTCGCCGGCAACCGGCCGCAGTTGCTGCACCCGGCTGAGGATGCTGTCGGTGAGGTAGCCCCCAATGAAACCGGACCCGCTGGGGTCGGTCGCCCGCGATCCGGCCGGGTGCCCTTGGCCAGGAAGATATTTGCCGGTCAGCGCTCCCTGGGCGATGGGTGACCACACGATCTGGCCGATCCCTTCTTTCATGCACAACGGGACCACTTCCGACTCAATCACCCGCCACAGCATGTTGTACTGCGGCTGATTGGAGACGATGCGGTCGAAACCCATCTGGCCGGCGACCCGCAGCGCTGCCGAGATCTCTTCTGCCCGCCACTCAGAGACCCCGATGTACAGCACCTTCCCCTGGCGGACCAGGTCGTCGAAGGCGCGCAGGGTCTCCTCAAGCGGCGTCTCGTAGTCGTAGCGGTGCGCCTGGTACAGGTCCAGGTAGTCAGTCTGGAGCCGGCGCAGCGAGGCGTGCGCGGACTCCATGATGTGCTTGCGGGAGAGCCCGCGGTCATTGGGCCCATGGCCGGTCGGCCAGTAGACCTTGGTGAAGATCTCGACCGACTCCCGCGGGAGTCCGTGCAGTGCCCGCCCAAGCACAGCTTCGGCGCGGGTGCCCGCGTAAACGTCCGCGGTGTCAAAGGTGGTGATCCCCTCGTCGAGCGCTGCCTCGACGCACGCCTTGGCGGCGTCCTCCTCGACCTGCGACCCGTGAGTGATCCAGTTGCCGTAGGCGATTTCGCTGACCTTGAGGCCGCTGCGGCCCAGATGACGGTGCTCCATCCCAGTGACCCTAGCCGCCACGGCTGCCGGGTCTCGGCGGCGGCCGGCCAGAAGCTGTGGGGCTGCGGCGGCCGGCCAGAAGCTGTGGGGGTGCGGCGGCGGCCGGTCAGAAGCTGTCGCCGGGGCTAACCCTCGGCTTGGGTATCCGCAGCCGCCGCATCTGGAGGGCTCGCATGGCCACATACAGGCCCACGCCCCGCGTGTGCTCCCCGGGCAGCCGCTGCGCGGCAAGCGCACGTATCCGGTGCCTGAGGTAGAAGCCCTCACCGAAGATCAAAAGCGCAGCCGCCATGACAAACAGCGGGACGAGTGACTGCACGAGCGGGGACCTGCTGCCCAGGAACAGGGAGACCAGCAGGACAGGCATGGCATACAGGTAGAACTCGCTGATCCGGCGGCGGGAATCGACGTAGTCGCGCGCGAGTGCCCTGACCGGTCCCCGATCCTTGGGAGGGAGTGCCCAGTCCTCGCCTCGCCGCATCGCCTCCATCCGGCCTACGCGCTTCCCACGATCGCGGGTGCGGGAGGCGCGGGCCGCTTCTTTCCGGTCCGCGGGCGCGGTGTAGGGCAGACGGCGGCGCCGTTCGGCCTCACTGCGTTTGGGAGTCGGCCTGCCCTTGCCGGCAGTGGTCCCCTGCGGCCTGCCGGTGCCCCCCGCCTGGCCGTGGGAACCATTGGCGGATCCGGTGCCGTCGGGGGAATCGGCACTGCCCGGGCCGGGGCCATCCGCCGTGGCGGAACGACGTCGTCGCAACACGCGGCCAGCTTACCGGGACCAATCGCCCGGATGCCCCGGATGTGGGCCTGGACGTGTGGCTCCCGGCGCATGAGCGTCATGTGAATGTGGGCACGGGGCGGGCGGCGGCTGGTTTTCGTGCGTACTCCGCGGGGTCACGGCGGATCGCATGGTGATGACTGCCGTCAGGATCACCGCGTAGGCTGAGGGCACCAGCCCACGGGACGCCCGCTGCCAGATACGGGGCCGCGGCTCGCGACGCCGTCGGGTTAGCGGCAGCGGCTCTACACGATGAAGGGGATGGTCGCGCCCATGAGCGTGATGAAAAGGGTCTCATTGATTTTCAAGGCCAAGGCCAACAAGACCCTGGACCGGATGGAAGACCCGCGCGAGACCCTGGACTACTCATATCAGCGGCAGCTTGAGATGCTCACCCAGGTCCGGCGTGGAGTTGCCGATGTGGCCACCTCCCGCAAGCGGGTTGAGCTGCAAATGAACAGCCTGCGGCAGCAGCAGGCCAAGCTGGAGGGACAGGCGAAGCAGGCGCTGGGCTCCGGCCGGGAGGACCTGGCACGGGAGGCGCTGGGCCGCCGGGCAGCCGTGCAAGGCCAGCTTTCCGACCTGGAGACCCAGTACCACTCGCTGCAGGCGGATGAGGAAAAGCTCACCATGGCCTCGCAGCGGCTGCAGGCCAAGGTGGAATCGTTCCGCACGCAGAAGGAGACCATCAAAGCGACCTACACCGCTGCCGAAGCACAGAGCAGGATCGGTGAGGCTGTTTCCGGCATCTCCGAGGAAATGGGCGACGTCGGCATGGCCGTGCAGCGGGCGCAGGACAAGACCGCGCAGATGCAGGCGCGGGCGGGCGCGATCGACGAACTGATGGCCTCGGGCGCGCTTGAGGACGTCACCAGCACCCCGCGCGACGACATCCAGGCTGAGCTGGACCAGATGCGCAGCGGCACGGATATCGAGCTTGAGCTGCAGCGGCTCAAGGGCCAGATCGAGGCTCCGGCCGCGCGCGAGATCGAGAGCGGTGCCGGCGCTGGCGAGGCTGCGAGCGCGGGGGAAGCCGCGGGCCAGAGCAGCGCGGCGGAGCAGCCCCGGGCCGGAGAAGGCTCATGATCGTCAGAATTCTGGGCGAGGGGCAGCTGGCGGTTGACGACTCTGCCACCGATGAGCTCAACGCCCTCGACGACACCCTGGAGAAGGCGGTGAGCTCAGGGAACGAGGAGGAATTCGGTCCCGCGCTGACCGCGCTGCTCGACCGGGTCCGCTCGCTGGGCACACCACTTGCCGCAGACGCCCTGTCCCCGTCCGAACTCATCCTCCCCTACGCAGACGCGGGCCTGGAGGACGTCCGCGCCATGCTCAAGGAGGACGGCCTCATCCCCGGCTGAGCGCGCACGGCTCGTGCAAGGCGTGCCGGACGGGGCTTGGCCTGGGTCCGGGCCAACGGTTCTTGGAATTTTTGGCGCGGCTGGTACGTGATACTGGTGGCAGGAAGGCCCAAGCCGGCAACAGGCCGGGCAGAATGAACGGAGGCGGCGCAATGGTGCAAACCCGTTATGCGCCCGACAGGGGGCTGCAGGCGCGGATGGGGCTGACGATGTTCCTGCTGGGACTCGTCTTGGTGGCCTTTGTCGCTGCCCTGGTGTTCGTGCTCAGCCTCGCCAAGGTGTCCGGGGGCGCCATCGTCTTTTTCGCGCTGTTGCTCGGCGCGGGCATGGCATTCGGCTCCCTCTTCTACTCCGACAAGATCGCGCTGTACGCGGCCGGAGCGCAGGAGGTGACCCCGCAGCAGGCGCCGCGGCTGCACGGGGTGATCGACCGGCTGTGCGCGCTGGCGGACATGCCCAAGCCGAGGGTCGCGATCGCCCCCGCCGACATGCCCAACGCCTTCGCCACCGGCCGCAACAGCAAGAACGCGGTCGTCTGCGTCACCGACGGGCTGCTGCGGCGGCTGGATGAGGGGGAGCTGGAAGGCGTCCTCGCCCACGAGATGTCACACGTCGCCCACAAGGACGTCGTGGTCATGACGGTGGCCTCCTTCGTCGGGATCATGGCCGCCCTGCTGGTCCGGTTCGCGTTTTACTCGGAGCTGTTCGGCGGCGGTCGCGGCCGCAACGACAACCAGAACGCTGGCCTGGTCATGCTGGCGATGATGGCTGTTGGCGTGATCGTCTACGCGGTCAGCTTCCTGCTTATCCGGCTGCTGTCCCGCTACCGCGAACTGGCCGCCGACCGGGCTGGCGCGATGCTCACCGGCCAGCCGTCGCAGCTCGCGAGCGCGCTGACCAAGGTGAGCGGGGCGATGGCGAGCATCCCCACCAAGGATCTTCGGCAGGCCGAGCCGCTGAACGCGTTCTACTTCGCGCCGGCGCTCAAGGGCGGCGAAGGGGTCAGCCTTTCCACGATGTTCTCCACCCACCCGTCGCTGGAACGGCGGCTGCGCCAGCTGTCGGAAATCTCCGAGCAGCTCGGCCGGTAACCGGTGGGATTCCTCGACACGCTGCTGGGCCGGACCAAGCCGGTCCAGCCGAAGCTGGACGCCCTGTTCGCGCTGCCCAGCGCCGCAATCACGCTGCAGGCGGCGATGGGGCTGACACCGACCGGCACCGGGTCGGTGTGCTTCCGCGCCGCCGAGGGCCGCGCCTTCAGCGACATCGAGAAAGATGTCAGGGAACTGCTGTCCATGGGCACCGACGCAGCGCGGGTGGAGGTGACCGGCGACTCCTACGGGTTCACGTGGCTGGTGTGCCGCCATTCCTCCGATGACATCGAATCGCTGGTCACAGACCTGCACGCGGTGAACTCATCGCTGGCGGACGGCGGCTTCGGCCCGCAACTGCTCTGCACGCTGGTGGGCTTCCGCGATGAGCGTGGCCGCCGGCTCGGCATCGTGTACCTCTACAAACGCGGCACCTTCTACCCGTTCGCGCCCCAATCCGGTGAGCGGCGGGACAACGCGCTTGAGTTGCAGGTACGCGGCTCGGTCGGGTCAGACCTGAAGATCGAAACTGATCTCAGCCGCTGGTTCCCCGTCTGGGGCGCACCCGGGCTCTAGGGGCCGCTTGTGCTTGCAACGGACGGGGGCCGGGGCATGGCGGCGGAATGACTGGGAAGCGCTTATGGTTGTGGTGAAGAGTTCATCAAGGGCCGCCTGAGCGGCGGCAGTCCAACGCGGGAGCAGACCACACATGACGGTTCAGGACGAGGCCACCACGAAGAGTGTCATCCTCACCTCCGGCGCCGCTGCCAAGGTGAGCAATCTCCTGGCGCAGGAGGGCCGCGACGACCTCAGGCTCCGGATCGCTGTGCAGCCGGGTGGCTGCTCGGGGCTGCGCTACCAGCTGTACTTCGACGAGCGTGAGATCGATGGCGACATCGCGGCCGAGTTCGAGGGCGTGCAGGTGGTGACCGACAAGATGAGCGCCCCGTACCTCATGGGCGCCACCATCGACTTCGTCGACACGATCGAGAAGCAGGGGTTCACCATCGACAACCCCAACGCCACCGGATCGTGCGCCTGCGGCGACTCGTTCCACTGACACAGCGCCACCTGGGCCCGGGGTGAGCCCGCTTCGGCTGGACGGTGGGTTTCAGAACCGGGGCTTACCCTGGGCGAGGTGCGCCTCGCCGCCGGAATGCCCTAGAGTGCGGCAGTGCCTATTGCGGTGACTGGGTCGATCGCGACCGACCATCTGATGACGTTTCCCGGCCGGTTCGTTGATCAGTTCATCGCCGAGAAGATGGACCGGGTTTCCCTGTCCTTCCTCGTCGATGCCCTGGAGATCCGGCGTGGCGGGGTAGCCGCGAACATCGCGTTCGGCCTCGGGTCGCTCGGCCTCAAGCCGTTGCTCATCGGAGCGGTCGGCCCAGATTTCACCCCCTACCGGAAGTGGCTCACCGCGCACGGCGTGGACTGCGCGGGCGTGCGCGAATCCACCCGCCATCAAACCGCGCGGTTTGTGTGCACCACGGACGCTGACGGCAACCAGATCGCCTCGTTCTACCCAGGCGCGATGAGCGAGGACGGCGAAATCCAGATAGCCCCGCTGGCTGAACGGAGCGGTGGGCTCGATCTTGTTCTCATCGGTGCGAGCGACCCGGGGGCGATGCTCTCTCACACCGCCGAGTGCACCAGCCTGGGCATCCCGTTCGCCGCCGACCCATCGCAGCAACTGCCCCGGCTGGAAGGGCCTGACCTGCGCGCGCTGGTGGCTGGCGCGGCATACCTGTTTTGCAACGAATACGAGGAAGCCCTCATCGAGCGCAAAAGCGGCTGGACCGGCGCTGACGTGCTGGCGCAGGTCGGGGTGCGGGTAACCACCCTGGGGCCGGCCGGGGTGCGGGTCGAGCGCGCCGGGAAACCGCCGCTGGCCGTCGGCCCCGTGCCGGAGCTGCGCAAGGCGGACCCGACCGGCACCGGCGACGCGTTTCGGGCTGGGTTTCTTGCCGGTATCGGCTGGGGCCTGTCGCTGGAGCGGGCCGCCCAGCTTGGCAACCTGCTGGCGGTGTGCGTGCTCGAGACTGTCGGCACGCAGGAGTACGAGCTCAAGCCGCCTGTCGTCGCCGAGCGGCTGGATGCCGTCTACGGCGCCCAGGCGGCGGCGGAGATCGCCGCCCACCTCGGCTGACGGCCCTCCGCCTGGGCCGGTTGTCAGCGGCAGCCACTGCCCGAAGCGTGGAACCAAGTGGCCCTCCCAAGCGGGTGCAGCACCTGGTAGCACAGTGTGCTATGCGTGTCGTAGGCTAGCAGTCATGAGCGTTCAACCCGAGATCACCCAGCGCGATCTCCGTATCAGGTCCAGGGAGATCATGGACGCGGTCGAAAATGGGCAGGCGTTCATAGTCACCCGGGACGGCCATCGCATCGGTGAACTGATCCCGCTTCGCCGGCGGCGCCGTTTCGTTCCCAGGCAGGAGTTCGCGGTGATGTCGCGGTCGGCGGCCGCCGTGGACGTCGACGCCTTCCGATCTGACCAGGAAGCTGCCGCCGACCAGGGCCTGGCCGACCCCTATGACCAGTGATCGCCCCATCCAGCGGCCGCCCGGCGACAACCCCACGGAGCACGCCGTGCAGGGACTGCTCGACACCAACATCATGATCTTGCGACGGTGGGTGGATCCGGCTGGGCTGCCGGACGAGATGGCAATCAGCGCCATCACGCTGGCTGAATTGTCGGCAGGGCCGCACCAGGTGCGGCATGACGACGAGCAGGCTGAGTACTATGAGCATGCCGAACGTGCCCGGCGGCTCGATGTGCTCCAGCGGGCCGAGAACGAATTCGACCCAATCCCTTTCGACTCGGAGGCCGCCAGGGCCTACGGGCGTGTGACCGCGGCCGTGATTGCCGCCGGACGCAAGCCGAGGCGCAGGACGGCCGACTTGATGATCGCTGCCACCGCGATCGCGGCTGGCTTGCCGCTGTTTACCACCAACCCCGGCGACTTCGCCGCCCTCGCGGGCTTGCTGACGGTGGTGCCGGTAACACGGCCGCAAATCCCCCCTGAACGTTGACTCCTCCCGAGCAGGGGGCAGGCCTGAAGCTGGGCCTGACTCCTCCCGAGCAGGGGGCAGGCCTGAAGCTGGGCCCGGCGACATCGTGGGCCTGCCATTTCTCGCCGCCCAGCTGATCCAGATGATCAGGGAGGATGAGCAGGAGGCGGTCCGGATCGATGCCGAGTTCGACGCCGTGGAGACGGCAGCGGGGGCGGCGGCGGGGCAGGCGGCTGGTGCCGGGACCGGGGATGCTGGAGCCCCCCTGTTGCCCGACCGTCCATGGTGGGAAAGTGATCCCCTGTTCACCGGCAGGTTCCGCCGCCCCGGGAACCGCTGAAAGCCAGCACCGGGCCTGACGCCCGGCGGGCCCTTCTACGCAAAGGCCAATGCTTCCTGGGTGTTGAATCTCACGATCTGCATCATTTCCTCACGTTCCGGGTAGTCGCTGTCCAGGAGCCGCAGCGGGCCTGCTATGAGCGACAGGTGCAGGGCCAGGGTGAACAAACGCAATCGCCGGTCGTCGAGACCGCTGGTGCGGCCCCGTCCTCATCGATATCGAGGGCGTGATGTTCTTCGACGTCGAGTGGGAGCATGCCTTCCTGCGGTTCCGGTTCCTTCAGTAACTGCGCCTGATGAAAAAGGACCAGCCGCTGGGGAGGTCCGTCAGTTCGACGAACTCCTGTGTCTTCATGGTGCACCA
>WNGG01001951.1_pt1 | contig 26122 bp, 17 predicted proteins | sample 5400661 | NCBI WGS metagenome assembly WNGG01 (sample SAMN13153372, study PRJNA577476) | soil metagenome | isolation source: 100 cm soil or saprolite under Garry oak tree replicate 1 | place: USA:California | collected 2016-06-15
GGCTAGTGCATTGGGGAGCCAACCCGCCAGGCATCCGGAGCATGACACTCATGTGCACTGGATCCGTGGTGGATCGACCGACCTCGACAACCTGATTCTTTTGTGGGGCCTGTTGCCGAAGGCCATTTGGCAGGCCCAGGCGGAGCGTTCAGCGGCTTGGGCTACGACAGAACTAGGTTTGGTCGCGGCTGCTGTCGAAACCGTGTCCTGAAGGCCGAGTAGGCGTCGCAAAGGGTCGCTCTGAAGCCTGTGACCGGCCCCAGCGCGGTATCTGACTGCGCCTCGGGATAGCGCTTGACCAACTGCTTCAGGTTGATGACGGCGGCAGTGAGCAGAGCTTGAATCTGGACGCTGGGTCGGCGTCGGAACTGAGCCCGCTCGAAGCCATGCTTGGACTTGAGGTCGGCCATGATGCGCTCGCTGACGACCTGGCGGCGGCGAAGTCGGCGCTGTCCAATTCGACTGGCGACGTGCACCCGAGCACGGTCTGAAATCTCAGCTCCCCAGCTCCGTTGGAGCTGCCGATTGACTCGTCCAGTCGTGCACTGTGCCTTCAAAGGACAGTGCGCGCAGGTGTACTTTCCCTTTGGCCGGTAGACCGATTTGCCGAGCGTGAAATGCTCGGCGGCGCGAACAAGTTCGGTGCCGGCCGGGCAAACGTAGACGTCGCGGTCGACGAGGTAAGTGAAATCGTCGACACTGAAGAGTCCGGTGTTGTTGCCCTTTCGCTTCTGGTTCAGGGTGGGCACAATGCCTCTGGCTTCGCACTCCCGCAGTGCCGTCTCGGTGCCGTAACCACTATCGCCAACGAGTTCTCGCGGCGCTCTCCCCAGGTTGACCTGATGCTTGTCCAGCATCCTTCCCACAGAGCTCGCGTCAGAGTCGCCAGCAGGACCAACATCCACCGCCGTGATGACGTTCGCCTTGCCCCCGTCAACGACAACCTGAGTCTTGTAAACCAGCCGCGAGCGCCCGTGGTGCCGGGTGGCGAGTTCTGCGTCAGGGTCAGTCGTGCTCACCAGCGTGGAGCGCAACCTGGGTTGTTCGGCCAAAGGTCCTGGCTTCGGTCCGGTGCCACCCTTTTCTCGCGGCGGCTCAGGTACTGGTGCCGGCTCGTTCAGCGCGAACAGGTCCTTGACGAATTGCACCGGCTCCGGGAGTCGCTGTCCAGCCAGGGCTCGTGACCGCAAAGTGTCACGGCCGGCGTTGGCGTCGCTCAGCGTCGAGTCGATGAAGAGCACATCACCCTGGACCAGCCCGCGTTCTTCACAGAGTTGAACAATGCGTCGGAAAAAAAGCTCGTAGACCCGAGTCCCGAAACGGCGACGAGCTTTGGTGAGCACGCTGTGGTCGGGCAATGCCTCGTCGAGCTCGTAGCCCAGAAACCAGCGCCAGGCCAGGTTCAGCGAGGCCTCCTCGCACAGTCGACGCTCGCTACGAATATTGAAGAGGTAGCCGAGCAGCCAAAGCTTGAACAGCACCACGGGGTCGACCGAAGGTTGCCCGGTGTGGCTGTAGTGCTGGTTGACGAGGCTGCGTACGAACCCAAAATCGACTGCAGCGGCCAAGCGTCGGACGATGTGCTTGTCTGGAACGGCTGCGTCGAGTGAGAAGCTCAGGTAGAGCTTCGGCTCGACCGCTTTGGACCCCATCAAGGGCGGCACCTCCTGCTGCGACGCGTGCTGGAAACGAGGGCACCCCGATTGTCGGCCGTTTAGAGGAGTTCGGCAACAGGCCCTCTGCTACCGGCATCACTGGATGGTTCACGAGGGCGGGTGGCAGATCGTGCGCAGCGACGACGGCCGCATGCTGACGATTCCGCCGGTCACCGAATTCCAGAGCCTCGCGCGCGCCCCGGATTAGAGCGCGAGCGTGCGCGCCACCTCGCCCAGCCGTGAAGTTGTCAATCAGCGACCAGTAGATGTAGCTGCGCACGTCGATGCCCTCGGCAATGCATGCCTGCACCTCGCGTAGAGCACTGAGGCGCCGACCAGGAACCCGCCGGTAGAGTAGAGCGAGCATCCACGGCACGGGAAGGGTAGGGGCCGTACTCCCGACTTGACAGTGCCGCAGATTCGGTATAGGTTCGGCCTTAAACCGCTTTACTAAAGCGGTTTAGGCAGAGTGGGGTGAGATGGATCCACAGTCGTTCCCCAGTTGGTGGGACGGTGATGCGGGTAACCATCGCTGACGTGGCCGGCGCCGCGGGCGTATCGAAGACCGCCGTCTCGTTCGCGTTCAACAACCCCGAGAAGCTCGGGCAGGCGACGCTCGAGCGCGTGCTGCACGTCGCGCACGAGCTCGGCTACACGCCCCACCCGGCCGCCCGCGCGCTCTCGCTGCGGCGAAGCGGCACCATCGGTGTCCTCATCCCTCAGCGCCTGTCCACAGTGTTCGCGAACCAGTTCTTGAGCGAGCTCTTCCAGGGCCTTGGGGAGCTGGTCGAGGAGCACGACCTCTCTCTGCTCCTGGTCCCGCCGCTGGCCGGCTCGCTGGAGGGCGCCATCCGCCAGGCATCGGTCGACGGCTTCATCAGCCTCGGCCTCAGCCCGGACGACGAGGCGCTGGCGACGCTGGAGAGGATCGGCATCCCCACCGTGCTGATCGACTCGGAGGCGTCGCCCGCGCACCCCGCTGTCAACGTCGACGATGCCGGCGGGGCGGAGTCTGCCGCGCGCCACCTCCTCGAGCTCGGCCACCGCCAGCTCGCCGTGATCCTCTTGCCGCCCACGCACGCGCAGGCGGGCCCTACGCCGACCGCGGCTCGGCGCCTCGTAGGCTACAAGGCCGGGCTGGCCGCATTCGACGCCCCACCTCCGTACACGGTGACCGCCGGGGCGACGATGGCGGCAGGTGCGCGCGCGTTCGATTCCTTCCCCAAGGGCAAGCGGCGGCCGACCGGGGTGCTCGCCATGAGCGACATGGCCGCAATCGGTGTCCTTGGCGCAGCCGAGGCGGCCGGCATCCGCGTTCCCGACGACCTGTCGGTGGTCGGTTACGACGACCTGCCGATGGCCGCGTGGACCAGCCCACCGCTGACCACGGTCAGGCAGCCCATCGTCGAGAAAGGGCGGCTCGCGGCGCGTCTACTGATCCAGCGGCTGCAGGGCAAAGCGGTCACGTCGCCGCCGCCGCTCGCTACGAACCTGGTGGTGCGCGGTTCCACCTCGCGTCCAAAGGAGGTGCTCGGCCCGGGTCCTTAGTGGAGGCATTCGAACATGCGTGCCCCAGGGCGCGCTTGCCAAATACAAGGAGGCAAATAGAATGGTCTATAGCTCGGAGTCAAGTACATATACAGGAAGGTTCTCGACCTTCCATACGTGGGGGATGTAGAACATGCGCTCTTCGAGTCTCATTCGTGCACTGGTCGTCACGATGGCGGCAGTGTTCGCCACGGTGGCTTGTGGTGGTGGTGGCACCGCAAACGCCGGGTCGGTAAAGGTGATGGCCACATGGACCGGCGTAGAGCAGGCCTCGTTCATGGCCGTGATGAAGCCCTTTACGGATTCGACAGGTATCACCCTCCAGTACGAGGCAAGTCGCGACCAGGACGCGCTTCTCACGACGCGCGTCGCGGCGGGCAACCCGCCCGACCTCGCGGCCGCGCCGAGCCCAACCCTGCTTACCAACTTCGCCAAGACCGGCAAGGTGAAGGCTCTCAACAACGTCGTTGACATGACCGCGCTGCAGTCCGAGGTGTCGAAGACATGGATCGACCTCGGCGAGCCCACTGGCGACGGCAAGCTGTACCAGGTCTTCTCGTGGGTCGCGTTGAAGGGCCTCATCTGGTACGACCCCAAGAACTTCCAGGCCAAGGGTTACAACGTCCCCAACAGCTGGGACTCGCTGCTTCAGCTGCAGCAGACCATCAAGTCCGGCGGGACGACGCCGTGGTGCATCGCTCTCGAAAGCGGGGCTGCATCCGGGTGGCCCGGCAGCGACTGGGTGAAGGAGATCGTCCTGAGCCAGTCAGGGCCGTCCGTCTACGACAACTGGTGGCAAGGCAAGCAGAAGTGGACCTCGCCTGAGATCAAGCTGGCGTGGCAGACTTGGGGCCAGATCCTCGGTGCCAACGACGCCAACGTCTATGGCGGCTCGAAGACGATGGTCTCGACCAACTTTGCCGACGGCGGGACGCCTTTGTTCCAGAACCCGCCCAAGTGCTACATGCACAACCAGGCGTCGTTCATCACCGCCAACTTCCAGAGTGCCGACCCACAGGCGGTGGCCGGCACCGACTACAACTTCTTCCCGCTGCCAGACATCACTTCCCAGTTCGCCGGCGCGCACGTGGTCTCCGGCGACGCGTGGTCGATGTTCAACGACACGCCGCAGGCTGAGAAGATGATCAAGTACCTGACCACTGCGGACGCCCAGGCGATCTGGGTCAAGCGCGGTGGCAAGATCTCGCCCGACAACAAGGTGCCCCTGGAAGACTACCCAGACGCCTTGTCGAAGTCGACCGCCCAGATCCTGGTTCAGACCAAGATCGGCAAGTACGACGCCGGCGACCTGATGCCGACTGACATGAAGAACGCTTACTGGGGCGCCGTGCTCAAGTTCGCGCAGAACCAGGGTCAGTTGAATTCCATACTGGCCAGCCTCGACGCGGTACAAGCCAAGGCATACACCTCGTGAGACAAGGGGCATAGCGAAGAATGGACTGGAGCGTACTGCTCACGGATCTTCCGACCCTGGTCGCGGTGGTCATCGGAGTTCCGGCGGTGCTCGCCGCCTACATCGTGGGCGGCGAGTACCTGGTCCGTCGCCTGCCCGACAAGAACCGGCCGGCGGTTCGGCCGTGGATCTGGGTCGCCCCGGCGCTGCTACTCGTAGCGGGGTTCCTGGTCCTGCCGGCCGCCGGCACCATCGTCCAGAGCTTTCAGGACAACCGCGGCAACTTCGTCGCATTCACCAACTTCGGCAACCAGCTGGGCGGGTTCCCGACGGGCGGCGCGTGGATTGCAATCCGCGACAACCTCTTCTGGCTCATCTTCTACACGCTCTTTGTCCTGGCATTCGGCTTGCTGCTGGCCGTGCTCTTCGACCGGGTGCCTTACGAAAAGATCGTCAAGTCTCTGATCTTCCTGCCGATGGCGATCTCGTCTGTGGCGACGGTCATCATCTGGAAGTTCATGTACGCATACCAGCCTCCGGGGCAGCCGCAGACAGGCACCCTCAACTTCCTCCTCAGCACGGTCTTTCACCAGGACCCCCGCACATGGATCCAGGACACAACCCCGATCCTCGGCCTGCTGCCACTCAACAACCTGGCGATCATCGCGGCAGCGGTATGGGGAATCGTCGGATTCTCGATGGTGATCCTGTCGGCGGCTCTAAAGGGGATCCCGGGTGACCTGCTCGAGGCGGCCAGAGTCGATGGCGCAGGTGAGATCACGATCTTCCGCCGCGTGATCTTCCCGCTCATGATGCCCACGGTCGTCGTCGTCGGGACCACGCTCGTGATCTTCGCCCTCAAGGCCTTTGACACCGTCTACGCGATGACGAATGGAAACTACGACACCGACGTGCTCGCCAACCGCATGTACAAGCTGCTGTACCAGCATTTTCCTAGCGACTATGCCAACGCGAGCGCGGTCGCGGTCATCCTGCTTGCGACCGTCATTCCCGTGCTGATATTCAACCTGCGTCAATTTCGGGCTGTGGAGGCAAGACGATGAGCGTCGCAACCGCGACACGGCAGGAGTCCCTCGCAGTCCCGTTTTCGCCTCGCTGGCTCGCCGAGCGGCTTTCGGGTGCTGTGCTGCATGTCGTCGTCATCGGCCTCACCGTGGCGTGGATGGTGCCCGCCATCGGACTGCTCATCACGTCGCTCCGATTGCCGTCCGACATTGCCAACTCCGGCTGGTGGACCGCCCTCTCCCCGCCATTCAAGTTCACGGTGGACAACTACTCGCAGATGCTGCAAGCCAGCAACCTCGGCCAGGGGTTCTTCAACAGCTTCATGATCTCGATCCCCGCCGTGATCATCCCGGTGACGATCGCCGCGTTTGCCGCCTATGCCTTCTCCTGGATGAAGTTTCCCGGCCGAGACTGGATTTTCCTGGCCCTCGTCGGGCTCCTGGCCGTGCCGCTGCAGCTCACGTTCATCCCCGTGACGACCGTGTTCGTCAAGCTGGGCTTCACTCCCGACCACCTCACGGCGATCGGTCTGCCCCCCTTCATTCCGCTCTGGCTCGCCCACGCCGGCTACGGGCTGCCATTCTCGATCTACCTCCTGGCGAACTTCTTTCGCGCTCTTCCGAGCGACCTCTTCGAGTCGGCCGAGATCGACGGAGCCGGGATGCTGACGGTGTTCTTCCGCATCGTGGTGCCGCTCTCGGTGCCGGCCATCGCCTCACTGGTGATCTTCCAGTTCCTGTGGGTGTGGAACGACCTCCTGGTCGCGCTCATTTACGTCGGAGGTACGCCTAACGTGGCACCTGTCACCGTGTCGCTCGTCAACCTGGTCGGCTCGTATGGGCAGAACTATCAGTTGCTGACAGCGGCCGCCTTCTTCTCCATGATCGTGCCGCTCGTCGTGTTCCTCAGCCTCCAGCGCTATTTCGTGCGCGGCATCCTCGCAGGCTCAGTCAAGGGGTAATAGGGAAAATGGCATCAGTCACTTACGACCATGTCGTCAAGCGCTACACGGCCGACGTCACAGTGGTCAAAGACTTCAACGTCGAGATCAAGGACAAGGAGTTCATGGTCCTCGTCGGGCCTTCCGGCTGCGGCAAGTCGACCGCGCTGCGCATGCTCGCGGGCCTGGAGGCGATCACCGAAGGCCAGATCCGCATCGGCGACCGGGTCGTCAACAACGTCGCCGCCAAGGACCGCGACATCGCCATGGTGTTCCAGTCCTACGCCCTCTACCCCCACATGAGCGTGTATGACAACATGGCCTTCCCGCTGCAGATGCAGCGCATGCCGAAGTCCGACATCGACAAGCGCGTCAAGAACGCTTCGCGCATCCTCGGCCTCGACAACTTCCTGAAGCGCAAGCCGCGAGCCCTCTCGGGTGGCCAGCGCCAGCGCGTCGCCCTCGGCCGGGCGATCGTCCGCAGCCCGAAGGTGTTCCTGCTCGACGAGCCGCTTTCAAACCTCGACGCGAAACTTCGCGGGCAGACCCGCATCGAGCTGCAAAAGCTGCACCGCGACCTCGAAACGACGTTCATCTACGTGACGCACGACCAGGTCGAGGCGATGACCATGGGCGACCGCATCGCGATCATGAATGCAGGCATCCTCCAGCAGGTGGGGACGCCCGGCGACATCTACGACCACCCCGCCAACCTCTTCGTCGCCGGCTTCATCGGCAGCCCGACCATGAACTTCGTGCCGGTCACGACTTCCGACAGCACCGCCAAGGCATCGGGATTCGAGGTCAAGCTGCCGAAGTCGGTGCCCGCCGGCAAGGGCACGCTCGGCTTCCGGCCGGAGAGTGTGACCGACCGCATCAGCGACCAGACCGGCACCCTCGACATGAAGGTCGACGTCGTCGAGCGCCTCGGTTCCGACCAGTTCCTGTACGGGCAGGTCGGCAGCGACTCGGTAACCGCGCGTGTCGATCCGAAGATGAAGGTCGAGCCCGGCGACACGGTGCACCTCGGTCTCGACACCCGCACACTCCACCTCTTCGACTCCCAGACCGAGCAAGCCCTGATCTAGCCTTCAAGGGCGTGTGGAACGAATACGCGCCGGTGAGGACTTCGATTCAGCGCGCTCCCGCGCATTCTGGAGGTCGGTCCGCAACACCCTGACCGGCCGCGCGCATGGGCTCGTGGAGCTGGAAACGGTGCTCGACGCCGCCGGCGCCGAGGGGAGGTCGTTCGGGGGCGTACAGGAGATCCCGATCGCCAAGATCGTGGGCTCGGCCGCTTCGTCCGCCAAGGCGAACGACTTCGACTCCGGCTTCCTTCCCGCCACGCGGCGCCTGCGCGACCGCTGGACGCGCGTGTACACGGCCATGGTCGAAGGCGACGAGCTGCCGCCGATCGACGTCTACCGCGTCGGCGACGGCTATTACGTCATCGACGGGCACCACCGCGTTTCGGTTGCCCGCAGCCTCGGGCGCGACACCATCAACGCGCGTGTCATCGACGTGCAGACGCGGGCGCCGCTCGGCACCAACGTGGATCCCGAGGACCTGCTCAGGGCGGCGGAGTATGCCCAGTTCCTCGAGGCGACGCAGCTCCACCGGCTGCGGCCGGACGCCCGGCTCGAATGCAGCCGGCTCGGACGCTACGACGAGATCTTCAGGCACATCCTCGGCCACGAGTACTTCCTGGGCCTCGAGCGCGGCCGCCACGTTTCGCTGCCCGAGGCGGTGGCGAGCTGGTACGACAACGTCTACCTTCCGATCGCCAAGGCGATCCGCCGGCACGAGGTTGTGGAGCAGATGCCGGGCTGGACGGAGGCGGACCTCTACGTGGAGATCACCAGGCGCTGGCTGGCGGCCAGCGAGGCAGGCCGGGCCGCCGGTCCGCACCCCGCCGTGCATGCATTGCTGGACGAGGAGGCCAAGCGGTGGTGGCAGCGGCGCCGGCGCATCGGCATCCCCGAGCGCCGAGAGTCTCAATGATCGGTCTAGTTATGAGGAAAAACCTGCCGGTTTTCCCTCATCGCCGGGCCGGCTGCGCCGGCGCGGCTGCGCTCTTTCCCGCGGTTCGGATTATCGGAAAGTTACTCCTGGCCACGTGTGGAGGCGCCTTGATAGAACCGAGTCGCGGCCGGGGTAAACCCGGCCGCCCTGGCCTCGCTAGCTCAATTAGATGATCGGGCTCATCTTCGGACCGCCCGGCAGTGGAAAGGGAACGCAGGCCGCTCGCGTGGAGAAAGAGTTCGACATGTCCCACCTGTCGACAGGCGAGATCCTGCGTTCAGAGGTCGCTCACGGCAGCGCGGTCGGCAATGAGGCCGCGCGCATCATGGCCGCCGGCGACCTCGTCCCCGACGACCTGATCGACCGCATCGTCGAGAGCCGGCTCGGCCGCATCGCCCCGGCCTCGAACGTCCTGCTCGACGGCTTCCCCCGTACCACCGAACAGGCCAGAGCGCTCGATCGGATGCTGGCAGGCCTCGGCCGAAAGGTCGATTTCGTGGTTGCGCTCGACGTGCCCGAGGCGCTCCTCGTCGACCGGCTGCTGCACCGGGCGCAGGTCGAGGGTCGGGCGGACGACACGCGCGAGGCGATCATGGAGCGCATGCACGAGTACCACGCGCGGACCGCGCCCGTGCTCGACCATTACCGCCGCGCCGGCGTGCCGGTGGCCGAGGTCGAAGGCGTCGGTCAGCTGGACGACGTGTTCGAGCGGGTCCAAAACGCGATCAAATCCGTGACCCGTCGAATATGATCAGCCTCCCTGAAAAGAGGTCATGCACTTGTTCTCAAGCCAGAGTCGGGATCGCAGATAGGAATGTCTCGTACGCGGCCGTCGAGTCTCATCCGGGCATTTGTGGTCGCGGTGGCGATTGTGGTCGCTGCAGCGGGGTGCAACACCGCACCAACCCCTAACGCGGGGTCCGTGAAGATACTCGCGGGATGGTTCGGACAGGATCAGGCCACGTTTCTCGATGTGCTCAAGCCGTTCGAGAGCAGCACGGGCATTCGCGTCGACTATGAGGCCACGCGCGATCTAGACCAGAGCCTTACGGCGCGCGCCGCATCGGGAGACTTGCCCGACGTCAGCTCAGCGCCGGGACCCACGACGGTGTCCGCACTGATCAAGCAGAGCAAGCTCCTTCCGCTCGACGACAAGATAGACGTCAATGCTCTGAGGCAGAACTATCCACAAACCTGGATCGATCTCGGCACGATCCAGGGGAAGACATATCAGCTCTTTGCGTGGGTCGACCTCAAAGGGCTCGTCTGGTACAGCCCCAAGAGCTTCCAGGCCAACGGCTACAACGTGCCTCGGTCGTGGGACGACCTTCTGGCGCTCCAGGACACGATCAAGACCGGTGGCGCTGCTCCCTGGTGCATCGCCCTCGACACGGGCTCGGCCTCGGGATGGCCGGGAACCGACTGGCTCAAAGAGATCGTCCTCGCGCAGGCAGGCCCGGCCGTGTATGACGGCTGGGTGGCCGGTAAGCAGAAATGGACGTCACCTGAGATCAAGGCTGCGTTTCAGACCTGGGGCACCATCCTCGGTCCAAAGGACGGCAACGTGTACGGCGGGGCTCAATTGATGAAGGCCACCAGCGTTGTCGACGGCGGCACGCACATGTTCGACAGCCCCCCGAAGTGCTACATGCACAACCAGGCATCGTTCATCACCAGCCTTTTCACGAGCTCGAACCCGAACCTTCAGCCGATAACCGACTTCAACTTCTTCCCGCTGCCCGACATCAACTCGCAATTCACGGGCACACATGTGGTGGAGGGCGACTCATTCGTGATGACCCGCGACACCCCGCAGGCGCGCAAGCTGCTGACATATCTTTCGACTGGCCCGGCCCAGGCCATATGGGTCGCCCATGGCGGCAAGATCTCCCCGAGCCTGAATGTCCGCTTCGACCTGTACAAAGATCCACTGGCAAGGCAATTGGCCCAGATCGTCGGCGAAACGAAGATAGCCAGGTTCGACGCCACTGACCAGATGCCGGCGAGCATGCGAGCGGCCGCCTACAAGGCAGTGCTCGACTTCGTCGTCGACCAGTCGAAGCTGGACACAATCCTCAAGACCCTGGACCAGGTGCAAACAGCGGCCTACAAGTAGCAAGCTGAAACAACCGATGGCCGGGCGCATATGATCGGATTCCCTCTCCCCACGGGGGGAGAGGGTTAGGGAGTGGGTCCCCAATAGCGATGGCAAGAAAAGCCGACATCGACGACCTCGGAGCGGCGATCAAGCCGAACGGCGATGGCCGCCCTATGGCGGAGCCCGAGCCGGCGCCGATGTTCGCGCCGATTGCGAGCGCCTTCCCCCCGATTGCCGATTACGCGTTCCTGTCCGACTGCGAGGTCAACGCGCTCATCGCACCCAGCGGGCGCGTGGAGTGGATGTGCCTTCCGCGGCCGGACAGCACAAGCGTGTTCGCCGCCATGCTCGACCGTGCGGCCGGCAGCTTCCGGTTCGCCCCCAGCGGGGTCATGGTGCCGGCGGGCCGGCGCTACCTACCCGGCACCCTGGTCCTCGAGACGACGTGGCGCACGCGCACCGGCTGGCTGATAGTGCGCGACGCCCTCTGCATAGGGCCGTGGTACCACGGCCAGCGCCGCTCGGGCACCCACCGCAGGCCGCCCACCGACCAGGAGGCTGAGCACATCCTGCTGCGCACGGCCAAGTGCGTGGTGGGCAGCGTCGAGCTCAGCCTCGACTGCGACCCGGTGTTCGACTATGGGCACACGGCGGCCCAGTGGGAGTACGCCGGGCCGGGATACGGCGAGGCGGTGGCGAAGGGCGGCGACGGCGACATCCCGCTGCGACTGGTAACCGACCTCCGCGTCGGCTTCGAGGGACCGGGCGCGCACGCCACCAAGACGCTTCGCCAGGGCGAGAAGGCATACGCCGCGCTCGCGTGGCCGCGGTCGCAGTATTCGGCGTCAAGCGAGTTCTGGGCCGAGCACCCGCCCCCGTCCGACGCTGACGAGGCGTTCGCCCGCATCGAGCGCACGGCGGACTTCTGGCGCGAATGGATCAACCGCGGCGAGTTTCCGGAGCACCCGTGGCAGAGCTACCTGCAGCGTAGCGCGCTGACGCTGAAGGGCCTGACATACAGCCCGACCGGGGCGCTGCTCGCCGCGCCGACCACGTCGCTGCCCGAGTCCATCGGCGGCGAGCGCAACTGGGACTATCGCTACACGTGGATCCGCGACGGCACCTTCATGCTGTGGGGTCTCTACACGCTTGGCTTTGCGCGCGAGGCGAACGACTTCTTCTACTTCATCGCTGACGTCGCCGCCGGGCAGAAGGACCTGCAGATCATGTACGGCATCGGCGGCGAGCACGAGCTCGCCGAGCGGACCGTCGACCACCTCAGCGGCTACGAGGGATCGTCTCCGGTCCGGGTCGGCAACGCCGCGTACGCGCAGCAGCAGCACGACGTGTGGGGCGCCGTCCTCGACTCGGTGTACCTGCACACGAAGTCGCGCGACTACCTGCCCGAGGTGGTGTGGCCGATCCTCAAGCGTTCGGTGGAGGCGGCGATCGAGAACTGGAGGAAGCCGGACTGCGGGATCTGGGAGGTGCGCGGCGAGCCGCAGCACTTCACGTCATCGAAGCTCATGTGCTGGGTCGCGTGTGACCGCGGCGCTCATCTCGCCGAGCTGCACGGCGACCACGACCTCAACGAGAGGTGGCGGGCGGTGGCCGACGAGATCAAGGCCGACATCTGCGAGAACGGCGTCGACTCCCGTGGCGTGTTCGTCCAGCACTACGGGTCCAAAGCGCTGGACGCATCGGTGCTGCTGATCCCGCTCGTGCGCTTCCTTCCGCCCACCGATCCGCGCGTCAAGGCAACCGTCCTCGCCATCGCCGACGAGCTCACGGTCGACGGCATGGTCCTGCGCTATCGGACCGCCGAAACCGACGACGGCCTGGCCGGCGAGGAGGGGACCTTCACCATCTGCTCGTTCTGGCTGGTGTCCGCGCTGGCGGAGATCGGCGAGGTCATGCGTGCCCGGGAGCTGTGCGAGAAGCTGCTGTCTTACGCGAGCCCGCTGCAGCTGTACGCCGAGGAGATCGACCCCCGCAGCGGCCGCCACCTGGGCAACTTCCCGCAGGCCTTCTCGCACCTGGCGCTGATCAACGCGGTGATGCATGTGATCCGGGCCGAGAGCGGCCTCAACAACCGCTTCGGAGGCCCGCTAACAGTCCAGCCCTGAAATCCACCTCCCCACCCTGTGGGGAGGTCGCCTGCTCGCGTAGCGAGCCGGGCGGGTGGGGGGAATCACTTCCCAGAAGCCTCGCCTGGATCTGGCTTCAAGAAGACCGCCCCGAGCGGCGGCAGCGTGAGGTTGAGGCTGTGGAGGTGGCCGTGGCGCCCGACTGGCGCCGCGTCGACGCCCCCGAGGTTGCCCTGGCCGCTGCCGCCGTAAATCGGAGCGTCGCTGTTGAGGATCTCGAGCCAGCGGCCGCCCACCGGCGCGCCGATCTGGTAATTGTGCCGCGGCACCGGCGTGAAGTTGAACGCGGCCACGAGCATCTCGTCGCCCGAGCCCCGGCGTACGAAGCTGATCACGCTCTGCTCAGCGTCGCTGGCGTCGATCCACGCGAATCCCGCGGGGTCGAAGTCCAGCTCGTGCAGCGCCTTCTCCTCGCGCATGACCCGGTTGAGGTCGCCGATCAACCGGCTCATGCCGCCGTGCATCGGCTCGTCGGTGAGATGCCAGTCCAGGCTCTTCTCATGGTCCCACTCGCTCCACTGCGCGAACTCGATGCCCATGAAAAGCAGCTTCTTGCCCGGCATTGCGTACATGTAGGCGAGCAGGAGGCGAAGGTTCGCGAACTTCTGCCAGTCGTCGCCGGGCATCTTCGCCAGCAGCGACCCCTTGCCGTGCACGACCTCGTCGTGCGACAGCGGCAGCTTGTAGTTCTCCGAGTAGGCGTAGAGCATCCGGAACGTGAGCTGGGAGTGGTCGAAGCGGCGGTGGACGGGATCCTTTGACATGTACGCCAGGGTGTCGTGCATCCAGCCCATGTCCCACTTCATGCCGAAGCCGAGGCCGCCGAGGTACGTCGGCCGGGACACTAGAGGCCAGTTCGTCGACTCCTCTGCGATCGTCTGCACGTCGGGGTGCTCTTTGTAGACCTCGATGTTGAAGCGGCGTAGGAAGTCGACGGCATCGAGGTTCTCCTTGCCGCCGAACTTGTTGGGCAGCCACTGGCCCGCCTTGCGTGAGTAATCGAGGTAGAGCATCGAGGCGACAGCGTCGACGCGCAGCCCGTCGGCGTGGTAGCGGTTCAGCCAGCTCAGGGCGCTGCTGAGCAGAAATCCGCGCACCTCGTTACGGCCGTAGTTGAAGATCGAGCTGCCCCAGTCCGGATGCACGCCCAGGCGCGGGTCCGCGTGCTCGTAGAGATGAGTGCCGTCGAAGGTCTGGAGCCCGAACTCGTCGGATGGAAAGTGCGAAGGCACCCAGTCCAGGATCACGCCGATGCCGTGCTGATGCAGGTGCTCGACCAGGAACATGAAGTCCTGCGGTGTGCCATAGCGGCTGGTCGGCGCGAAGTATCCGGTGACCTGGTAACCCCACGACCCGTAGAACGGGTGCTCCATCACCGGCATGAACTCGACGTGCGTGAAGCCCAGCCGGTGGGCGTAGTCCGCAAGGCGCGGCGCGAGCTCGCGGTACGTGAGCCAGCGGTTCTCCTCTTCGGGGACGCGCATCCACGACCCGAGGTGCACCTCATAGACCGACCACGGTGACTGCCGGCCGTTGGCCCGCGACCGGTTCCTCATCCAGTCTTCGTCGCCCCAGTCGTAGGTCAGGTCCCACACGATCGAGGCCTGGCGCGGCGGCTGCTCCGCGAACACCGCAAACGGGTCGGCCTTGTCGGCGCCGGTGCGAGTGACGCGCGAGTGCACGTGGTACTTGTAGAGAGTCCCGTGCTTGACGCCGGGGATGAAACCCTCCCAAATGCCGGACTGCTCGCGCGGCATGAGCTTGTTTGCGTCGCGGCTCCAACCGTTGAAGTCGCCGATCACGCTCACCCAGTCGGCGTTGGGAGCCCACACCGCGAAGGAAGCCCCCTCGGGGTCCTCGGAGAGGTGGGCGCCGAGCTTCTCGTAGAGATGGCTGTGCGTGCCCTCGTTGAAGAGGTGGAGGTCGAACGGGGTGAGGAGGGAGGAGGCGATCATGCGGGGTTCACGACCTCGAGGATGCCACGAAGTGGGATCCGGACCCAGTCCGGCCGGCTGTTGAGCTCGTAGCGAAGCTCGTACAGCGCCTTCTCCAGGAGCATCGTCGAGAGCTGGAGGTCGAGGTCCTCGGTCGACTGCGGCACGAACGACGCGGTGCCGGCGGTGGTCAGGTAGCTGCGAAGGAAGGCGGCGGAGACCGAATCCACCCAGAAACGGGCCCACGCCTCCAGGCGCGGGCTGGCCGAGGCCTGGAGCTGCTCTGTGCGCAGCGCCGCCTGGCTTGCGTAGCTGAAGGAACGGAGCATGCCCGCGACGTCGCGCAGCGCCAGGCGCTTCAGGCGGCGCTCATAGAGGCTGCGCGCCGGCTCACCTTCGAAGTCGATGATCACGAAATCATGCCCCGTATACAGCACCTGCCCGAGATGGTAGTCGCCGTGGACGCGAATCCGGCTCGTCGTCACGCGCCGGGCCAGGAACGCGCGCAGGGCCTGGGCGATGCGCGCCTCGAGGTCGAGCACGCGCTTGGCTTCGTCCTTCGCATCGTCGGGCAGCCGCTTGAGCTGGCTGCGCAGAAGCTCCAGCGAGCGCATCGCGAGGCCGTTGAGGGACTGGTAGATCGAGCGCTGGTCCTGGGGTGAGATGCGCTCGGGCGCGAACGCCGGATCGCCGGGGTCGGAGGCGAGGGCGAGGTGCAGCTCGGCCGTGCGGCGACCGAGGAGGCGCGCAGAATCGAGGTAGCCGCCGATGGTCTTCGTAGCCACCTCGGGTAGGTCGCGCAAGCTCGCCTGCACCCGGTTGCCGGGCAACGTGGGCGGGTCTCCGGTGGCAGGTACCTCCATCGCCTTCAGGTAGTGGGCGAGCGTGGTGAGGGTGTACTGCCACGCGTCGCCCTGGTTCGGCACGTAGCCCTGCAGCACCGCCAGCGACACCGGCTCGCCGCGGTCGCGGCGATATTCGAGGCTGCCGGCGAGCGGCGCGATCTGGGAGAAGTTCGTCTTCTCAGTGAGGAAGCGGCCGACCTCCAATTCCGGGTTGACGCCCTCCTCGAGACGGCGGAACACCTTCAGGATGAGCCGTTCGCCGAACACCACCGAGTTGTTGCTCTGCTCGGCCACCGACAGCGCCGCCTCCAGCCTGATCGTCTCGGGGCCGCGCAGCCGCACGAAGGCGCGGGTGGTCGCGCCCACCAGCATCCCGGTCGAGCTCGCCGCGCGCCGTCGCCTGGCTATGATGCTGAGCAGCCCCTCGGCGAAACCTGGAGGGCCGAGCGCGTCGTAGAGGAGACCGCGCTGCTCTTCGGCAGTGGTGCGCAGCCAGGTCACGGCCGCGTGAGGCCAGCGCTCGAGAATCTGCGGTGCCTCGGCGGAGTTCGCGTACGTGACCGGAAGCTGGTAGGTCTCGGGGTCACCTTCGGCGTACGACACGATGATCGCCAGAAGATATGCGCTCCGGTCGGTGCCCGGCACCTCGATGGCGTCTGCGATCGACACGGACTTCATGCGGCGGGCCTTGCCGGCGAACCATCGCCGCTGGGCGATGTAGGGCACCAGGATGGCCTCCAACCTTTCTTTGGCGGTTCCAAAGAGCACCGAGTCCCAGCTGCCGGCGACCTTGACCTCGGGCAGCACCGCCGCCGCCAAACCCCAGTCGGCGGGGACGGCGGCCGCCGCCCGCGGCTGCAGCGAGAACCAGTAGAAGGAATGCGGCCCCAGCGTCAGGAAGTAAGGCGTATCTCCGACCACGGGCAGCTCGGTGGAGCCGAACAGCTCGACTGGCACCATGCCCTTCCACTTGCTCAAATCGAGCTCGACGACCTGCAGGAAGCGGGACAGGTTGGCCACGCACAGGATCTGTTCCGACTCGTAGCGCCGCACGAAGGCCAGCACCTTGCGGTTCTCCGGCCGGAGCAGCTCAAGCGTGCCGCGGCCGAAGGCGCGGTGCCGCTTGCGCAGGGCGATCAGCCGCTTCATCCACGAGAACAGCGAGTGCTGGTTCTGCGCTTGGGCCTCTACGTTGACGCTCTCGTAGTGGTACTCGGGGTCGGTCACCACGGGCAGGTACAGGCGCTGCCGGTTGGCGCGGGAGAAGCCCGCGTTGCGGTCGGCGCTCCACTGCATCGGCGTGCGCACGCCGTTGCGGTCGCCGAGAAAGATGTTGTCGCCCATGCCGATCTCGTCGCCGTAATAGAGCACCGGGGTTCCGGGCAGCGAGAACAGCAGCCCGTTCATCAGCTCGATGCGCTTGCGGTCGTTGCCGAGCAGAGGCGCCAGGCGGCGACGGATGCCGAGGTTGATCCGCGCCATCCGGTCCTGCGTGTACGCCCGATACATGTAGTCACGCTCCTCGTCGGTGACCATCTCGAGCGTCAGCTCGTCGTGGTTGCGCAGGAACAGCGCCCACTGCGAAGTGTCGGGGATCGGGGGCGTCTGCGCGAGGATGTCGACGATCGGGAAGCGGTCCTCCATGCGGATCGACATGAACAGGCGCGGCATGAGCGGAAAGTGGAAGGACATGTGGGTCTCGTCGCCCTCGCCGAAGTACGCGACCGCATCCTCGGGCCACTGGTTGGCCTCCGCGAGCAGCATGCGATTGGGGTAGTTGGCATCGACGTGCCGGCGCATCTCTTTCAGAAACTGATGGGTCTCCGGCAGGTTCTCGCAGTTGGTGCCCTCACGTTCGAAGAGGTAGGGGATGGCGTCGAGGCGCACCCCGTCGACGCCGGAGTCGAGCCAGTAATCCAACGCTTTGAGCACCGCCTCCTTGACCTTGGGGTTGTCGAAGTTCAGGTCCGGCTGGTGCGAGTAGAAGCGGTGCCAGTAGTAAGCGCCCGCAACGTGGTCCCACGTCCAGTTGGAGACCTCGAAGTCCTTGAAGATGATCCGCGCATCCGTGTAGCGCTGGTTGGTGTCGCTCCAGACGTAGAACTCGCGGGCAGAGCTGCCGGCGCGGGCCCGGCGTGCACGCTGAAACCACGGGTGCTGGTCCGATGTGTGGTTGCAGACCAGCTCGTTGATGACGCGGATGCCGCGCCGGTGCGCGTCTTTGATGAACTGGTGCGCGTCGGTCAGGTTGCCGTACATCGGGTTGATGTCGGTGTAGTCGGCGATGTCGTAGCCGTCGTCGCGCATCGGCGAGGGATAGAACGGGAGCAGCCAGATCGCGTTGACGCCGAGGTCCTGCAGGTACGGCAGCTTCTCGATCAACCCCCGGAAGTCGCCGCTGCCGTCGCCATCGCTGTCGTAGAACGCGCGCACGTGCACCTCGTAGATGAGGGCGTCCTTGTACCAGAGAGGGTCGGCGTCGAGTGTGAACGTCTCGAGCTTTCGGCGGCGACCGGAGGTCTGGATCACAGGAAGTACTCGAAATCGTGCTCGCTGCGCAGGCGGCGGCGGAAACGGAATATCTGCGCGGGGCTCGACTGCGGGTTGAGCTCGATGTAGTTGCGCGGGCCGTTCCAGATGTATCGGGCTCCACTGAGAAGCTCGTGCGCCTGGTAGCTCCGGTCGCGGTCGATGCCCAGCGCGTCGAGCGGGAGATTGACCATTCCCGTCTGCGTGTGGTGAGGGTCGACGTTGACGACCGTCAGCACCACGTCGGCATTGTCTTCCGTGCTCTTGGTGTAGGCGATGATCTGGTCGTTCTCGGTCGGATGGAACATGAGCCCGTTGTCGCTCTGCAGGGCCACGTTCTCGCGCCGGGCCTTGTTGACCAGCGTGATCAGCTCGCGCAGGCTGTCTGGACGGTCGCGGTCCCAGCTGCGGATCTGGTATTTCTCCGAGTCGAGGTATTCCTCCGACCCCGCCTCCCTGGCCCGCCTCTCGCACAGCTCGAACGCGGGACCGTAGATCCCGTAGCTCGCGCCGAGGGTTGCCGCGAGGACGAGGCGGGCCGCGAACGCCGGCCGGCCGCCGGTCTGCAGGTACTCGGTGAGGATGTCAGGCGTGTTCGGCCACAGGCCGGGCCGCATGAACTCACGAACGGGAGGGGAGCGCAGCTCTGTGAAGTACTGCGTCAGCTCCCACGTCGTGTTGCGCCACGCGAAGTACGTATACGACTGGCTGAAGCCTGCCTTCGCGAGCCGGTACATGACCTTCGGCCGCGTGAACGCCTCGGCGAGAAAGATCACGTCGGGCTGCTCGCGCTTGACCTCGCCGATCAGCCACTCCCAGAACGGGAACGGCTTCGTGTGGGGGTTGTCGACCCGAAAGATGCGCACACCCTGGTCCATCCAGAAGACCACGATCGAGAGCAGCTCCGTCCACAGCTCGCGCCACGCATCACATTCGAAATCGAACGGATAGATGTCCTCGTATTTCTTTGGTGGGTTCTCGGCGTACTGGATCGACCCGTCAGGCCGGTGGCGGAACCATTCGGGGTGTTCCTTCGTGTATGGATGGTCGGGCGAGCACTGGAAGGCGATGTCCAGGGCGATCGACAGGCCGTGCTCACCCGCCGTGCGCACGAGCCGCCGGAAGTCGTCGAGCGTGCCCAGCTGCGGGTGGATCGATTTGTGCCCGCCCTCCTCCGATCCGATCGCCCACGGGCTGCCCGGCTCGTCGGGCTTGGCCCGGACGCTGTTATTGGCGCCCTTGCGATGCGCGCGGCCGATGGGGTGGATGGGCGGGAAGTAGAGGACGTCGAAACCCATGCTCGAGATGTAGGGCAGCCAGTCCTCGACATCGCGGAACGTGCCGTGCTTGCCCTGCTTGCCCGCTGAGCGCGGGAACATCTCGTACCACGCGCCGTATCGAGCGGGCACCGGCTCGACGATGACCTCCGGCTCACGCCCGTAGGTGACCGAGGCGCTGCGGTCGGAGTGGCGCTCCATGAGCGTGCCGACTTCCGCGAGGGCCGCGGTCGCGGCCGCCTTGCCTTTGCGCAGCTCGGCCGCAAGGGCGATGAGCTTCGTCGAGTCACGTCCGGGCTCGCGCGCCGCGGTCGCTTCGACCATGTGCGCGGCCACCTCCAGCTCGGTCGCGACGTCCTGACCGGCCTCGACGCGTTTGGCGAACTGGCGGCTCCACGTCTCGAAGCGGTCGATCCAGGCCTCCAGGGCGAATCGATAGCGGCCAAGCTCGGTGACTGTGAACCCGGCTCGCCAGCGGTCGTTGGCCAGCGGCACCATCGGCACCTCGATCCAGTCCGAGGCGGACTCGTGGCGGTAGCGGATCACCGCGGCGATCGCGTCCTGGCCGTCGGCGAATATGTCAGCCTCCACCGCGACCTTCTCGCCGACCGCCCGTTTGGCCGGAAAGCGCCCGCCGTCGATCTCGGGCGTCACCGACTCGATGGCGACGCGTCTGAGTCCGTCCACGCTCCCCACCACGTTGGGAGCTCCCGCGCGAAGCGCCGGTGTGGGGGGATCCGGTTTCCGCCTTACCGGTGCGCGAGCCACGGCTAAATCGTAACGAAGCGACGCCCGCTCCCCGGGAGGCGGCGTGGGAGCAAGTAATCTTGTCGAGTGGGGATGCTGCGCTCGATCGACCCCGCTTCCGGCCAGGAGCTCGCCGAGTTCCCGGAGCTGGATGCCGCAGGTATCGAAGCCGCCGTCGCCCGAGCCTGGGGCTCCCGGCACGCGTGGCGGGACGTTGGCGTGGACATGCGCGCGGCGCTCCTTCGCTCCGTGGCCGGCGTTCTTCGCGCCGACAAGGCGCGCTATGCCGCGCTGGCCACGGCTGAGATGGGCAAGCCCATCGTCGAGGCGGAGGGTGAGGTCGAGAAATGCGCCTGGACCGCCGCCTGGATCGCCGACAACGCCCCGCGGCTGCTCGCCGACGAGCCGATGGAGAGCACCGCGACCAGGAGCTACGTCAGGTTTCAGCCGCTGGGCGTGATCCTGGCGGTGATGCCCTGGAACTTCCCTTTCTGGCAGGCGTTCCGCGCCGGCCTGCCGGCGCTCGCCGCCGGCAACGTGATGCTGCTGAAACACTCCTCGAACGTCCCTCAGTGCGCACTCGCCATCGAGGAGGTCTTCCGCGAGGCCGGGCTACCGCAGGGCGTCTTTCAGACGCTGCTGATCGGATCTGGCGCGGTCGACCAGATCATCGCCGACCACCGCGTTTCGGGCGTCACTCTCACCGGCTCGGAGTCGGCCGGCACGCGGGTCGCGTCGACGGCGGGAAAGACCATCAAGAAGTCGGTGCTCGAGCTCGGTGGCTCGGACCCGTTCATCGTCCTCGAGGATGCGGACATCAAGACGGCGGCGACGGTCGCCTGCCGCGCCCGCAACCAGAACAACGGCCAGAGCTGCATCGCGGCGAAGCGCTTCATCGTGGTGGAGTCGGTCGCCGACGAGTTCGAGTCGCTGTTCGCCGGCGCGGTCGGCGCGCTCAAGGTGGGCGACCCCAAGGACCGCGGCGTCCAGGTCGGACCGCTGGCGCGAGCCGATCTTGTCGACGACCTCGAGCGCCAGGTCAGGGAGTCGGTGCGGCTGGGAGCACGCACGCTGACGGGCGGCAAGCGCGTCGACGGGTCGGGCAACTACTTCGCGCCGACGGTTCTGACCGACGTACGCCCGGGCATGCCCGTGTACCACGAGGAGACATTCGGCCCAGTGGCGGCCGTGATCCGCGTGGGCGATGAGGAAGAGGCCCTGCGCATCGCCAACGACTCCGAGTTCGGCCTCGGCTCCAGCGTCTGGACCGCGGACGTGAAGCGCGGCGAGCGGCTCGCGGAGCGCATCGAGGCCGGCCTGGTTTTCGTGAACGGCATGGTCGCGTCCGATGCCCGCCTGCCCTTCGGCGGGGTCAAGAAGTCTGGCTACGGACGCGAGCTCTCGACGTACGGGATCAAAGAATTCACGAACATCCAGACCATCTGGGTAGGCCCAGCCAAGAACTGATACTCGCGTCCCCATTGTGTGGGGAGGCGGCCATGGTTCGAAGCCAGCGCGCTTGTTAGGCTCCTCGGCATGGTTCGGACAGCCGCGGTTGTCGTCGATTGGCGTCGGCCCGACGACACCCTGACCGCTCTCAGCAGCCTGGCGGCCATGGTGCCGCGACCAGATCTCTTGCTTTGCGTCGAGAATGGATGCCTGCCAGAGGGGGTGGAACGTGTCCGTGCCTCAGCTCCCCCAGAAACGAAGATCGTCGAATTGCCTGAAAACATTGGCTTTGCCGGCGCCGTGAATCTGGGAATGTCGCTGGCGCTCGACGCCGGGGCCAAATGGATATTGCTTCTGAACAACGATGCCACGGCCGATCGCGATTGTCTCCGTAGGCTCCTCGAGGAGATGCATGGAGATCCGCACGTGGCGACGGCCGGTCCAGCGATTTCCTTCGCCGACCGACCCGACCGCCTTTGGTTTGGTGGGGGTGAGGTCAGCGATTGGTTTGCCTTCTCTCGGCATCGCGGGCTGATGGCTTCTTCAAAGCAGCCGCCGCCGAGTGCCGACACGGGTTTCGTCACCGGCTGCTGCATGCTGCTGTCGGCAGCGGCCTGGCAGGAGCTGGGTCCTTTTCGCGCCGACTTCTTTGCCTACTACGAAGATGCCGAGTGGTGTCAGCGCGCCAGAGCGGGGGGGTGGCGATGCCGATACGTCGGCGAAGTCTTGTGCACACACGCCGTGAGCGCCTCGTCTCTGGAGCGTGGCAGCCTCAGCCTTTCGGAGACGACCGCGTACTACAAGGCTCGAAACCCGATGCGTTTCGCCCTCGAGACCAAAACGTTGGGTCGGCGCCTGACGAGGATTCTTGGCGTAATGGTGGTCTGGAACGCTTACCACGCATGGCGGCTTTTGCAGCTCAGGCGGCTCAACGTGGCGCGGGCATACATCAGAGGGATCGTCGATGCCTTTCGGGGACGCATGGGCCCGTATCGCGTCTCATGACCGCCACGACGTGGTTAAAGGGAGTGGCCGTAGCAGCAGGTGTGGGGCCGGCCTGGGCTCGCCGCGCGTACCAAGACGAAGTGAACATGCGGTTGCTGCTGGCCTTCAGCCTGGCGGCGGATTCGAACTGCCTCGACGTCGGCAGCCATGACGGCCGGTTTCTCTCAGAGATGGTCCGTATCGCGCCGCTCGGGCGCCACATCGCCTACGAGCCGTTGCCTCCCTTCGCTGACAAACTGACCAAAGACTTCGCGAGTGTCGACGTTCGGGGCCTGGCTCTTTCGAACGTGAACGGCACGAGCGACTTCACGTTCGTCAAGAACCTGCCTGCTTACAGTGGGTTTCGCAGACGCAAGTATCCGAGCAAGCCAACCATCGAGACCATCAGCGTGCCGACCGCGCGCCTGGATGATGACCTCCCACGCGACTACGTACCGTCTCTGATCAAGATCGACGTCGAAGGAGCCGAACAGCTGGTGATCGAGGGCGCGATCGAAACTCTCAAACGCCATCGCCCGATCGTTCTTTTCGAGCACGGCAAGGGCGCGTCGGACTATTACGGAACGGGCCCGTCTGACATCTACAGGCTCCTGTGCGACGCAGCCGGACTTCGAATCTTCGACCTGGACGGCGGTGGCCCCTACAGCCTTTCGCAGCTGGAGACTGTCTATCGGCGAAACAGCCATTGGAACTTCGTGGCGCACCGCTGATTGACGCTTGAAGAAATACGGGGCGTCGGGGCTCGGATCAAACGCCACGAGCATGATGCCACCGCTTGACACTGGAAAGGGAAGCCCCCAGTCGACTGTCTCACGACTCGCGGATCCGGCTAGGGTGAGGTGTTTCGACGCGACCTGGCCAGTGCCGTATATGGCTCCGGACATCAATATCCGCGTCACGTCGACCGCCACCGACCCTTCATCCGGGATTTCCCCGCCAAAAATGAGGAAGCCACCCAACCCGCGTGGCAGATATGCGACTGATGTGAGTTGACCGGAGTCCCAACCTAGATCGAGACCGCCATGGGCTCGGGCGGAGCTGAGCAAGACGCCCGAGCCTGTGAAGTTGTACGCCACGCCTAGGGCTGATGCAAAGGCGCTCTGAACATCGCCCTGCCGGCCAAATCCGCTCGGATATTGAACGACATTGCTCCCCAGTAATCTCTCAGTACCAGCTTGTCCAAGGGCATCCTCGGTCGACAGCAACTGACCGTTCCGGCCACTCCAAAAGCCAATCGCTCCTCCACCCCATACAGCAACGCCTCCGGCATGGACCCATGGAGAGATCAGGTCGGTGGTGCTTGAGAAAACACTCGCGGGCAGGACGCCGGTCATCATCACCATGACCCTGCCGGGCGCGGCTGCGGTGTTCAGAAGCACATCGGCCATGCCCTGCGCAGAAACAGCCACGACCGAAGGCCCGTACTGCCGCACCATGAGCTCACCGCTGAGGTGGTCGAAGATTCCCTGTGGAACAGTAGGTGCAACGTTGGCAGCCGGAAAGCGAAAATCGTTGTAGACATACACGGACAGCGGGCGAACCGGCTTGTCACCCAGCGGAAACGCGGCGATATCCAGGCTCCGATCAGAGGATCCATGCGAAATCGTGATGCGGATCGTGCTCGCCTGATCCGTCAGAAGAGTCGACTTCACATCCACCGAAACACCGTGCTCAGCCTGCTGAACCGGCGAGCTGGAAATGACCAGTTCTGCGAGCACCAGTCCAATCAGCAAAGCGCCGACCGCTGTTTCGAGCCACGTCCAAGGCGCCCCAGCACGGATGTCCATCAATTAAAACTCGTTTCGCGCGATTCGAATCCAAAGGCCAAAGAGCGCAATAATCGCCGCGACCGTTGCAAGCCACGCCGGCGCAAAGAAGTCGTCCGCCAAACTGGTGCCCCACAGCCGTGCAGGTGCCGTGTACCAATCTACTGCTTGGTCATTCACAAGGCTGGCCGGAACCAGATGTGTATAAGTAGCCAAGGGTCCGAGAACAGCTGTCGGACCAAGGATCGCAACGGAGAAGACCACCTGTGCGAGGGAAATCACCGCCAAATGCCAGTACCCACGTCCGCTCGCGAATACGAGGACCGTCAGTGCCGGCAACCACCAAAGGATGTACTGGGGATTTGCGACCGGGGACAACAGCATGAAGCTAGCGAGCGTTCCCACTGATCCCGTAAACAATGCAAACACGCGATCTTTCCGCACCATGACGACTGTCCAGATGGCCCACAAGGAGATCGCGACGAGTTGCGCCACAGTCGTGGCTTGAATGACGGTCCCACTGTTCTGAAACGCCCATTCCAGAAGCCCGGCGAACGGTTTCAGATATCTGATACCGCTAATGGACATTCCGCCAATCGTCACTGGCGTTTGCGCGCGCGTAAATACGTTGTGCAACATCGCCGGCACGGATCCTTGCAAGAGCAACGGCGCAATCAGGCAGCCCATCGCCACGGCGGCTCCAAGCCCAAAGCCGGCCACTCGGCGGATGGCAAGTCTGGTCGACCGCTGGATCGACGTCTCCATGACAGCGATGGCCAGCACCAACTCAAGGCCCAAAGTCACCGGAGACAGCTTCGTCAGGATTCCGATAGCCCACGCGGCTCCCGCCCAATACTCGCGGCCCATCAAGATCAAAACCAGCGTCGCCAGAACTGCGAATCCGACAATCACATCAAACGCGCCATGGACGGCACTTTCGTAAATCACAAATGGGTTCAGGAACCACGCCATAAAGGCGAGTCGAGCGCGTTTTGGGTTTCCGGTCAAATGGTTCACAAATCGGTAAACGACCGCTGCTATCAGTAAGTCGAACGCGAACAACGCACACTTGAAGAGCACGTTGAAGCCAGGGGAAGTGACTACGTCCGTGAAATCACCCGTAATGTCGCTGGCCGGGATGAAGCTTGGGTTGATTACTCCTATAAAGTTCGGCCCAAACCCGGTGACGTGTATTGCGGTTCCAAGAACCTGGAGTAGGTAGCCCCAAACCGGAGGGTACGAGAAGCCCGGGCGAGCATACAGAGGTATGCCGTAGTAGCCGGATAACGCGGTGTGAAACCAGACTGCAACGTCGTAACTCACGGCGGTGTACGGGGCCAGGATCAAGCGGACTACGAGACCTACCATCAAAGGACCAAACGGGAGCTGCAGGCGTGTTGCTCCCGTTCTCAGTGCTTGGACCGTTCGACGAGAAAGCCCTGTCGATGCACTGAGAGCATCGACAGACGTGCGAAAGGCTTGCTCTACGGAACCGCTCTTGGCAGGGTGCGCCAAGTCGATGCTAGCCGCGCCTGGCGAAGGTCACGTTGGTCCACAAGACTTCGCCCTCACGCGTGCCAGAGCATGTTGCGGTACAGCTCAATCGATCCATAGTCCTTCACCAAAACAAGATCTGGTTGGCGATCGAGGTAGCCGTAGTCTTCCCAGTCGAGCTCATGCGCAAGAAGAATGTATTTGAAGCCGCGAGCTGCGAGTTGAG